>Ga0172379_10011385_pt1 | contig 10594 bp, 10 predicted proteins | sample GrowelOW334metaG_FD_119756 | JGI IMG/M metagenome (GOLD analysis project Ga0172379, IMG submission 119756) | Groundwater microbial communities from an aquifer near a municipal landfill in Southern Ontario, Canada - Groundwater well OW334 metaG | ecosystem: Environmental > Aquatic > Deep... | reverse complement strand
CTCTGCCCGATACTGGCATCGGTAATGATTTTGAATCGCAGAACAAGCACTAAGGCAACATTGAGCAATGCCCCTGATAAAAGTGCGCTTATAGGCGCCGGCGCTTTGCTGTGGGCATCCGGCAACCACGTATGCATCGGCGCCAACCCCGCTTTGGTACCATACCCGATCAACACGAAAATAAAAGCGACCTTGGCGATGAGTGGATTAAGATGAGAAGCATTGTCCGTAATCGCTTGCCAACTGACAAAAGCACCACCACCCGTGTCACCAAAAGCCGTAAAATAGAGCAGCGTCCCAAAAAATCCCAGAAGCAAGCCGACGGAATTGATAATGAGGTATTTCCAAGCTGCCTCCATAGAAGAGGGCTTATTGTAAAAGCTAATCAAAAAAGCGGTGGAGAGCGTCGTCGCCTCAATGGAAATCCACGCAAATATCGGACTATTGGCACTGATGGCAAAGAACATTGCCATCAAAAAAAGATTGAGCAGAATAAAATACTGTTTAACTCTCCTGAATCCGATGATTTTTTTGGCTGTTTCCTGTCGAAGATACTGCGCGGAATAGACAGCCGTCGCAAATCCGATGCAACTTATGATAAGCATCACGATCGCCCCGAGTGAATCAACGGAAAAAAAGACTGTCGGAGAATACACGCCGGAGGAAGCGACTTTGAAAGCAATGGCAAAAGATTCAAAACACGCTACAAAGGCGGCAGCGATAGCGAGCCCTTCTATAACACCCCGACGATTCACCAAGAAAGTCGCCAGTGCCGCGAGAATAAATGCCGTCATTATGAGAAACAATTCCATAGGTTTAATCTTTTAAATGTTTCATAGAGGTTACATCTTGCGATCCGAAATGCTCATAAATCATAGAAGCGAATACGGTAGCGATCATCGTCCAGACAAAAATATTGAATATGACCCCTATCTGCAGACTCGGTGATTGTTCAAGGCCGGCAAAGATAATAAAGGCCACGATACTGTTTTCGAGCGAAAGCATACCGAGGATTTGCGAGAGTACCCCTCTTCGATTGATAACAAGGAAGAGCGAGAGAAAGAGTGAAGAAAGAGTGAGTGAGAGCAATGCTTGGTTGGCTGGAATGATAGTTGTAAGCGCGGTGAATATATGAGAATGCGCTACGACGGTCAGTACCGCGATAAAGATAAGCATAAGCGGTGTATTAAGATAGGTACTCACCGAAAACGACAGGTTGTGTTTCTTGATAAGACGCGTCAAGAATAACGGAGCCAACACCACTTTCACGATCAGTGTGAGTAACACCATAATGCAAATATAGACATTACCGGTTTCAAAGAAAGAATTAAGAAAGAGAATGCCTATTATCAGTGATTGGATACCATAAGCCATAACCGCCGCAAAGTTCTTTTTTGTGAGGTGTAAAAAGATAACTGTCAAAAACAGTAAGCCTACAAGGAATTGTAAAAAGAGAATGTTCATAATGAATATATAAGTCCGATAGCCACGGCGTTAAGAATAAAAGAGGTTATCAAAAGATCCGGAAGACGAAAAAATCGAAATTTTGCCATACTGGATTCAAGCACCGCAATCGCTACACAAAAGATAAGCATCTTAAAAGCAAAGGTGGCAATACCGATAGCGATAGCGCTCATCGATGCATCGTGCGCCAACCCGAAAGGAAAAAACAAATTGGCACCCAAAGCGATAAAAATAATCAGCTTATTCGACGACGCCCATTCCATAAGCGCCAATCGCTTGCCTGAATATTCCAAAATCATCGCTTCGTGAATCATTGTCAACTCCAAGTGCGTAGCCGGATTGTCAAAAGGAAATCTCGCCGTCTCGGCCAAAAGAACAATAACAAATCCGCCAAAAGCCAGTATACTGGGCAAGAAATATTGACTGTGTGCCAGTATATCCACATTAGAAATCGTGAATAGATTGGTTGTGCCGTTTATGAGAGCCATCGTCAAAAGCGAAAAAATAAATCCCCCTTCCGCAAGCGCTGCCAGGGTCATTTCCCGACTCGAACCAAACCCGCCAAAAGCCCCGCCCGTATCCATACCGGAAAGCGCGAGAAAAAAAGTGCCTATAGCAAGCGTGTATACAATAACCAGCATATCACTCGTCAGAGCATTGCCCAAAAACGCAGAAAAAAGCGGAATGCTCGCACCGACAAGAAGCGTCACGGCGAAAACGATATAAGGCGCATACAAAGAGATCCACGAGGCATCCCTGCTTATAACTTCATCTTTGTGCAAGAGCTTCCTTATATCATTATACGGCTGCAAAATACTCGCTCCTTGGCGATTTTGCATTTTGGCTTTAAGTTTTCTGATAATACCAACACATAACGGTGACACCGCCGGTACAAAAAATCCCTGAATTATCCACACAAAAATAGTCATACTTTAGAGTACTAAGAATAATGCGATCGATAATGTGACAAAAATATAGGAAATATAAGCATTGATATTGCCACTTTGAATACTTTTCGTCCACAAAGATAATTTGAGAATCACCTCACTGATCGGGTGATACAGATACGTGTAGTAGACATTGCCCATACCCATCGCGACTGTTCTTGATTTTGGCAAATAGCGGCTCTTGGCATCGTGGTATTCGATCTCGTGTTGAATAGTCGGTTTAAGCACGTTTTTGAAAATCAAAACGATCGATCTGGCAAATCCGGTGGCGGTAATCTCCATACGCGGAGTCAAATCAGTGCCGCAATCCCACGTGTCTCCTCGGGTAACTTTTTGATTTTTATTGACTACCTTGTGCATAACAAACCAAACAAGAAAAATAATGGCCGCAAGCCCCCCAAACAACGCCAAAGCGGACACTGAGGCGAAACCATTTACCATATGAAGACTCTTATGAGGAGAGACTGCAACAAAAGAAGAGGTCTTATGAAAAATAGTAAAACTCTTACCTATTTTTTCAAGTACCGTCACAGCATACCCGGAAAAAACTCCCAGTAAAATCGATAGAAGTGCCAACGCTCCCATACCGACGCGCATAAACCATACTGACTCGTGAGTGTGCACCACCTCTGCACTTCGAGGTCGCGCCAAAAATATCGCGCCAAAGGCTTTCACAAAACAAGCCAGTGCCAGCCCCCCGGTAAACGCAAGCGAACCGGCCGCCAACACAAAAATCCACTGGATAAAAAAATGTAATTGCGCTATACCTTGGAAAAGTGCCTGAAAGGTCAGCCACTCACTGAAAAAGCCATTGAAAGGAGGTAAAGCGGAAATGGCCATCGAACCAATGAGGAAAAACATCGCCGTCTGCGGCATATAACGGATGAGTCCGCCGTATTCTTCCATATTGCGAGTGTGCATTTCATTGATAACCGAACCCGCACTCAAAAACAAGAGGGATTTAAAAACAGCATGGTTGAGGGTGTGAAAAAGAGCCGCCATAAGACCGAGAAGTGCAAGCGAAGGCATACTAAGTGAATAAAATGTCATTGCGCTTCCAAGGCCGAGTAAAATAATACCGATATTTTCGATACTGTGATATGCCAGCAATCTTTTAATATCGTGTTCAGTGAGAGCATAGAGCACGCCGAGCAATGCGGACACCGAGCCAATGACAAGCACCACAAGACCCCACCATACCGGCACCGGCTGCAATATATCAAGGAAAATGCGCACCATCATATAGATACCGGTCTTGATCATAACCCCGGACATCAGCGCTGAAAAATGAGACGGCGCGGCAGGATGTGCGGCCGGAAGCCAGATGTGAAACGGGACAATCCCCGCTTTGGTACCGAATCCGATAAGCGCCCCTATGAAGATAATGTTTTTTATAAACACCGGGATAAGCGCGCTTTGAGAACGTATCGTCTCAAAATCAAAAGAACCGGTATATTTGTACACCAACAAAAAAGAGAGAATAATAAAAGCCGTACCGACATAAGCCATAACGAGATAGAGCGAACCGGCTTTCACATTACTCTTGTCTTTGTGGTCATACACAACCAGAAAATACGATGCGATCGCCATCAATTCCCAAGCCACGAGAAAAAAGAGTGCGTTTGATACCGTCACAACGAGCACTAAACTGGCAATAGCAAGATTATAAAAAAATCCCAGAGCACCGAGACTGTATTTTCTATAAAAATGTTTCGCATACCCCGCTCCATACAGAGAACAAAACAGTATCACTAGAGAAATCACAAAGACGAAAAAAGCGGAAAGCATATCGATGTGAAAGGAAAACACGAGGAGTGAAAAAGCGGATGTACCAAGTATAAAGGAAAGACTTTGTCCGGAAGCAATCATCAAGGCGGAAAAAACCAATCCATAGAAAGACCCTGTTATGGCAAAAAAACTGCCCCATAATGTAGCAACCGCATCATTTTTTCGTAACCCTAAAGAGCCTATCGCCCCAATAGCAAAAAGTGAGAGTAAAAAATAAAAACTTCCTTGCGATATGATATCCGGCATATGTGTTACAGCTTTGTTTGCTTAGGTTCTATTGTTTCAAGGATGGTGAGAAGATGTTGCAGGATAACTTTGGGTGACGGCGGATCTCCCGGAATGTGATAATTCACCGGTATGACTGAGCCTACACCGTCCATAACCGCATACGAACCTCGGAAGAGTCCTCCATCTATAGCGTCATCGCCGATAGCCACAATAATTTTTGGATGAGGTGTCGCATCGTAGGCGTTTTTGAGTGCTTTGGCCATATTGCGTGTGACGGGTCCGGTGACCAAAAGCATATCGGCATGTCTTGGGGAAGCGACAAAATGGATGCCGAATCGCTCGACATCGTAGAAATTATTTGAAAGTGCCACAAGTTCCTGCTCACAGGCATTATCAGAACCGGCATCGACTTGTCTTATTGCCAAAGATCCTTTGAATAAACGCTTTACGTTAGCCTGTATTTTTGTACCAACGGCAATGATTTCAGCTTGACTGCCATCACTATCCCGGAAGGCTACGACATTGTTTGGTGTTTTGAGGATTTTGAGAAAAAGATTCAGCATAAATTTTGCTTTATTAAAGCATCAAACAACCACTAAACCTCCCACGACGACGGTGAGATTTGGAAAGTCAACATACCAAAGCGTCTTATATGTGATTACTATAAACCCTTTTGATAATTAAGTCCATACCTTAAAAAAATACTTCTTTACAATAGAATAAGGGATACGAATGTTCTTCATAGCCCCTCCTCATTTCTCAGTACTTGTCTGCATCATTCCTTTCGGATAATGCAGATATCACTCCAATCTTATTCATTGTCCCGAAGTGGCAGCTCCCCCATAAAGTCTTGCTTTCCGATATTGACACCATGATGTCTCAGAATACTGTAGGCCGTCGTGATATGAAAGAGAAAATTCCGCAAAGCGTATGATGTCAGATAATCACTCCCCAACATATGTTTTCCCGGGAAATAGTGTAATTCAATTTTACGCTCCTCACCACCAACCAGCTGCTCGGGTGTGATGATTTCAAGAAAGGCTATCGTTCTTTCGATACGCGCTTGAAGTTCTGCAAAAGATACTTCAGCGTCATCCATTATAGGAGCCTCGATGCCAGCCAATCGTGCCACACATCCCTTGGCATTGTCACAGGCTATCTGTACCTGCTTCGTAAAAGACAATTGATCGAGGATCAAGCGGGACTGCAACAAAGTAGTCTCATTGATTTTCTTTTCTTCCGCGAAAAACTTCGCCTTGTCGATCCAAGCGCTCAATTGCGTCAATGATTTCACAAACACGGGAACGGTGACGTCATAAAGTGAGATGGTTTTCATACTTTTATACTCAAATAATTATACTCCTTGCGTATCTTAGCATAAAAGATGACTTGCGTCATTACACCGCATCAACAATATCAACACCCATTTTCTCCGCTTCTTCATCCTTCCTATTGAAGTTTTGAATTTTCATAAGAAACGACTTCGCAACATTAACGTGGCCATATTTCATTTTATTTCTCGCGATACGAACCAACGTTTCATCACTTATGCTGGGGTCTTCGATAAAACTCAGCATCTTCATCGTTTGCGGAAATGTCTCATACGTTGCCAGCTGTTCCGTTATCTCCGCATACCCCGCATCGCGATCTTCAACAGTATCCATCTCTCTGACGGCTTTTACTGCCGCCTCAATATCGTCGTGTTTATTCATTGCATCCCGCTCAACCGCAAAAAGAGCCTCATCATGAGCATTGACAGCAAAAGACTTCGCTTCCTTTGATGGTTCTTTTTTACTGTCAGTGGCAGTATTTCTTTCTCCGGAAAAATATTCTCCAAATGGCATTTTCATAATGGTGTTTATATGATGAATTATTGCTAATGAAAGCCTGCAGATATAGGGAATTGTAAGGCTTTTTTAGAGTTATGTCCAACTTCTGGATTTGAGGCTCTCGGGTCGCGATTTTGGGAGAAAAATGAGACAAATGAGACACAGGATAGTCCTTGTCTCATTTCATCAATACACTCCAATGAGATATCGTATAATTTCCGACTGAAAAAACTGCTCCTGAAAGTTCGTCGCTGTGCATATATCTTCATCGGACATATCACTAAGCGATTCAGGAACTATCACCAATTTGTCATCGTCGTCATTGAGGCGATGAATGATAGCGATACATTTACCGCGAAACGATTCGACGGACTCTGAGATTCCCAACACATATACATCCAATTCTTCTCCATTCGGCGCCTGCGTATCGGGAATGTATCCATAATTCGCCTCATACACAAAACCATGCTTCGGGTGTTGGCTCGCGAGCGGACGATCTGTAATAACATCGACTATTTTTTCAAGGTGTAGTTTGGCGAGGATGAGAGATTTTGATTGCATATAAGGAACTTTCGTTATTTACATTCGCACCTGCTTACAAACAGACAAAGGGAATGTCTGTCCGGACATCCAATCCTGCAATACTTCATAGGATCGAGGAGAAACGAATTCTTCAGGGGACATCGCTTGAATTTCTTCTCGAGTGAACCACCTCACCTCTTCAATTGTCTCGTTCCTTGATTCTTGCTCTTTTGTATCAGTCAGCATAGTCGCCACTTGTTGAGCATGAGCCAAAAAATTGAATTGTATTCTCATTTTTCCACTCTCTTCGGAAATATATGTCCCGAGAAATGCTTTTAACTCAACCTGTATCCCGGCCTCTTCTCGGCATTCGCGCAAAGCTGCCTCATCTATAGTCTCACCGCTTTCATGAGATCCTTTGATGATATTCCATAAAGCACGAGGCTTCTTTTCAGGCTTTTCTTTAATCAGCAAAATTCTTCCATTAGCATCCGTAACGACAACGCCTACCTTTACTTGTATATCCATAAAAACTATCTTAATCCGCTTACGCAATCACAATGTCATTGTACCATGCTTCTTACCTGCAAGGCATCATATTTCATTTCTTAAAATTCTCTCCCCCAATCACATGCAACTCAGAAATAGCGCGAGTGAGGGCGACATAGAGCAAATCTTTGAGGATTTTCTGTTTCTCAGTGGTAAATTCTTGAGATATACCGTTCGTATCGGCAGTTGTCCAATCCTCCCTGTTCATACCAACGATACAGACGATATCGAATTCTGCACCCTGCGATTCTTCCATCGTGAATACATGCACGCTCTCTTCGTTTCCAAATACTTTCTTGAAGGGCTCAAGATACACCCCATCTTTACTCAGGATACCTATGCTCATTTTCGGACATTTCTCCCTGATACTTTTCACACAATCGATTTCTTCTTCGATACTGCTCGTGTGATACTCTTGCACCGGTTCACCCTCACGCATTCCCTCAGGAATTTCGACCGTATATCCGAGACCCTGGATATATCGCAGGATATTTTTGGTATTGCGGTAAACCTTTTGCAATACTACCGACCGCTGCTCCCCCGTCATCGCTTCGCCGATATCATCCCAGTTTCGTATCGTACCGAAATGAATCTTCTGTGCCATATCGCCCACATAGATAAGCGACTGTAATTTCGGATCGACGCATTGCTTGAAAAGCTTCAATTGTTCCGGAAGCGAGTTTTGGAATTCGTCCACCACGATCAAGGCATATTCGAACGGTACCCGCCCGCGTTTTTTCTTGAGACTTCCATTTTTCTGTTCGATATAGTAGTCACGGACTTTTCCAAGATTGCCATAATGGTGGGCATGTATCATAAGCAAAGCAGTGAGGTCGATGCGATCCAATATCTTCTCTTGTTTTTGTTGTTGAAAAAGATGATTTTGATGTACATCAAAATGCGAGGTATACAAGGACTCAAGTGCTGCGAAGAATTGCTTTGACTGAGGAGGTAATACACCTTTACGCAAAGCTTCGATCTTGGCATATTCATAGCCATCCTTCTCTTGCTCTGTGGTACCATAATGCCTCACGTAGTCCGCTTTTCCCGAAAGATCGAGAATATTCATCGCCCACGCGTCAAATGTTGTGATGGTGACATCTCGAATACCGAGTTCTGGTAAAAGTTGCGAGAAGTATTTCTGCGTCCCTATATCCTGTACAAATATTAGGATAGATTTTGAAGGGTAGAGATGTGCGGTATCGGGAGACTGCACGAGATACGCCACACGGTGAAGCGCGAGTGTCGTCTTACCCGAACCAGCCGGGCCCGAGATAGCGAAGGATCCAATATGGTGCGCGCGGATAACCTGATCTTGAGCCTTCTCCATCTGTGCCACGATTTCCGGAAGCATAAACCCCTGTTTGCGCGAAGAGAAATGCTCCTGATAGACAAGTTCCCTCTGTGCCTCGTTTGATTCTGTCGCTAAAAAAACAATCTTGCCATCCACTATCATATATTGGTCTTTTCGCAACAGCTTTCCTTTTTGTTTGTCTCCGTCCGGTAATGTATAGGTAACATCGCCAATACCCTCAAAGCGAATAGTAGCAACGGGTGCTGTCCATGAATATATTTCTCTTTCGCTTAAAGGAAATTTAGCAAAATATATCGAACGCTTTTTGTGTTCACCTAAAAATAATACATCGCAACGAACAAAATATGGCGATGGATGCAATATCTCCAATTCTCCTAGCCGTTTCTCTCCGTATGCCAAAAGAATACCTGACGTTACCTGATCGGACGGTGAAAGCGATTTAAAATCTTCCTTGCCCTGCTTGAGCTGTCTTGCAGTGATTTCCAAAGACTGTGTGATAGCTTCGCGCATAGTGGCGACATGTGTGCGTGCCGAAAACAGAATCTCATCTTTTTGTGCCTGATTCATAGGATTTTGGAGTGTCAAAAAAACCGCCCCTTAGGCAGTTTTACGGCAATCTTGATAATATGGATGATAACAGCGTGTATGTTTCATAGTTATTCCAGTATACTAGCCTTTAAAAAATTGTCAATAAATCACTTAAACACATCATTTTCCACTAATTTTCTTAGACTTTCTTCACCCTCTACACCTCTTAAGCGACCTTGGAGGCATCCAAGTCGGTAGCTGACCCCATCTGAAGGAAAGTGAAAAGGAAAAAGTACTCACCTTCAAAAAAGGATTGCAAGTAACCCTCATTGGAACTGGCGACAGCGCTACGCTTAAATCACCGATACTAAGAGACTGCGCAATAAAATAATCTGATCAATAAGGAAATTAGATTAAGATAAAATGCAATCAATATAAAACTGCCTCCAATGGCAGTTTTATATTGCACAGTTCGAATCCCGAAAACCCTCCAGAAAATTCGATTTTTTACGATGGCTTGTTTAAGCGAGTAATCGGGTCACTCGATACTATGAGCTTGATGCGGGCATCATCGGTCTAGAACCCACAGATATAGGGAATTGTAGGGCTTTTTCAGGGTTATGTCCAGAATCTGAATTTGAGGCTCTCGGGTCGCATTTTTGGGGGCAAAATGAGACAAATGAGACACGGGACGCCCCTTGTCTCATTTTGAGGAATAAGACGGGTTATTGTCTCATTTCATCGATAGATCGCGATAATTTGTCGAATGATAAGCTCATCTTGTTTGATATACTTTCCTGTAAAATCAAACCACACGGTCATAAAATCCTCCCTTCCTATTTTCCTCATCGATCCTATTTCTGGATCTTGTAAATAAATATGGTCATCGTCCAAGCCTGCTACCACGGAATAATGTCCATCAGGCACATCCGAATCGGTATAATCCATCCGTCCTCGCGTGAACCAATTCACAATGACTGGAACTTTTCTATCAAGCCAATATTCAATATCTTCAAATGTACTCTCATTTTTTATCTCCACCTTGAATCCAAGCTGTTCAACTGCTCTTTTTAATCCTTGATCATCTGTGCCGAGATCCGATTTCGTTTCGCATAACTCTGCAAGTTCCTGTTCAGCGTTCTCGATGCCATAATATGCAAGAACAATCTTCAAAGAAGCCGGTCCGCACATGGAAGCATTGAGCGTTTCTTGAAATGGTTTTAGTGGTAGCATTTTTTTCATAATAATAGCATGGTCTATGATCGTATAATCTCCGAAGCAAAAAATTGTTCCTGAAAGTTTTAAGTGGTCGGGTTTTCCAAACAGCAATCTCTTAAAAACGAGAGAGAATTTTTGTTAAATTATCGATTCGAATAATGGATTTCTTCGGGTGTCTTGTAACTGAGCGATTGGTGACGTCGTTT
>Ga0172379_10011384_pt1 | contig 10595 bp, 6 predicted proteins | sample GrowelOW334metaG_FD_119756 | JGI IMG/M metagenome (GOLD analysis project Ga0172379, IMG submission 119756) | Groundwater microbial communities from an aquifer near a municipal landfill in Southern Ontario, Canada - Groundwater well OW334 metaG | ecosystem: Environmental > Aquatic > Deep... | reverse complement strand
TGATGTTCGTCCAGTGCTTCCAGCGTAAGTTCGGCATCATTCTGGCTATCCTCTACAAGGAGGATCCGTTTCAATTGAGAGTTCATGATCAATGTCCTTCCTGTTTGACGGGCAATGAAAAATAGAATACCGCTCCCTCGTTAACTATTCCTTCAGCCCATGTTTCGCCGCCATGCCGCTGGATGATCCTATGCACATTGGCAAGGCCGATCCCGGTTCCTTCAAATTGTGCATCGGAATGCAGCCGCTGAAAGACGCCGAAGAGTTTGTGCTTATACTGCATATCGAAACCGACACCATTATCCCGAACAAAGAATATGTGTCGTGTTCCATCGCTGTCGTGACCGATTTCGATCACGGCATGTTCCCGCGTTCTGGTATATTTCACGGCATTCGAGAGCAGATTGACAATAACCACACGTATCATGGCGGGATCGGCGCTTACTTCCGGCAGGCGGGCAATATTCCATGTAATAGTTCGTTTTGCTGTCTCTTCGGCCAGGGACTGGATAACGGCATCGATGTGTTCCCTTAAATGGACAGTCGTTTTCGCCATCTCCGTCCGGCCCATGCGTGAAAAGATCAGCAGGTCGTCGATCAATTGCCCCATTTGCTTCGCGGAGTCCGCAATAATGGAGAGGTACCGCTGTCCTTTCGCGTTCAATCCATCTGCGGCATTCTTCTGCAACAGTTCGATGAATCCGTTAATATGCCGCAGTGGTGCCCGCAGATCATGGGAGACAGAGTAAGAAAAAGATTCCAGTTCCCGGTTGGCGATCTGGAGATCCAGGCTGAGTTTTTTCAGCTCTTGTGTCCGTTGAAAGATCTCTATCTCCATCGTTTCCAGTCTGGAGTGGAGTTGCGGATCGTTTTCTATTTTCACCACGGTATTGTTCTTCTGCAGAACGAAATCTGTGACATCTTCCACGCGATGGATGATGAATTCGATCTTGTTTTCTTCACTGAAAACTGGGGAATTGATCGGGCTCCAGTACCGTACTTCGAACTCTCCGGACGGTGTACGAACATCGTATTTTTGTATTGCCATTGTATCGCTGGTACCTGTTTTCAGTACTCTGTTCAATGATGTATGAAGATTCCGTACACCGTCGGCAGTCGGATCATCTGGATTATCGGGAAACACGTCGAAGAGATACCGCCCGGCGATCTCTTCCCGTTTTGTCATTGTTGCTCTTAAATACGCTTCGCTGGCACCCGCGATGATAAGATCGGATCGTAATACCAGGTATAGTCCGGGGACGGATTCAAAGAGCGTTTTGAATTGTCGCTGCAGATTTTCGATCTGTTTGGTCCGTTCTTTTACCATCTCTTCCAAATGTTCCTGATACGTCCGCACCTCATCCTTCAGCTTCTTTTGCTGTGTGATATCGGCGGAAAGGATAAATATGCCTTCTGGTACCGGTTCCAGAGAAAGGTTAAACCAACCGGAAGACCCATCTGGGAAAACAAATTCATTTTCCATTTGGCGATGTATCTGGTCTTTCATGGAGAGCTGGAGGGCGGCGAACAGAGAAGTCTGTTCAATACCCGGATATACTTCCATCATCGTCCGACCGACCAATTGTTCCGGTGTGCTTCGACCGTGTGCAGCGGCGGCCGGATTAACATACAGATACCGAAAATCATGGTCGATGACCTGACATCCTTCCATCATATTGTTCAAGGTATTGCGGTGTTGTTCTTCACTTTTCCTCAGCAGCGTTGTTCGTTCCAACACCCGTTGTTCCAGGTCGTCGTTCAATAGACGGAGTTGTTCTTCCGCTATGTGCCGTCCCGTCAGGTCGCGCCGAATGAAGCTGAAAATGACAGAGAAAACCAACAGTACGCCGCCAATAAGAGTGACATTAATGGAAACAGTAGCAGCTATTCGCTCCTTGCGGTTTGTCACCTGATGTTCCAGACGGTGGTGCTCACGATCTTTTATACGTGTAATCAAGATACGGAGCGAATCCATCGTCATTTTTTCCATCCGACTGAGGGATGAAAATGTTGGTGCATACGAATTGCTGGACCGGCGCATCGCTATCCCCGTCTCGAGCATCAAATGATGCCGATTGATGAACCGTTCCGCATCACCGAGAAGCCCAACTACTACGGAGTCATCCGAACTTAAGGATCGCATCGAATCGAGCATTTGCGGGATGGAAATCTCAGCATGATGGAATGGTTTAAGAAAATCCTCCTCACGCGTGATAATGTATCCACGTGCTGCAGTCTGAGCATCTTTTTCACCGGAGATCAGTGACTCAAGTATCTCCAGTACAGTATATGTACGGATGAGTGTTGTGCCTGCGCCAACAGATCTCAACGTATATTGATAGGAAATAATACTGATAGCCAACACTGCTACCAAAGACAGACTGAAACCGGTATAGATGATCTTGTCTATTGAAATTCCGATAGACTGGAGCCTGTAGTTTTCCTGTTTCAATGCAAGACTTGTGATTCCCGCACCGAGGATGATGAATGCAATGGAAGTGTTCAACGAAGGCGGAATGGAGCTTGTGCCGTACAAAATGGGAGAACCAATAAGATATGAGAATGAAAATAACATGCCCAGAGACCAGACGATAATCGACAGTGTGAAAGCGATTTGTTCGAACAGTTCACGCTGCCTTTGGACGGAGAGTAACCATAACGCCATTGAAGCACAGACAAAAATGCCGGCGGTAAAAAAGGACATTTTTCCTGCTCCGGCAATATTGTAATGATTAGCGGAGAAGAGGAATATCATTGAATCGGCAGAACGCTTGACGATTTCGAGGTGTTCAGCGGAGGTAAAGATCGCTATAAAACATACAAGAAGAACAATACCCTGTGCAGTCTTATGCAAGGATCGGATAGAGCCCAACGAAGAACTGCAGAAAACCGTCAGGCTGATCCCCAACAAGAAAAAACAGGCTGCGGTGTTTGGCGCCATTGGAATGTAGCTGCTGCCCACGCTGGTCAGTAACGGACTATTCAAAACCCATCCGGCAATGGCGGCCGCAGCGATCATCATGGTAAGAAGAGCTGCGATACGGCATACCATCGCAAATCGGTTTACCATAGTATCCTCTGATTCTTATTCTAAAAAATGCTTTCCCTTTTAATGAAGCAATGAGACGATGTGTGTACGTCCGGGAGTAATGAGAACGTTTATTTTTCAAATCAAACGTTCTTAGAATTCTATGCAATGTCAATACCAAGAATTAGGTATTTTTATAAATTGCGTGTTTTATTCCTGAAATATCACTGACAGTTTTATCTTGAAATCACAATGGGAGGTACAATGCAGACATAGTATGTGATCAAGTCAATACGGTAACCCTTGTGGCATAGGGAGGAAAGGTGTTTTGACAATTCAGGAGTACGTTTCGATTGGACGTAGGGAAGAAGCTGTGTGAAAAGCAAAAGTCAGCGATATGTTCTTTTCCAGAGAATGTCACCCGATCAATTTTTCGGAATTCATCAGGATGACCACCGCATGTGCGAGATTTTCTGACTCCTCTTTTTTTGCAGAGAGCAGAAAACGCCGTTTGATGCCGTTCACCGTTGCGAATGCGATCTCGAATGCTTCGATGATCCCATTTTTCTGCAATGCAGTCTCAATGGCGGAGATTTGTCCGAGGGGCAGATCGTTCAGGATGCGCTGCAGGTCGTATTCCGTCTCTGCATTGAACATATCCAGGATGGTCCTGTTCGCTTCGAAAACGATGAGCGGTGCGAAACTCAATTTCATCATTCCCGCAAGCGAATTTTCAAAAAGTGCTTTATACCGCTGTTCGCTTTTTTTGATCTCGTCGATCTTCTTCTGTTGCTCGTCGATGATCCGATTATTGGTGGAAATCAGAGTGTAGACATACGCAACAGCAAAGAGAGCGATAATGCCGCTGGCGATGAGCACGACGAGGAATGTGTCGCTCAAAATATTTTGCACGCAAAACTCCTGGCATAAAGGATATTGGCGAAGATCGTGAATCCCCAGTTGATATGCCACATGATGTTGAAGTATTCGATCCCCATAGCAAGGACTTGGTTGCTCAACGCGATGACAATGATCGTACCGGCGCTGTACAACAGCACTCCTGATGCGATCCAAAAAACGGAATGGCGAATCACGGAGTGCTGGGTGATACGGACGAGAGAATTCAGTATGATAACGGAAGCGATGATCAGCATAAGCATCGCTATGCTTAAATTGATCTCGCTGAAATGCTGGGGATCCTCAAAATAAAATTTGTTGATAATCCATGTCAGGCTATAGAACATAGCCGAATACTGAAAAATATCCTTCAAACGCCGATTTGTCGTCCAAGCATGATAGACATACAGGATGCAAAAGAGTTCCACGATCTGGTGAAAATCTACCAACCACATGTTGCTTTTTCCCATTCTGCCCAGAACGAATTCTACGAGCAAATGCAGTACGGAGAATCCGCTAAATGCGGCGAACAGTTTCATAGGAAACCGGGAAGCCTTCCAGTATCGCAGTCCGGCCCCGAGGGGAAGCAGGGCCGATGCGGCTGCAATATGGGCGAATACTGGTATCTGCATGTTATTTCACAATGGTGGTTTCTAAATCACAATATGGAGGACATGGATAGGTTCGTTCGGCAACGGTGGAAGTTGTCATGTCTTTCCCTAGCGAATCGACACCCACTAAGACGATCGTCGGCGTTCCATCATCCATCTTTGCGTAGTAGTATCGGATGCCAACCACTCCCTTTTGCGAGAGCATCTTGTCGAAGACGTCGCGGAAAAACATTCCGCCTTTGGTCTTCATCTGCATTGCGTCTTTCTGCAGGTTCCCGATGAATTTTTTTGCGCTGTCCACAGGGATTTCATGACTGTGTGTTTTTTTCGGCAGTGTCTGTGCGGACGTAGTGTGTGTGACGATCAGCAGTGCCAACAGCATGCAGAGTGCCGAACAGAAGCGGGCTCGTGTTGTCATATAGTCCTTTCGTATGGTGAAGAGAATGAAGAATACATCTTGTATGGAATTGTAAAACATAAGAAAAAAAAGAACGCATCTCAAATGATTTCACAATCAAACAAATTCTGGTTATCTTCACTCCATGAAAATTCCGCAGGAAAAGATTGATGAGATTCGCGCCGCTTCGGACGTGGTGGATGTTGTTTCCACATATGTCCGTTTGAAAAAACGGGGAAAGGATTACCTTGGTCTTTGTCCATTTCATCAGGAAAAAACGCCGTCGTTCAGCGTCAGTCCCCAGAAACAACTCTTCTACTGCTTTGGCTGTCACCGCGGCGGCGATGTAGTGAAATTTGTGATGGAATACGAGAAATCCTCCTATGTTGAAGCGTTGGAACAGCTGGCTGAACGGGCCGGCATCACCATTACGAGGACGGAGGAAGCGTATGAAGCGGCAAGCGAAACGGAAAAGCTCTATGCTGTGATGGCATTTGCTGCCCGGACGTTTTTTCAAAATCTCACTAAAACGAACGAGGGAGAATTCGCTCTGAACTATTTCCGTGACCGGGGATTTACCAATCCGACAATGACTGCGTTCGGACTGGGCTATTCCTTGAGGGGTTGGGAATCACTGTTGAAAAAAGCGCAAGAGGAAGGAATTGAGCCAGAATCATTGGAAAAGGTCGGGCTGCTGCGCCGGAGGGACGACGGATCGTATTATGACACGTTCCGCGGACGGGCAATGTTCCCGATCTTCAACACCTCCGGCAGGGTGATCGCTTTCGGTGCACGCAAATTGTATGATGATGATACTCTTGGAAAGTACATCAATTCTCCTGAGACACCGATCTATCATAAAAGCAAAGTGCTGTATGGATTGCTGCAAGCCAAAGATGCAATCCGCGAGAAGAATTTTGTCGTATTGGTAGAAGGGTATGCGGACCTGATCTCGGTATTTCAGGCCGGGATCACCAATATCGTTGCTTCCAGCGGTACAGCATTAACAACGGAACAGATTCAGCTTATTTCGCGGTATACAAAAAACATTACGCTGGTGTACGATGCAGACTCCGCCGGTGCGAATGCTATGATGCGCGGCGTTGATCTGATCCTTGAAGGAGGATTGGATGTTCGGATCGTCCAACTGCCCGAGGGGGACGACCCCGATTCGTTCGTGCGGAAGAACGGCGGTGCAGCGTTTGAAGAACTGGTAAAGAAGTCGGTGACGTTCATTGACTATAAAGCAAATGAATTCCGACATGCAGGGAAATTCGATACGCCGGAAGGAAAGACTGAAGCGGTGCGGGGTCTGGTGCAAACCATCGCAAAAATCCCCGATCAATTGAAACGGTCGTTTTTTATCAAAGATGTTGCCGAGAAGTACGATCTCTACGAATCGACCTTGTACGGCGAACTGGAAAAATTCACCCGGCGCGTTCCCCAGCGGTTCGTGCAGACAGTGAAAACGGAAGTGCAGGAGGAGGAACAGGCGGTTCGCGAACGGAAAGTGATCTCCGAAGAGATGCCGTTGGAGGAAAAAGAAATTCTTGCTGCAGTGTTGGAAGACCCAAGAGAAATGATTCCGTTCGTGTTCCGATCCGTCAGTCCGGACGATTTCACCCATCCGTCGGCCAAACGCATTGCAGGACTGATCCTGCTGCTGTTTGATGAGACGGGAAGCGTGGAGCCGCAGCAATTGATCGAACAGATCTCGGATGAACAAGAAAAGACCATCGTAGCGAATGTCACGTTCAACCGATACCACCTTGGGGACCGCTGGAGTAAGATCGGCAGCAGGGCGAGCGAAACGAGGCTGTATGAGATCGCACTGGGAGCTGTGAAGACCTTGAAGAAAAAACAGTTTGAAAAGGAACTTGGCGAGAATAGATCTGCTATGAAAAATGCTGCCCTGCAGGGATCAGACACCATTCCCTACCTGAAACGGCAGCAGGAAATCCTTACCTTGCTGAAGGAAATCGAAGGTTTGAAACTGATGAAAGGGTAATTCACGTATCGTGCGTACCGATCTTTTCTACGAACAGCTTCCAACGATCGACCGGTTTTCCGATCTTTCCTCCGTCGATGTGTATCAGCAGCTTCCTGATGATTGGTATGTTGCGGTTTCCGACGTGAAAGATTCCACCGGAATGATTCGCCGCGGCAAGTACAAGGAAGTAAATCTGATTGGTGCTTCCACGATCATGGCCATCCTGAATATTACAAAGTCATTCTCCATTCCTTTTATTTTCGGAGGGGACGGAGCGGCCCTGTGCATCCCGCACTCTCTGCTGCAGCAAACACGGCAAGCCCTTCTTGCCACCAGAAACATGGCGCGTGATCTGTACGAGATCGATCTTCGTGTCGGAATTGTTCCTGTATCGTTTATCCGCGAACGAGGCTTTGACGTACTGGTGGCGCGCAGCAGGCTTTCCGCATCATATACTCAGGCGGCATTCAGTGGAGGCGGATTGCAGTTTGCCGAAGAATGTTTGAAGGATCCTGTGTTGTCATTCCGTTTTTCCATCGATGACACGACAGTAGTAGCGAAAGGGGATTTTACCGGATTGGAATGCCGGTGGCAGAACGTTCCCAGTGCGCATGAGGAGATCGTCTCTCTTATTGTGCAGGCATCAGGGAATAATAATCAGGAACGCAATGCGGTGTATCGCAGCGTCCTGGCTGCGATCGGTTCGATTTACGGCGATGATGCGCAGTGTCATCCCGTACAGGAAGATCAGCTGCAGATGTCGCTCGGTGAACAATCCCTCTCCGGTGAGTCCGACATCCGGACCTATGGCCGCGGAACGATGGCACGATTGAAATATTGGTTTACGATCCGATGGAATGTGCTGCTGGGAAAATTTTTGATGGCGGTGAAATATACAACGTCCTCTACCGAATGGGGGACATATAAACAACGGCTGATTCACAATACCGACTTCAAGAAGTTCGACGACAAGATCCGCCAGGTGCTTTCCGGGTCCGTCAATCAACGAGAACAGCTGGAACGTTATCTTTCTCAACAACATCAACAGGGCAAACTGGTGTTCGGTATCCACGTTGCTTCGCACGCTTTGATCACCTGCCTGCTTTTCAACTACAGCGACGCGCATGTGCATCTGGTGGATGCTGATAACGGCGGGTATGCTGTTGCAGCAGAGAAGATGAAAGAACAATTGAAACAATTCTCTTCCCTAAATCTATAAAAAGGCCGTTTCCCGGCTTTTTTGTCATTTCTTTCCTTTTAGGACTTACTCTTTCGAATACTACAGTGCAGAAATTTTCGGCACTATATCGAAAATGTATGTACTTCACTAAAAGTCCCTTTAGCGAAATTATTCCTTCGCCGTGTTGCTTCACATCTATAAATGTAAGGATATGCTTATGAAATATTTTACACTGTTATGCTTTGCAATATTACTCCTCAACAATTTCTACGGCTGTGCATCATCAGAACTGACGATGGGAAGACTGTTATTACATAATGAACGGTATGTAGAAGCAATTGTACCATTGAATGAGGCTGTAAAAAAGAATCCGAAAGATTTTGAGGCGTGGTACAATCTGGGATATGCATATTATATGGTCGGGTATTATGAAGGAATGAACAAAGCGTTCCAGCAATGTCATCAACTGACGACCATTCACGATGAAAGTATTGCAAAATTCCCGATCGACAACTGGGTGCTGGGTCGGTTCGGCACAGAATCAGTGGATACCGAAAAGAGAATTTCACCGCTGATTGCTGCGAGCCGTGACGGTAACCGTTCTACCGTAGATTCATTGCTACAGTATTCAAAAAATATTGATGTGATGGATATTGATGGAAAAACAGCACTGATCTATGCAGCAGAGAATGGAAACACCGAAATTGTCCGATCGCTTATTAACGCTGGGGCCAACGTCAATGCTCAGGATAATAGAGGTAATACAGCACTTCATCTTGCTTGCCTGAGTAATCACTATGAAACCGTTACTATGTTACTTCCTCTAATGAAGAATCCTTCTCAAATAGACAAGTACAGTAATACAGCGTTGCATGTAGCATGTATGAATGAAAAGAATTTCTTTATTATAGATTATCTTCTGAAGAATTCCTTAGGCGTAAACGATAAAGGAAGTTCTGGTCGTACACCCCTTTCATTCGCGAGCCAGTTTTGCAATCAGGATATCATTACTCTGTTGATTGATCATGGAGCCAGGTTGAACGACGTTGACATCCATGGTTGGAATGCACTATTCTACGCTGTTTCATCGGGAAGAGATGATTCGACCAGAAATCTTGTTCCATTGTTATGGACAGTGGAAAACAAGCAGAATAAACAAAGTTATTTCTTCGCGGACCATTATGCTGCGGCAAATTTTCATGTTAATGCATTGAAAGAATTATTAAAACGCGACAATAAGGCCGATAAGATTGATGACGAGGGACGAACGCCATTAATGGATGCAGCCGATACCGGAAACGTTAAAAGCATTGAACTCTTATTGATCTACGGAGCCAATATCAATGCGGCAACGGTGGATGGATATACTCCGCTTGTGTTTGCCGTAAGGGGGAATAAATATGATGCCGCCAAATATCTAATCCGAAAAGGTGCACTGGTAAATGTCAAAACAAAGAGCGGATTAACTCCGTTACTGTTTGCTTGCAGTGTCAGCGACGAGATGATGCTTTTGTTACTTGAAAATGGAGCTGACCAGAATGTAGAGTATAAGACCTGGACGCCATTAATGTATGCTGCTGCCCACAATTATTACAAAACGATTACCTACCTCCTTCAAACGTATAAGGACGGTAAGCAACTTCTTAAAAGAAATGACAACGGCATTCATTCCTTCGATATTGCATTAAGCTATAAAAATTATCTGATTGTTGAACAGATGATAAAACGATTTCCCGAATTACTAAAAGAAACGAAGAGTCTTGAAAAATACGGGAAAGAGATACAATATGATGCGTTATCGCACAGAGAGAAATACGCATTGGAGTATCCTAAAATAAAACTCGACAGTCTGATTCACTATTTTGACAATTTAGGATACAATAAATATGTAATGAAATATGCCGAACTCGGCATTAGTCTCTATCAAAATGAAATCATGTATTATAAAAGTGCTTTTCGGGCTGCAGTGAATCTGTTGAATCAAACAGGCAATCAATATTATTTATTGGCAGGGTATGATGCGATTCCGGAAGATTACCGAACTGTGCATGCGTTATCGGAGTATTATTATTCCCTTGGTAAGAAAGTAGAGGCAAAGGAGTATCTACTGAAAGCCATTGCAATGAATCCGAAAGACACCATACTATACTTGGATCTTTTTAAAGTGATTCCTGTGGATTCTTCTGAAGAAGTGAGAGGATATGCGGACCAAATGATCAGGCAATTTCCCAATTATTTGAATGGATATATATTTAAAGCGTGGAATGCTAGCTCACGTAAAAATTTTCAGGAATCAATACGGCTAATAAAGGCCATGCCCCCCGATCTCCAAAATGATGTGAATATTCAGGGTTTGTTAGCTATCAATTACTTCCTACTAGAGGAATATGAGACAGCTTCTGGATATGCAGAACAAATCATTAGTAAGGATTCGTCATATTCTTCTATCTATGCTCTCATGGGCACCATTTGCTTCATGGAAAAGAAATATC
>Ga0172379_10011383_pt1 | contig 10595 bp, 7 predicted proteins | sample GrowelOW334metaG_FD_119756 | JGI IMG/M metagenome (GOLD analysis project Ga0172379, IMG submission 119756) | Groundwater microbial communities from an aquifer near a municipal landfill in Southern Ontario, Canada - Groundwater well OW334 metaG | ecosystem: Environmental > Aquatic > Deep... | reverse complement strand
TAGTTTCCGCCCTGGAGGAGACAAAATTATCCTGGGAGATTATTGTTATCGACGACGCTTCCGCCGACGGTTCCAAGCGGGCGATCCTGCGTTATATCGGAGAACATCCTGGATATGACATTAAACTGCGGGCAAGAAAGGAAAACATGGGTCTTGCCCAGAATTATATAGACGGCGCTTTTATGGCAAGGGGCAGATACTATAAGCTGGTCAGCGGCGATAATGTTGAACCGAAAGAAACCCTGGCCGCTATTTTTAACGCCCTGGGCAAAGAAACCATGGTCATCCCCTATCCCGTAAAAATAGAAGGACGTTCTCTTTTGCGGCACATCTTTTCAAAGACCTATACCTTCCTTGTTAACGTTTTAAGCGGACACAGGATCAAATACTATAACGGCGGAGCGGTGCATTTAACCTACAATGTAATGCGCTGGCACACAGATTATCACGGCTTCAGCTTCCAGGCGGATATTATAACCCGGCTGCTGAACCAGAAGATGAGCTATGTTGAGATTCCCACCAGCTATACGGAAAGGAAATTCGGCTCGTCTAAAGCCTACCGGTTGAATAATTTTTTATCCGTGGGGCATTTTTTCCTGGATCTGATCATACGCCACGTCGGAATAATGTACCACTCAAAAAACAGGAACAAGAAGGCATAATCCGTGAAAGTACTGATCTTCTGCATAATACTGACAGCAGCTGCGGTAATTTCCAGTTTAATATTATGGAAGATTCACAGACCGCGCAATAGCGTAACCGCGCTGCTAATTATTTTTGCGGGGATTTTGTGCGGCGGCTTAACAAGCGCCTGGATCCTGAATAAAGGATATGGTGTTTTCCCCGCCGGTTTTTGGGAATTTTTGCATGCAACGTTTTTTTATGTACCGGTGATGCTGGGCTGTATAATAACTTTTGTGGCTTTGGAAGACGACAGCCCCACTATGACCATTGTCCGGTTCGTAGAACAAGCCGGAGAAAAAGGGCGCAGCCGCGGACAGATCAGGCAAATTATTTCTGATGAAGCGTTAATCCTGCCCAGGCTCGGCGCCATGATGAGCACCGGCTGGATAGAGTATTCGGAGAACAAGTATCACGCAACGGCAAAAGGACGATTCTACAACAAACTTTTGGCACTGGCGCCGAAACTGTTGAATATCTCCAGAGAAGGTTAGCATCGGTGCTGTAACGCTGAACCACAAATACTATGCGGCAAGGATACCCTATATTGGTGCTGGCGCCCGTTTTGGCGATGCTGGCCAATGTTTTTACTCATGTGGCGGCTTCGCGGCTTAACCGCGGGCAAAACCAGATAAAATGTGTTTTGTACGGTTTCCTTTCAGGCCTCGCCGGACTGTTGTTCCTGGCGGCCGTGGTTTCATCCGCCGATAACAGCGGACCGGATTTTCTCGGCTTCATATTGACGGATCTTATTTCTTACACGGCATTCGCTTATGGTTACTTTCATTTCGTCAATATAAACGTTGCATCTCTCAGGATCCGCATCTTGCAGGAAATTATTTATTCCCCCGGCGGTTTATCGGAAGAAGACGTGCTTTCGCGCTACAATTCCGGACATATACTTGAGAACCGCATCAAAAGACTGCTCGCCAGCGGCCAGCTTATAGAGAAAGAGGGATGTTACTACCTCGGGGAAAACCGCACTTTTCTCCGGCTATTCTGGCTGTTTGAGATATTAAAGCATGCCGTCCTCGGCCATGGAAACCGTTTCCTAAAACCGATATAGGGTATAGTCCGCAAAAAACGGTCGTTCAAAATGAATAACATAAAAATAAAGCGCAAAAAAACACAAAAGATACTTTTAACCCAGCCTAATTACGCCTGGCGCTCCAACAGGGCGTGGCAGTTCCCGCCTTACACGCTATGTCTGCTAAAAGCCATAATTAAAAACCAGGCGGAAGCTGTGGTGTTTGACCCGAACTTCAGGAATTTATCCGAAGAAGAAACCGTAAAGTTTTTAAAGAAGTTCAATCCCGATTTGGTCGGGGTAAGCTCTATTTCAACGGAATATTTTAACGTTACCCTGCACACCATCGCTCTTATCCGCAAACATCTTCCGGAAACGGTGATCGTTCTGGGCGGAGGAATTCCCACTGTTATGATTGAAGAAGCCATGAAAGACAGGAATGTGGATTATTGGATCATGGGCGAAGGTGAACTCTCTTTTCCCCGCTTGATCGAAGAATTGCGCAAGGGGACAGAAGATTTTTCCGGTATCGGCGGATTGGCTTATTGGCATGGCGCTACGCCGGTCATCAACAAGATGGAGTTTGTCAGCGATCTAGATAAAGTTCCGTTTCCGGATTATTCCTCTATCTCCGGACTCACCCTGCGCGACTACGGCAACACTAAATCCAAGTACGCTCCGGGGCTGCTGGCGCGAAATTATCCGGCGGCTGTCACCATCACTTCCAGAGGTTGCCCCTATAGCTGTATATTCTGCGCCGGCAAGACTATAAGCGGAGCGAAGGTGCGGTTCAGGAGCGCGGAAAATGTGCTTGCTGAAATCGATGGTTTATATAAGCAGGGCATCAGGGAGGTTATTTTCCTGGACGACCATTTTCTGGCGGATAGGAGCCGTGCCATAAAAATAATGAACGGGATACGGGAGAACCACAGAAACCTGACCTGGAAATGCGTTAATGTCACCGCCTGGCTGCTTGACGAGGAAATTCTGAAACTTATGTACAAAAGCGGATGTGACTTTATAGTCGTCTCAATAGAATCGGGCAGCCAGCGGGTTCTAGAAAATATCATAAAAAAACCCATCAACCTGAAAAAGATCCCCGCAATCCTTAAGCTTGCCAAGTCCATAGGTTTTGATATTATCGCCAACTTTGTCGTGGGTTTTCCAGGAGAAACATGGGAAGAGATACGCCAGACATTTGCATTCGCCGAAAAGCTGGAAGCTGATATGGTGAACTTTCACGTGGCAACACCACTTCCTAAAACAGAGCTTATGGAGATCTGTATACGCGAGAAACTGCTGCCGGACGATTATCAGTATTCAGGCTATGGCAAGGGGCTTATAACCACACGGGAATTCACACCTTTTGAACTTGAAGTACTACGCTCATATGAATGGGACAGGATAAATTTCTCATCCGAAGAAAGAAAAAAAACTATTGCCAGAATAAACGGCATAACAGCGGAGGAGCTGGAAGATTGGCGCGTCAATACAAGACGCAACCTTGGCATAAACCACCTGGTAAAGAACATAATGTCTTCTCATAAAAACTGACTTCATATTCGAAAAATGTTATAAAAGGGCGTTATTGCAATGAAAACAAAAGCGGCTGTTTTACGCAACCTCAATAAACCACTAGTAATTGAGGAGCTTTCAATCCCTGAACTTAAAGAAGGGCAGGTTCTGGTAAAAGTTGTCAGCAGCGGAATATGCCATTCACAATTAAACGAGATTAAAGGCAGAAGGGGGCCAGACAGGTTTCTGCCGCATACCCTGGGACATGAGGGTTCCGGCATAGTTCAGGCGACAGGGCCGGGCGTAAGCAAGGTTAAGGCCGGCGACCACGTTGTGCTTACCTGGATTAAAGGCACCGGCATTGATGCTCCGGCCATAGCATATACGGGAAGTGACGGGGGAATAGTTAATTCAGGGGCTATTTCCACCTTTATGGAATATGCGGTCGTCTCAGAGAATCGTGTGGTCAGGGTTCCAAAAGAAATTGCATTTAAGGAAGCTTCCTTGCTTGGCTGCGCTATTCCCACCGGAATGGGAATTGTAATGAACACCGCTAAGCTACAAAAGGGCGGAAGTGTCGCAATTTTTGGCCTTGGAGGCATTGGGTTAAGCGCTCTTTTGGCAGCTGATATAATGCAGGCGGCCGTTATTATTGCTATAGATATAAATGAAGAAAAACTTAAACAGGCCCGCAGTCTAGGCGCGACTAATGTAATTAACGCCAATCAGCAGGATTCTTTAGCGGCTGTGCTTGAGATTACCAGAGGGGCAGGGGTAGACTGCGCTATTGAGGCAGCCGGACTGCGCCAACCTATGGAAACGGCGTTCAAAGCTGTGCGCAACAACGGCGGACTATGTGTTTTAGCGGGGAATTTGGCGCATGGCGAGCGCATTTCAATAGATCCTTTAGATTTAATTAAAGGAAAACGCGTAGTGGGCACTTGGGGCGGCGAAACCCAGCCGGACCGTGATATTCCCAAATATGTTGATTTGTATTTAGCCGGCAAGCTGAAATTAAGCCGGCTCATTACGCATGTCTATGCGCTCGAAAACATAAACGAAGCCTTGCAGCAGCTTGAAGAGGGAAATGTCGGCCGCGCTTTAATTGGTATGGAATATAAAACTTCTGCTATCTCTCCCCATTAAGCTCCCCTGGCGTGCTCCGCTGCAATACGACTTAACGCTTGGTTTTTATATTGCTTTTCGCCCACGCGAGATTGTTTCTCGCCAGTGTAAAGCCTGGATCCAGCGCCAATGCGAGTTCGCAGGCGTTCATGGCCTTATCCCATTCTCTTAGCGAATTCCAGGCCGCGCAGATATTATTGTGGGCTAGAGCGGAATTTGGACTCAGCCGCAGGGCATCTTCGGCCGCCTGTATGCTGCCGCGGAAATCTCCCGCCAGATAACGCTGCAAACTCATTTCAAGAAACTCCTCGGGCCTGGCCATATACAACGGCAGAAAAGAAACCGGCTGCTGAAAACGCATATTGTCAACCATAACAATAGTAGTCGTTATTCTCATGGTGGTGCTATAGTGAGGGAAATCATGCCCGGTCAGCCTTACCATAATTACGCCTGAAGGCGGCACCATCAACGAGTTGCCCATAGGTTTTAAACTGGCGCTCGACGATGTGGCGGTATACTTCATTGTTACCGAATTTGCCGTCTGCTCCACAGGTTGCCAGATGCCTTTCACAACCCCGTTAAAATCAGCGGCCACCACGGAGATCGATCTGATGGCTGACATCTTTTTTTTACCGTAGTCAATTTCCAGCAGATAATCGCGCACCGGATTAATCGGCTCGGGGCCGCGCGCAATGGATTGAAACGCAGTTATAGACCACAGGCTCCCGGGGTCCCCGGGCGCGGTCACGTACATGTCGCGACCAACTGTTCGGACCGTATAGTTGTCATATATCACCGGATCGGTGTGGCTGATAATAATAGGCCATCGGGCCCTCGCGTATTTATCAAGCTTCGCGAAATAGTCCGGATAGAGCTTGTCCAACCCATAACTCGCAACAACCTCTCGCCCCCAATACGCCTGGAGCAGGTGGAAATTGGACAGCTTTTCCACGAACGCGGCGAACAACGCGTCCTTACTTGTATTTATCAAACCGCCATCGGGGTGACTCTTGAAATAATCGTCAATATCGGCGGCAATAGTCTGAAAAAACACGGCGTCATGTGCCGGGACTTTCATGCCTATAAGGACTTCTGGATGGCTCAAAGCGACATATTCACTGTGGAGTTTTATATTTCCGTCCCGGACTCGACGCGTGATATCAGGCTTAAAAAGCAAACTAATGGCCAGAAGAGTGAGAACGGCCCTGACAACAGAATTCGTGTTTTTCAGCGTCTCCCAGACAAGATACGCAAACATCCCGAACATCGGTGCTGCAGCCCAATAGACATGCCGCTCGCATTGTATCGGATAATACTGCGCCCATGAGGCAAGGCAAACCAGCACGGCGGCGAACACACTCAACTGCTTTGTATCAAGCTGTTTATTGCGCAGATAATTTATAATCGTCAGAAAAAAGAGGATTACACAGGCAATCGGAAGCGTCAGCCACGCGTAGGCATTTGAAGTGGGATATATAGGTCTCGGGAACTGATCGCTTTGAGGAAAGAAAACGGAAATAAACTGAGAAACCGATAAATAATGGGAAGATTCCTTTTTGACCCAGCCGAACGCGAGCGCAATCGATTGCCGCCACATATCGTAAAAAGCGTTGTTGGCTATTAGCCATACAAGAAACAGCGCATTAACAACAGCGACGCCGGAGATAAACGGCACCACAGTCAAAAAGAATTCCTTCCAGGTGAATTTCTCGTAAATGGCCAGACAGACGATAAAAAATGAGATAGCGCAAAACAAGAAGGCGCCGACGGGCTGCTTACTCCACATTGTTAAAGCGACCGCGGCGCCGGCTGCCATCAAATAAAGCCAAACGCGCTTCTCGATAAAAAGAACCAGAAGATAAAGCGAAAGCGTCTGAAAGAACAGACTATAGACTGATGCCCACGGCAAAAGCCACCAGCCATAATTCGGGGAATGGGCGAAGAAATTCATAACAAACAGATATGGCGCCATAAAGATATAAACAAATCCGCATACGGTCGCCAGCCATTGAGGAATAAAACGTTTCCATATCAGCCAAAGAAAATAACTGGTTAACGCATAAAAAAACGCGGTTTGCAGCTTTATAACCAGGAGATAGTGACCGAACATCTTAAGCGCGAGCGCCTGCAGCAAAGCCGTAAGGGCGCCGTACTGAAAAAATGTGTCCTTGAACAGCATCTTTCCCTCGGCAAGATCGAGCGCCGGCTTGAACATAGCTCCGTCGTGATGCGCATCCACGCCGATAGTGGCAAACCGGGATGCGACGATATAAGTTACGATTGCGATAAGAAGCGGCTGCGAATACGTAAGCAGGTAGCGCTTTATTTCCGCCCTGGGTAATTCCCTGATGGCGCGTATTGAAGCCGCCACGCGCACGAACAAAGAATTTTGTAGTTTCTGCATTATTGCCTCCTACCCGAGTACGCGCTCAAAAATACTATTGCGGCGCATACGCCATTACCCTAATTCAAAATAACTACCGCCCCCAGCCCGCCGCCTTCCAGCTTCGCGCCAGCGCCAGATTGTTTTTGGCCAGCTGGAAATTGGGATTTATACGCACCGCTTTCTCCAGCACTGATATGGCCTCATCCCATCTTTTCATGCCGGAGTAAGAGATGCCGAGCATATTGTAAGCCAATTCATAATTCGGCCTCAGCTTCAGGGCAGTCTTGGCTGCCGAAGCGCTTTCCTCAAAAAGCCTGGCTGTATAATACGTCACACTAAGATTTACATAGGTTTCCGCCGAGGGGCTAAGTTCGGCCGCCATACGCGCCGCTTTAAGCGGTGAAGTATACACGGAAACCGCGCCTCCGGCGGCTGCTTTCTGGCTTATGGCATAATTAAGGTTGTTCCTTGCTAACTGGAAACCGGGGTTTATGAGCACAGCTTTTTCCAGGATCGCTATGCCTTCATCCCACATTTTCATATTGTTATATGCGGCGCCGGCAACATTAAAAGCCTCAGCGTAGTTTGGCCTAAGTATATACGCCTGCTTCGCGGCTGAAGCGCTTTCCTCAAAAAATCCGTTAGAGTAACAGCTCAAAGCAAGATTAAGGTAGTTCTCCGGGGAAGGGCTGTATTTTGCCAGGTTCTGCGCCGCCTTAAACAGAGAAATGTAACCTGGGGCGGATGTATTACTGTTTTTTTTCGCCTTCCATACAATCAGGTATCCGCCTGCTGTTATCACATAATTGTCGAATTCAACTCCGGGAGGCATTCCCATTCCGGCATAATACTCCGCGTTGGCGACCAGATAATATCCTTTATCCAATAAATCCTGCAAAAACACAGCAAGGTCCTTCGTCACCAGCCAGGTTTGGTACGGACTCCAGAAGCCTACCGGGACGTAATCGCCATAGTAATAGTAAAGAAAATCCCCTTCCATAAAGCCCTCACCCAGATCGTTAAGCGTAGGGGCGACCATAAAATAGAGCTTCTGGCTGCCGCGAGTTATTTTTTTCACCTCACTAAGGTCCGGCCTCGTGTGCGCATATATTAATTGCCGTTTTTTCAGATTCTCGTATTGTACGCGGGCTCTTGCAATAATATTTTCCGAATAATACGAAGCCACAAACAACACACAAATATATGGAAGCGCCATGACACAAAGGCGCCGCCAAAGCGGACGTTCCGTTGCGGTTGGCGAGGAAGCGGACAGATCCAGAAACATAAAAAGGCACAGGACAAACGAACCGGAAATAACAAGGAGGGTGCCTTCCGAGCTTCTCCCAAAAAAATAGAGCGAATTGCCCAGGCTGAGCAGAACCAGAAACAAGCCAGTGGTAAAATAGCGCTCAGGCAGGACCTTTCTTCTTGAGATTAGCAGCACAAAGAGCGCGCCGAAGAGTATTGGCGCGTACCAATAGAAGGACAGTCTCTCTATCTTTAAAAATCCGATTCCCAACTGCTGGATTATCATTACTCCGCACTTCTCATTGTCCCACCCCAGCAGCAGGAGGTTCAGCGCAAAACATACTGCGACAATAGAAACATTCGGCAGATTAGCAAAAAAATGTTTTTTTGCAGTCTCTCCGGGAGAAACGCCTGTTTTACCCATCATTAAAGCGGGAATAAAATCCAGCGCGAACAAAAGCGCAATTAGCTGAAAATATGAGGCCGCATATATCAGGCCGAAGGCCCGGTGCAGCAGCACAAACACCCCCGCCGCCAGACCCACGCTCCAATGCGCAGCCCCCCTGGCATAAACAAGGATAAGCAGGATAAACCATAAATCAAGACGCAGGGGAATTGTCTGGGGAATGCTGGTAGGGTCCCATAGACTTGCGTACTCCCTTAGCAGGACCAGGACAATAAAGAGGGGAATTGAAAGATATTTATTAACAAAAAAACGCCGCGAAAAAAGATATATCCCAACTATCAACAAATACAGCGTGCCCTGCCCGAGCCTCTGAAACAGCGCGGGATCGATGCCTAGTTTCAGCCAGAGGGCCGCGATCAGGGAAAGCAGCACGTCGTACTGAAAATACAGATCTGTAAGCTTAACCCCGTGCAAGAGCTGAAGCGCTGGGGTGAAGATATACGAGGTGTCAAACCAGTAAACAGACCGGCAAACCGTTTTTGCGGAGATAAAGAAGACCGGCAAAGAAACAAGCCCGACCGCGATAACTGCAAGCTTTTTATTAAACGCCTCTAGCCAACCCAGCAGGGCGGTGATAACGATAATCAGCAGCAAAAAGCCTAATGAAGTATTGGCGCCGGGAACGGTACCAGCAGGCGGGTGGAAACCTATAAGTTTGAGATAGTAAAGGGCGGCGGGTATTAACGCGACCAGCAGCCAGAAGCGAATCTGTTTTGTTTTGAACCAGCACAATAATTTCCAGAAACAATATACCGACGCCAGAACAGCAAACATCAGACCGTAAAGAACATAAACCTCTATACCGTCCCTGTTCCACATTTGGTAGTAAATCCACGGGGTTAAAACCGCAGGATCAACCTTGCTGTTCATCCCCCAGAAAACAGGCGCATAATGATAGAACAGGTGATAAAAAATACAGCTTATGGCCGCGGAAACAACCAAAAGCGCTCCGACACCAGATTCGGAGCTATGCGCAGCTTTTCCAGGAAAGGATTCTTCTTTTCTAAACGTCATTTTCTCACTGTTACCGTATAGCCAAGAGGGTCATCTGCGGAACCAATCCGAAGCAATAATGATAGTTGGCCGATAAGAGCGACCAACGCAATAACCGGCAGCAAAGCCAGGGCAAGTATCCCTTTTAACGGCCATAAAAAAATATTTTTTGACGGCGCAAAAGCACGCAGATAAACGATCAGAATTTTTGAGGCGATAACAGTAATATCTGTCCCGCGCGCTACGACTTCGCAACTGCCAAAACCGCCAAAGTACTTTATTAAAGTAACCGGCGTAAAGCGGTGGTAATCGTAGGGGATGTAATGCAATTTGCCCGCCCAGGGGACAGTAAATATCCCCGTCGCCCCAGGTTTAAGCACACGGTGTATTTCATTGATCAGCTTCTGAGGCTCTTCTGTGTGCTCCAGGACTTCAGTGCACAAAAAAAAATCAAAGTATCCATCAGAGAACGGAATGCTTTTACCGTCAAATTGGATTATCCCGGGATTATCCCTAACGGCATAATCAAATTTATCGGCGGCAATGACATCAACCCCAAAATACTGGGCCTGGCCCGGAGCAAGGAGATGTTTATATGGGCTTTGCCCACACCCCACATCCAGAACCTTTCCCCTGACTTGAGGAAGTACTCTGCTGAGGCAGTCATATATAGAGGCAAAGTGAAAATCAGCCAATAATTTAACGACAAAAAAAAACCGGTTCGCCACCGTATCCGGAGGAACATTTTTCACGGTCCTGAATTGTTCCCGAGTATCTGCCGACCAGGCGCTATGGCGTTTATACATATGAACCTGACATTTTCCTCCCGATCAGCTCCGCAAGAGTTAACGACTGCCGGATACCCGAGCTGACCCCCCTGTCGGCGGGGTATATCTGGGAAGTATTATTGAGAAAAATATTCTTTACCGGAGTCTCCAAAGACGGGATCCGGTCTTTATAGCCTAGCCCCACTATCGGCTGCGCGTACAAATCCCGGAACACGAAATACTTTTTAACTATCGAGGGGGAAAAATCAGCGAAGATGCTCTTTAAGTGCCCGGTGTAAAGCTGTATCAATTCCGCGTCGCTAAGCGCATATTGCCGCTCGTCAGCGAATAGATATTTTCCTACGTACACAATGTTGTTATTTCCAT
>Ga0172379_10011382_pt1 | contig 10596 bp, 9 predicted proteins | sample GrowelOW334metaG_FD_119756 | JGI IMG/M metagenome (GOLD analysis project Ga0172379, IMG submission 119756) | Groundwater microbial communities from an aquifer near a municipal landfill in Southern Ontario, Canada - Groundwater well OW334 metaG | ecosystem: Environmental > Aquatic > Deep... | reverse complement strand
TATTCTATCGAGGGCGGCAAAATTGCAGTCAGGCATACTAACGGCGACTCTTTACATGGGGGTCATGTTTGTATCGGCTGCCATGTATTTCTTCGCGATAAGCTCGAAAACGGGCGGCATGAGTAAGCTTAATCTAGAGCTCACCTTTATCGGTCTTATCTTAGCCGCGGGAATCTTCTCGTCTACAGCGACAATACTTCAAATCACTGCGTTTAGCAGATGGCCGACCAAGGTACCATGGGTGATCTTGATCGGTAGTCTGTATCCGGTGGTGGTTCTTACTTATTCGCTTGTCAGTGGGCAAAAATTTACCCCAGCACAGTGGCTGGGCGCATTACTTGCTGTTGTATCAATAGTGTTGATCAGCCTACCGACAGCGAATAAGATCACGGAATAATTTATCTCATCGCCGCCGCCGCAAACGAGGAAAACCTCCGTTCGCGGCGGTTTACCTTTTATGTGGGAAAATCCCCCGGTCTCCGCTTCGCTCCGACCACCCCCTTTTTCAAAGGGGGATTCCTTAGCGTATGATTATGGTTAAATCATGATTACCCCTTACAATAACAAATTATTATCACGGGCCAAGAAGTTAAGAAATAATTCTACTTTATCTGAAGTTTTAATGTGGAAACAATTGAAAGCCAGGAAATTGATGGGATACAGATTTCTTAGACAGAAAATAATCGGCAACTACATTGTTGATTTCTTTTGCCCGGTTCTCGGTCTGGCCATTGAAATAGACGGAACGAGCCACAGTAATAAGAAAGGTTACGATAAATTTCGCGAAGAATATTTGAAACTGAGCGGCTTCAGAGTTCTCAGGTTTAGCAATCTGGATGTGGAAAGTAATATTGAAATTGTAGTCAGAACTATTGAAAAATTCATCAAACAATCCCCCAACTTAAGAGAGTCTTCTTTATCACAGAAAAAATCCGAATAGGAATCCCCCTTTGAAAAAGGGGGTGCCGAGCGATTAGCGAGGCGGGGGATTTTGTGACGGGGCCCTTATAAAGGGGGTGGCCCGACTGGAAGGAGGGCCAGGGGATTACACATACGACACTTCCAACTTTTTCTCTTTCTCAAATCTTTCCAGAGCAAGCTCAATCAGGCGATCAATAAGCTCCGAATAACAAATGCCGCTAGCTTCCCAGAGTTTGGGATAAACGCTCATATTGGTAAAGCCGGGCATGGTGTTAATTTCATTGATGATCACCTTCCCTTTCTTGGTTAAGAAACAATCGACGCGTCCAAGACCTTCGCAAGATAGAACTTTGAAAGTTTTGATTGCCAGAGTTTGAATATCCTTGATAATCTTTTTGGGCAATTTGGCCGGTATTTCAATATGAGCGGCTGATTCGTCAATGTACTTGGTTTCATAGTCGTAGAAGCCCTTTTTCACGATTATTTCGCCCGGCAAAGAAGCGATCGGACTATCGTTTCCCAGGACTGAGCATTCAATTTCCCGACCGTCAATAAACTCTTCAAATATTATTTTATTGTCGAAACGAAAAGCCTCGGCCAGAGCGGTTTCGAATTGTTCTTTATTTTCTACTTTACTAACGCCGACCGAAGAACCCATATTGGCGGGCTTAATGAAAAGCGGCAGACCCAAGTCTTTTTTGGCTTTTGCAAAACTAATTTCCTGACCAGATCTAATCGTTATAAATTTTCCAATCGGGATCCCGGCCTGGCGAAGCAATCTTTTCATAATATCTTTGTCCATTCCTACAGCTGATCCCAGAACGCTCGCTCCGACAAACGGGATATTGGCCAACTTGAGAAGACCCTGAACGGTTCCGTCTTCGCCAAATGGTCCGTGAAGTATTGGAAAGACCACATCAATGGAATTTTGGGAACCTTCTGATTGACCAGGCACAGAAAGATTACCGCCTCCCTGTGGTACAAGAGTCACGCTCGAAGTATTGAAAGAATTTAATTTATAAAGTTTAGGATTGGAGGTATTCAAAAGCTGAACTCCCGAATTACCCATCAGCCACCGGCCGGTCTTATCGATACCAATAAGGACTACCTCATATTTGCTTTTATCAATGGCATTGGCCACACTCTCGGCCGATCGCAAAGAAACCTCGTGCTCCGCGCTTTTGCCACCAAATAGAATCGCTACCCTGATTTTCTTTGACATGGAGGAATGTTAGCAGAAAATAGAGAGCTTGGGGAATTTGAGAAATATTGTAATTAGGGTTACTGACCGACTTTTATAAACAGGGCCCCCATGCCGTTCACGATGTGTGTTTCCCGGGGAAGTCCGCAGAACATGGCCGTCTCGATACTATAGCTACCGACCTGATCCAGGGCGGGGATAACCCGGCTGTCGAAATTAAGAGTCTGAATTTTTCCTGGACCAAACGGCGGATAGGATGTCGAGACGAACCCCGAACCTCCCAACCGTATAGGTTTACCAGAAGTGGTCCGAATGAGTTGGGCCTCGAATTTGATCTCTTGACAGGGTTCGATGCCGACATTCTCATACTCAAGGGAAATTTTGAACGGCTCGCCGAGTTTGATCTCAGACGGATAGGAAAAGTTACCGGTTCGAATATCCGTACCAGGCCGGGGTTTCATGCAAACCCAACCATTCCCGCCCGTACCCTCATGACTACCGAACTTTGACGGTACAATAACCTCTCCGGTGTCACCGTCTATTTCTCCGGCTGTCCCTTCGACAATAGGACTTGGTGGCTGTATGCCGCATTCACAAGGAATCGAGGGGTCCCGGCGCAGACTAGTTTTGTCAATGGCGCTTTCCATTAGGTTTTCCTCGTTGAAACAGCCGCTTGCTCCGTTGACCGCCAGAGGTTTGGATGGAGTATTTGCCGGATTGATCCCGCCCGCAGTCCCGGATGTGCCGGATGGCCTTCCGGCTTGGGGTGGCACAGAGACCGGCATATTGGATATCGGCTTTTCGACGCCAGTCCGCACTCCGGTAAAACCGGAAAAATAGGCGCACTGACTGTCTTGTTTGCAGGAATAATAAGCCGGACTTTCTTCACTCGCCCTTACGGTGTCAGAACAGTCCGTACCCGGAACACACATGGCCGATATGCCGACTTTGGGGCTTTGACCACTCACGCCGGACGGGGCCGGCAAAGATGTCCAGGAAATTTCAAGCCCGCTGGACCGATCGATGGTTTCAAGCTTTTTTTGATTATTGGAAGAATCATTAACTCTCAAATAACTTGAATTTCCAAACCAAATGCCGGCGATGATTAACACTGATAAAATAATCACTCCGATTGCCTGCCTTGTCGTAACGCTAAAAGCGGGCCTATCGGCTTCATTAGGCGAAAGAACAACATTATTGTTTTGTTCCATGATAGTGAATTAGGATACTAATTAGTACTTAATTGTACCACCGCCAGGCGCGTTCATTCCTGTTGATAACGGGTATTGAATCACAGTACGAAATCTCTCACTTCCCCTCTTCTATCACCATCTGGGCCTCCGTTAGTATCTTTTCCGTCTCTTCCGGTTTAACTCCTATATCATGAAGCACGGAAGGCTTGCCGATAATATCTGTACAAAGGAGAAGACCGCGGCCGACCAGGTCTTTCTTCTGCTCGCGGGTCAAGGAAGTAATGCAGGCGATGGGTTGGAGGCTGTTCTCGAAAATAAGGTCGTGGAGATTGCCCTTGGCCGGATAATTCCAGCCGATGAGCTTGAGGCCGTTGCACTCGGCATAGCGGACGGCTTTGTCGGTGAACTTGGTATTGGTGACGAGATAGCGGCCGGAGAGCTTGCGTTTGAGGCCGTCGTTCTCGAACACGGTATCCATGAGGTCGTCGTAGCGGGCTTTGACATAGAGGACGACTTTGAGATCGGACTTCATGCCGTATTCGTTGTGGTACTTGGCTTCAACCATGGCTAGCTCCTCCCCTTTCCAGGCCAAAACATCGATCTCATGATCAACGCACCGTCCGAGCATGATCTGGTCGGTCAGAGTCTTGTAACCCCAGGTCTCGAATAGGCGGGCGATGAATTTCTCGAAGGGAAAGCCATCGGGACCGAGTTCCATCATGGCCCGGCGGATGGAATATTTGGCGGCGGCATGAGTCGAATGCTTGCGCAAAAGAAAAAAGGCCCGATTGTAGATATCGGTGGTGCTCATGCCCTCTTTCATCTCTTTCTCGACCTGGTCGACGACGTCCTCGATAGCCTCAGCCGACGAACCGATCCGCCGAAGCGAATTGACCAGTTTCTCTTCCTCGAACAGTTGCTTCGTGCCGTCGGACTTGGTGATGGTGATGAGGTGGTTCATGGAGGTATTATATCACGGGCGGTGGACCATAGCGGACCATGTCCGACATAGTCCCAACAAAAAAGGGCCGGGTAGAACGGCCGCTTTGGGATTTAGTCAATTAGAATCTGGTCGACTTACAGACCAATAATGGATTTCCACTCATCGTGGAGCTTTTGTCGCTCCAAGTTTCTCTTGGCGGCCAGATACACCAAAAGTTCAAGTAATTTCCATCCATATGCTTGTGCGACCTGCAATGCACTTATAGGCTCACAAGCTCTTTCGTAAAACACGATAGCGGGCCTGGCGTGACCGGATCTGTATGCCGCGATAATCCCATGGTTTTGACCGTAGACCTTGGCAACTCTTTCAAGAAAATCATCCGGCATTGATATTTGTTTTTCGTTCATAAACCATCCTCCCTTTCAAGAACAATTAACGGGCGCTACCCGTCTGGTTTATCTGAGAATAGCACAGTGGAAAAAAATTGCGAGTTGCGAAGCGAGGCCTCGCAATCTCCCCGAGGCCTCGCCTCAGGAGGAACGAGTCTTTTTCAAACACTTTCCTACAGGAAAGTGTTCAACTGACTACTCGATTACCCCTCCCCCCAAACATGCTTCCCCGTCATAGATGACCAAAGACTGGCCGGGGGTCAGACTTTCCTGGAGGTTTTGAAATTCAAGGGTTATTTGGCCGATTTTAACTTCGGCGATCTTGATATTCTGAAGCGGTTCGCGGTAACGGCTGCGGGCTTGGAGTGCGTACCCAGAGGTCGGACCTCTGGAACGAGAAAGCGGCACCTCTCCGCTGACCCAGTTAATATTCCCAATCCGAACCGTTTTCTCCCCGCCCGGTAGAATATTGCTTTTATCCTTATTGCTAACGGTAATCGTATTTCTTTCAACATCTTTATCGATTACATAATATTTGCCAATGAGTGGCGAGTTAACGGTTACTGTAAAGCCGTGCCTCTCGCCGTTGGTGAATAGTAAGGCACCCCGATGATGGCCGATAACTTCACCTTTTTCGTTCAAAACATTGCCCGGTTTTGTTTCAAGATAGTGAGACAAGAATTCTTTGATATTAACCTTGCCGATAAAGCAGAGACCTTGGCTGTCCTTCTTCTCGGCGTTAGGAAGTTTGAATTTCCTGGCCAGTTTCCGGACCTCGAACTTCTGCAAATGCCCAACTGGAAAAAGAACATGCTCCAGGTCTTTCTGGTTAAGAGTCCAAAGGAAATAGGATTGGTCTTTATTGGGATCGAGACCGGCCAGAAGCTGATAAGACTTATCTTGTAGAGGTTTAACCTCTGCAACTTGTTCGACCCGCGCATAATGCCCCGTGGCGATATAGTCCGCTCCTTGTTCCTGTGCCCACTTCCAAAAGGCCCCGAATTTGACATAGCGATTGCACATCACATCGGGGTTGGGTGTCCGGCCGGACCGGTATTCACGAATCATGTAATCTATGACTTCCCTTTTGTATTCCGCTTCGAGATCAAGAGTGAAAAATGGAATACCCAGATGAGCGGCTACGCGCATGGCTTCCAGCCTTTCTTCCTTCCAATTACATTCTATCCAATCCGGCTGCCAGACCTTGATGAAGACGCCTGTGACATCATGGCCGCTTTTTTGGAGCAAAGCTGCCGAGACTGCGCTATCGACGCCGCCGGAAAGACCAACCATCACCTTTAATTTTTTTGCCTTTGTGACCACGACTTTAGAGTAACATTGAGGCGGTGGTTTGCAAGAGTCGGCAAATTTCTAATTTCAAAATAAACACCAATGACCAATTAGGGCTTGGAATTTGGTCATTTCTTAGAAATTAAAAATTAGTAATTAGAAATTTATCAGTTCCTCCTAAGGTAGATACTTCCGTTTGTTGGCTACATGCTCGTCATGGGTAACGGCGTAGTGCATTTTACCCTGATTGTCAGATAGGAAATAAAGGTTATCCGTGACTATAGGATTAACTGTGGCCTGCAGTGCTTCCAAACCGGGGTTGGCGATGGGACTCGGCGGCAGACCGGCGTTCTTGTAAAGATTGTACGGAGAATCGAGAGCCAGGTCGTCTAGAGTCAATTCGGCCGAAGTTTTGCCGAATAGGTAATAAAAAGGCGCGTCCACCTGAAGAGGCATTTTTATCGATAATCTTTTCCAAAGGATGCCGGCGATGATTCGCCGGTCTTCCTTGCCCCGGGCTTCTCTTTCTACGATTGAAGCCATTTTGATTATTTCGGCTTCTGTTTTGCCCGAAGTCTTGATTGCAGCCGAGATTCCCGTGAGCTTGTTCCGGAATGTTTCTTCAAGCAAAGAGATAACTTCCTCCGGCCGAACATTTTCATAGAAGAAATAAGTATCAGGGAAAAGATAACCCTCCTTGCCCCTTGCCAATTCAATGAAAGACTGAGCATCGAAGTTTTCAAAGGTTTTGCCAAGGACGATCGCCATCTCTTTGATCGTTTGACCTTCGTTCAAGGTCACCTTGACCTTGCTTAGACCCTGAATTCCGCGGCTCAGACGGTAGGCTATTCGCAGAGCCGACTGGGGCTCTTCAAAAAGATATTGACCGGAAAGGATCTGGCGGTGTCCGCTTGAGCTTACAACCAGGAGTTTGAAAAGCAGGGGCGATTTTATAAGATTATTAGTCGCCAAAATATCGGCTGCCTGGGAAAGATAGGTTCCGGGCTTTACCTCAATCACGATCCTAGATGGAAAATTACCCGGCGGTAAAGCGGTGTAAATCGTTCCCAAGACAAAAAGAACGATAACCACCAAAAGTCCGGCTACAAGAAAACGAATATTGATTTTTGGACGGTGGCCATTTCCCATATTGTCTCAAAGTATAGCAAATCAAACGGGAAGATTCCCCGGCGCCTGAGCTTTCTTCGATGGAATACGATCGAGCGAAGGTGTCTGGGAGACCGAACCCGGGAAATGATAAATGGTTGCCAGCTCCTCGGAATTGAGGACAAAAGGTTTGCCTTTGAAAGGGCCATAGAAATAAGAGCGAAGCTTATAGGCCATGAGTCCCAGGCGAGAGTAGCGGTTGCGGCGGAGATTTTTGTAATCTTGCCAAGGGTAGGTAAAACGGAAATGCCACTTGTCACCATTGGGTTTGAAACCGCTCATATGTTCCCAGCGATAGTTGCTGAAACTTGAGATTATACCGCCAACCCCGAAAGGTGTATCGAAAGTATCCTTAGGGGCGACATATATTGCCCTTACGCCAACATCGAAAGCTAACTTGCCTATGCGTCTTTCGATTGCCGCTACTAGTTCCCTTTCACCTTCAGTAATGCTTGGTAGTTTGGCGTAACCTGTATCTGGATTGATTGCTCCGGAGACTTTGGTTTTGGGATCACGAAGGAGAATTTCGTTGATTTCCTTTTTGGCCGCGTCTTTCCAGGCGTCAGTTTGTCCAAAAAGCGTTCCTGGCTTATGCTGCTCTTTCTTGTGTCCTCGGATCATGATTTGAATCCAGATTTGTTGGTTTGGAGGAACACTGCCAAGAAATTCAATCTGGGGCAGCATTGGGTCGACCTTGAACTCTTCTTTTGGGTCTTTGTCCAAACCGTAGTCAACATAGGTCTTAATTGGATAGGCTGGATTCTTATTTGACATAATGAACTCGCCGCACCAAAGCTTCATGGTCTTGGAATCAAAATGAACGCTTTTGGAGTAGTCGCCGTTTTCGGTAATTTCGATCTCTGGATACTGTGAGTAGAGGGCGGACATTATTCCAATTTTCCGTCGGTCTTCTGTCCAGATGAAAAATTTAACTTGGCCTTCAATCGAAACTATTTCCAAAGAATACCAAGGGCGGGTTTCGCCTTTCCAGAACATCGAGAACCAGTTCTCACCCGAAGTATTGTTCATCGTATTCAAAACCGTTTCCATGGCTTTGGGCGACTTGAAAGTGTCTTTGGGCAGCTTAAGTTCGAGAACAGTATATTTAAGTCCTAAGAATTGCTTGCCTTGGACATAATCAACCCAGAGATCCCAGAAGATGATGGCTAGAAGCACCATCAGGAAAATAGGAGCAATGTAGAGAAGGAATTGGAGCGATCCGGGAACAAAGCTCGAAAGGAAGGTGGCTTTGAGGATAGCTAGGGACTGGGAGAGAGACATGGGAGTATTATAACCCAATCAGTGCAAAGTGAAAAACGATACAAGTGCAAAGTTATTTAGTTGTGTCATTCCCGCGAAGGCGGGAATGACAACACAGATGTTGTTTTATTTTCATTTTGCATTAATCTCTATTAATAACAAAAAGCCCTCGTTTCCGAAGGCTCTTTGCTTGAATATACTTTTTTACTTCTCCCCTACCGGAGTGTACTTACCCTCCTTGTCATGCTTGAAATATTTGGGATTCTGAAGATTGACGACGATGGTGTTCTCTTTGACATAACGTTCCTTCATAACCTTGTCAATAACCTCTTCTTTGGAGAGAGGGCCACTCTTCTCGAGAACCGAGCGGATGACATCACGGACGACACCGGGGGCGTAGCCCCATTCGGCCAAGGCGTAGAGTCCACGGCCAACCAAGACGAAACGAGGATCTTTGATAAGCTCATTGTGAGTGGTGGCGACATGAGCCTTCTTGTTGAACATGATAGTGATCTGCTTGGCGACATCACGGAAATGAATGGGCGAGCCGTGCTTCCTGATGACCAGGAAGGCGTAATCGCGCATGCCCTTGGTCTTGACATTGGGAGAACTGGCCGCACCCCAATCGCCCAAAGGATTCTTGCCGATAGCCTTGGAGATCTGGAGCCAGCGTCGAACAACCTCCTGATTCTTGTATTTTTCGGCCACATCCTCGAGATGGGTCAAAAACTTATTGACCATTTCGGTTTCAGGCAGAAGATCGTTATTGTCCAGATTGGCATAAAGCTTGCGGAGAGCTTCCTCGACTTTCTTGGTTAGCTCTTCGTTGACATGCCAGCGATGGCGGAACTCATCATCTTCCTTACGCTTGCGGAAAGGCTCGCCGACGACCATCAGGAAATAGATATGGTTCTGAAGGCTTTTGTCTTTGGAAACATGGCCGAGGAAATCTTCTTCAACAACAATGCCGCCCAGAGAATGGAGGAGAGTTTCGATCTCGCTAAAGACGATCTTCTCCTTGCCGTATTCTTCGGATTTGCGAACATTGGTCAGGGCGTAATTCTCGATCTGGCGAACGCGTTCGCGAGTAATGCCGTAGATCTTGCCAATGGCGTCCAAAGTCATTCTCTTCTCATCCTTACCCAAACCGTAGCGGCAAATAATAACATCACGAGCTCGATCGGGTAACGAAGAAAGCAACCTTTTGACGGTCTGTTTGGGTTTGAATGAAATGGTTTGGGTGGCCATGTTATTTTTTGGTAATATATTAAACTGGCTAACTAACTAAAGTTTTATCACTTTGTTGTATCAAAGTCAATTTCGTGTGGAACTCCTTAACTGCGAAAATGAACTTACTTTCAACATTAACACTAAGAGATTTTTATGTCAAATCTAGTGCAATCATCAACCATCCATTCAATTACTTCATACTATCCCCACTCCGGCACCGAGGCTAATTCTCGACGACCATCCTGGATAGGGGTCCGAAGAATCCGGTCATCGGCAAATAGCTGGCCTTCTGCATTTTCATCAAAGCTTTCCAGGTCAAGACTCCGAAATACTCCGTCTCCTGCCCCGGCGAACCCGGTCCGCTCTTGGTAAGGAGATACCCGTGAGTATTTAGATAAACCTGGAGCGCTTTGACATCGGGACCTGTGGAGCGAAGTCCAAGAGACCGGATGAACGGCGACGGTTTTTTGACATTCGTTACAATGTTCTGACTTGCGGACTGAGGCCGCGAAGGTATGGCAATATTATATTGCCGGGCGAAGGCTTCGGCCTGATCGTAAAAACCCATCGAGATCAGGTTCGAGACTCGGTTGGCCGCTCCCGTGCCGAATGTTGAAACTTGGGATGCCGCCGCCGGCGCAATAGTCGGAGTCGGTGTTGGAGTTGGAACAGACTCGACGGCAAAATCCGTTCCTCCGCTCATCGTTACCCAGCTACTTGTTCCCGTAACATTAGTTACCCTGCCCTGCCAATGATAGGAAGTCCCCGCGGTCAAACCGGTGACCGTGGTAGTTCCAATTACCGAGGCGCCGCTGTAAGCTACAGCATCACCTGTAAAGCTTGCCGTGCCGGTAAAAGCAGTTCCGACCGGCTGAACTTCCACCTGAGGAATGAGAGAGTCGGTATTATTGGCGGAGGTCATACTGAAAGTCAGTTTGATACTGGTTTCATCCGTGTTTCCACCGCTTGCAATAGCTGTTGTTCCGTCGGTTTTGTATTGGT
>Ga0172379_10011381_pt1 | contig 10597 bp, 12 predicted proteins | sample GrowelOW334metaG_FD_119756 | JGI IMG/M metagenome (GOLD analysis project Ga0172379, IMG submission 119756) | Groundwater microbial communities from an aquifer near a municipal landfill in Southern Ontario, Canada - Groundwater well OW334 metaG | ecosystem: Environmental > Aquatic > Deep... | reverse complement strand
TGGCGCTTTCGTCCAAGGACGAGCTGGCTGCTCCGGATTTCAGGTTGTACGTCTTATCCCCGGGACCAGGCCCAATCAAAATTTGGAACGGGCGTCCGCTTTAGGCGGACGCCCGTTTTATCCGATATTGCCTGGAGGCGGGCCCGCCTTTTGGCAGAACGGCTAGCAGCAGCCGCAGAATTCCCGGCAAGCCTTTAACAGGGCTTTCAGGGAACCGGTTTTGGACGGGTCCTTTGCGCTTATGTTAACCTGAACGCCCTTCGGGGTCTCTACCACCTTGCATTCAAGCTGTTCGCAAAGTTTTTTCATATCCTTTCCGCAACAGTTTTCCATATTCATCACCTCCTTTGTTTCAATGTTCCATCACCATCGAACAATCTAAATAAAAAAATTTACGCTAAAAAATCCTTTATTGAATTCACCACCTCCTCGTTTATCCGGCAGCGGTACTGCTGCCCCTCTCTTTCGCAAGTAATCAGCCCGGCGTCCTGCAGTTCCTTGAAATGGTGAGAAATAGTAGAGCGCGAGAGCTTCATGCAGGCACAGACGCCCGTGAATGCTTTCTTTATCGAGCAGCAGGAGGTTTCTTCGGCGGGGATGACCGCGGCTTCTTTCGCTTTTCTCCAACGCTCGTATATAAGCATAAATATTTTCAGCCGCTGCTCGTTGGAGAGGGCTTTGAATATCCTGGCGTAGTTCGATGGTTTCACAACAATAGTATAGCATCTCACCGCAAACATGTCAACGTCTTTATTGGACAGTATACTGTTTCCCTTCACAATAAGCGGACGCCGCCCTTTGTTAACCTGGTAATATGAAAAGGGAAGTCAAGAGGATGCACTTCCCCTGGCGGCATTCTTTAAACCGCCTCTGACTTGCTTCCTTCCACCCACACCACCAGGTTAATGCTTCTCCAGCAGGGGGGCCAGCAGGCCGGTCCAGAGTTCGTACCCCTGGTCATTAAGATGAAGGCCGCCATCCTCCGGGTGGTAGAGTTCGGGATTGGGTTTCCCATCCTCGCCAAGCAGGACCGAAGACACGTCCAGGAACCGGCAGTCCGGCCGGCGTTCGCAGGAAGTCTTCAGCAATTTGTTAGTCTCCCGCGATTTAGGCCAGAGCGCCCAGCGCGCGGGACTGGGTTTTATGGAAAGATAAATTATGGGGGTCCCGGGCAATTTTTCGTCTACCGCGGACATGAACTTCTCCAGGTCGGCCGCTATCTGCTCAGGGGTTTCAACGGGCTGGGTGGCGACGTCGTTCTCTCCCGAATATAGCACTATCAGCCGCGGCTTGTAGGGAACCGCGATCTGATCAAGGAAATAAGCGGATTCCGCGATGCACGAACCGCCGAAGCCCCGATTAATCGAGAGCAGGTCCGGAAAATATTTTTTCAGGTCCCAGAACCTTATGCTGGAAGAGCCCATGAAAAGAACAGCGTTCGCGGGAGGGAAATTCTCCCCATCCGCCTGCACGAACTTGTCTATATTGACCTGCCAGAACTGCGGCCCTTTACATTCCGGCTGATTCGCAGGAACCGCCTGACTGAGGAAGAGAATGAGCCCCGCCGCCGACATTATACGCCTGAGCATAATTTGGTCCTCCGCTACGTTATGTGCTATAGCGTACCACACGGGCAGGCATTACGCAAGGACCAAAAGGCCCAAGTCAGGGCTGACACCGGACCTAACCGGATAAGCAGTTTCAGCCAGGAAGCGGTGCAGGTGCAGGCGATTATAAGGGCCAGGACCACCATTACAACCGTTAGCGCAACCCGCAAAAGACAGACGCTGCCTTTTACTGCACCGGCTATTCTTTTTTTGTATTTTTGCCCGGCGTCGGCGCCGCTTCGCCGTAAAGGAATAAACGTGAAAGCTCCTCTTCTTCTTTCGTTCGCACACTGACCTCTGAGAACACCTCGTTAAAGCGTTTAACTTTTTCATCAGCGGCGCCATAGCGGAAACTCAGGCAGGGGATCCCTATTGTCTCCAACGTCTCACTCACGCTTTTCACGTGTTTTTCCCTATCGTCGATATAAACGACTTTTTTGGGGTGATAATTCATTTTTTGCAGATAATAAGCCAGCACTTTACCCTTAACGTTGCTTTCTCCGACGAAAATGATCCCCTTTTTAACCAAAACATCGTCATCTGACTTAAAATCAGTCTTAGGGAAGATCGACTCTTTACCGCTGACTGAAGCAGAAGAGAAATCGATACCGATGGTTCCAAGCTGGGCAATGGTCCGGTCGGCGATATCAAAGGTCCTGGCGGTAAGGGCCATAACTTTGTTTCCTTTTGCCTGCTCTTTTTTTATCAGAAGCGGCGTCTCTTTTTCCACGGCCTTCACATCGATCCTCCATTGGGTCTTATTCCAGACATCCATAGCCGTCCGCGCGATTCCGCTCTCATCCGCCCCGTTGATCCTGTAGACCTTGTAAAGGAGGTAGAACCACTCATCGCTTCCGAGGTAGCCTGTGGGCGCCATTAACGTGTTATCAATATCAAAGACGATCAAAGTTCCCTCCGCCAGGGAGGGGACGACCTCTCTAATAGATTTAATTTCCCGTATCTCAGCATTGGACGGCACCGCCGCGAGCGACAAAGAGAAGAGGATCAATACGGGACAGAAAAAGCGCAATTTTGTTTTTAACATTTTAGCTCCTTACTCGCAAAAGGTAGACGCTACCTTTTTACTGCCGTTTAAGGCTTCCCCAGCAGAGGGGCCAGCAGACCGGTCCAGAGGCGGTAGCCCTGATCGCTCAGGTGAAGGCCGTCGGCCTGGAACAGTTCGGCGCGTGGCGCGCCGTCCTTCCCCAACATGGCCGGGGCCACGTCTAAAAACCGGCAATCAGGCCGGCCTTCGCACAGGGTTTGGATCAAACCGTTCGCCTCACGCATTTTCGACCAGAGTGCCCAGCGCGCGAGGCTGGGTTTTATGGAAATGTAGATGACGGGGACCCGCGGCAGTTTCCCGCCGATAGCATTCAGAAAGGCTTTAAAATCGGCCACGACCAGCTCCGGGGGTTTATTGTCGGTAATATCATTGTCGCCGGCATAGAATACTATGAGCCGCGGTTTATAAGGAACCGCGATCTTACCGGCATAAAAGGTCGAATCCGAAATATAGGAGCCCCCGAAACCGCGGTTGATAACGGACAGGGCCGGAAAATATTTCTTCACGTCCCACATCCTGATGCTTGAGGAGCCCATGAACAGCACCGCGTTCGCGGGCAGAAGTTCCGTCTCGTCCGTTTTTGCAAAATCGGCTATATCGTTTTGCCAGACCTCCGGGCCGCGCCAGGCGGCCGCGGCCGGCTCCGGCTCCTTCAGGCCGCGCGGCGTTCCGCAGGACGCGGAAAAAACGGCCAAACCCAGAAGAATTCCCGTCAAAAATTTTGCTTTCATACCGCTCCTTCTCGTGATGCGCGCGCAAAGGCCCGATCACCCGGGCGCCCTGCCCGGCCATTCAGGATATTATGCGACAATGGAAAGCTTATGACAAGTTTTCACTTAAAAAGGTAGACGCTACCTTTTTAGTGTTGCTCAAGCAGGGGAGCCAGCAGGCCGGCCCAAAGGCCGTACCCCTGGTCGTTAAGGTGAAGGCCACCGTCTTCGGGGTGATAGAGTTCGGGCCTGGGTTGTCCGTCCTCGCCGAGCAGGACCGACGACACGTCCAGAAACCGGCAATCAGCCTGTTTACCGCAGGAGGCTTTAAGCCGTACATTCGCCTCCCGCATTTTCGGCCAGAGCCCCCACCGCGCGGGACTGGGCTTTATGGAGAGATAGATCAGAGGGACCTTCGGCATATCCAGCATGAAGTCCTCAAAGTCAGCCACGATCTGTTCAACGGGTTTACCATCGGCGACATCGTTCTCGCCGGCATAAAGCACTATCAGCCGCGGCTTGTAAGGGGCCGCTATCCGATTAAGGAAATAAGCGGATTCGGAGATGCACGACCCGCCGAACCCCCGGTTGATCGTCGGCATATCTTTGAAATATTTTTTAAGGTCCCACATCCTTATGCTGGAGGAGCCTAAGAACAGGACCGCCTTCTCGGGCGGGGGGTTCGTCTTGTCCGCGTCCGTAAAACCGTTTATGATGACCCGCCAGAATGACGGGCCCCTGCATTCTCTTTGGGTCCGAACGGGAGAGGGCGCGGCCGCGGGTGCGGCCACGGGTTCGGGAGCGGCGGTGCCGGCCGGCTGTCCGGCGGCTATTATCAGAGTTTCAGCCGCCGGGGCATCATAGGGCGCGTCCCTGAAATCGGACGGGAAATCCCTGTGCAGGCTTCTGCTATAAACGAATACCACCGCCGGTATTACCACGGCAGCGAAAACAGACCTCTTCCAGTTCTTCATACTCCTCCAGAGTACGTCGACCTGCGGTTATAGTATACCCCCTCCTCCCGATTTGTCAAGGGATATTTGAAGTCCGCGAAAAGGCGCAAGATCAGCCCGAAACGGTCCCGGAACCGGCAGTCCGGTCAACCCGGAGCAGTTTCAGCCAGGAAGCGGTGCAGGTGCAGGCGATGATAAGGGCCAGGATTACCATTATAACGGTGAGCGAAACATTAATATACCCCTGAAGATCATGCCGGGGCAGATAGTTGCCGTAAATATTCATAACGCCGGCCGTCACGGTGGTGATGAACATGAACACAAAGGGAATGAAGGTAGTGAGCGCGTAAACCGCTTTCGTCCGCCTCATAATGAAGGTGGTCCCGATGGCCAGAGCTATCGCCGACAACAACTGGTTGGCCACCCCGAACATGGGCCAGATGGTGGTTATGTTGCCCATATAAACCATAACCGCCCAGGAACCGCTTATGGCCGCGCTGGTTATAAGCACGCCGGGCAGCCATTCACCCCTGGCGAAAGGTTTGTAAACCACGCCCAGGATCTCCTGCAGTATGTACCGCGCGACCCGGGTACCGGTGTCGATGGTGGTCAGAATGAAAAGGGCCTCGAACATTATCGCGAAATGATACCAGTAGGCCAGCATATGTTTCATGCCGGGCATGGAAGAGAAGATCTGGGCCATGCCGACGGCCAGCGATACCGCGCCGCCGGTCCTGCCTGCAAGGTTTTCGCCCACGGCCGCGCTTAAACCGCCGAGATTGACCGTAACATAACCCAACTTTTCAAACACAACCGGGGGAACATTGATGGCGAAATAATCTCCGGGCGCAAGCGCCGTCGCCGCGATGAGCGCCATGATGGACACGAAACCTTCCGTCAGCATGGCGCCGTAGCCTATAGCCCGTATATCCTTTTCGTTCGCTATCATTTTAGGCGTGGTCCCCGAGCCGATCAGGCTGTGGAAACCGGAAATGGCGCCGCAGGCTATGGTTATGCAGACATAAGGCCAGACCTGGCCCGGCACTATCGGGCCGCCGCCGTGTACGAAGCTGGTGTAGGCCGGGGCGGCTATCTCGGGCCGCACCCAGATTATCCCGAGCGCCAGCATGCCTATCGTTCCGATCTTCATGTACGAGCTCAGGTAGTCCCGGGGACAAAGCAGCAGCCAGACCGGCAATATGGAAGCCAGGAAGCCGTAGGAGGCCAGGATCATGACAAGGCTGTTCCTGGAATAGGTGAACCAGTGCGCCAGGTGGCTTCTGGAAAGCGGCTCGCCCAGTATGATGCCGATAATGACGAGGGAAACCCCGATGACCGACGCCTCGACTATCTTGCCGGGCCGCAGGCGGTTCATATACCAGCCGACGAAAAGCGCGGCGGGCATGGTCGCGAATATGGAAAATGTGCCCCAGGAGCTTTCAGCTAAAGCGTTCACTACCACGAGGCTTAAGCCCGCCAGCGCCGTGATTATTATGAACAGCACGGCAATCGCAGTCGCGCCGCCGGTCACCCGTCCGACTTCGCGCTTGGCTATCTCGGTAAGAGAGAGACCGTTGTACCTTACGGAGGCGAACAGGATAACCATATCGTGCACGCCCCCGGCGAGGACGCTGCCGATCAGTATCCAGAGAAAGCCGGGCATATAGCCGAACTGCGCGGCCAGGACGGGCCCCACCAGCGGGCCTGCGCCGGCTATGGCGGCGAAATGGTGGCCGAACAACACCCATTTGTTGGTGGGCTTGTAATCGTAATCGTTCCTTAAAGTGTTCGCCGGGGTGGGCCTGTCCTTGTCGAAGACCAGGATCTTGGCGATGATAAAACTGGCGTAATATCTGTACGCCAGCGCATAGACCAGCAGAGCTATTACCAGCAGTGTAAGGGCGTTCATTACCGCCTCCGTTTTAATTAAGTGTTCCCGGCAGGTTAATTCGGTTTAGAAAAACCCAGGGAAGTCAGAGCCGCTCTGACCTTAGCATCGAACTCGTTTTTCCGTACGGGTTTGATTATATAGTCGCAGGCGCCGAGGTTAAAAGCCGTGTTCAGATCGTTGCCCTTCTGCTCTCCGGAAACCACTATAACGGGGATGGATTTCGTCGCGGCGTCCTGTTTAAGGGTCCGCAGCACGCTTACGCCGCTCATGTTCGGCATCAGCATATCCAGCAGAACCAGATCCGGTTTTTTTCCCCTGGTCAGTTTCAAAGCTTCCGCACCGTTTTCGGCGGTTATGGTCTCGCAGTCAAGGGCGGACAGAAGCTCACAAAGCACCGTTATGATCAGCGGGTTGTCGTCCACCACAAGTACCCGCGCTTTTTCTCGTTTAGCTTCGGGAGTGCCGAATATGTTCTTAATTTTATTCCATTCCATGATGTTTAGCCCAGTCGTTTAAGCCTGTCGGCGACTTCGTTCTCAAAGCGCCGGATGTAACCCTGTATATAAGACTCGACGTTCATTTCCGGATCGGTTATCAGCGGCGTCATATCCATGCCGAAGTTCAGGCCGGAGGCGGTATCCACCCCGTGCGAGGCGAAATAGGTGGCGTTAGCCTTACGCCGGCCCATCGTGGACAGATCGTAGCGCTTGCCGCCGCAGATCTGGGAATCGAACACTCCCAGCAGCGCGGCCTGCACGTTCTCGTGCCCGGAAACGTTAAAAGCGACTTTATCGGCGTCCGTCATCCAGTCGAGGTCCCGCCAGACTTCACACGCGTACAGATGTTTCGGGCGCTGCCCCTCCGGCAGGCTGCGGATGGCCGCTATCGTCCTGAGCGCCACGCCGACATGCGTGTCATGCTTATCGGCCAGGTTGTGCGTATAAACTATTTCCGGACCGGCGGCCCCGATCAGCATGGCTATATCTTCCGTCGCCCGCTTGTCCGCGCCGTCCTTTATAGCTTTGCTGGGGTAGTCCAACATCGCCTGCACGGCATATTCCCCGATATAAGCGGCTTTTCTCTGTTCCTTAAAACGTACCGTATGCATTTCCTCGTTGGTGAAATCCTTATAAATATCGTCCCTCGGGGAACCGCGGCCATCGGTGACCACCACGCCCGAGAACCATTTATCCTGCCGCTGGAAGCAGGTGAGGATCGGCTCCGCCGACATGATCTCGATGTCGTCCTGATGGGCGGCAATGGCCATATGCGTGGTGCGCGCCAGCGCCGGACCGGCGGCAAGCCCGTCCGGAACGAACAATTCCGCCGTTTCAAGCTTGAATTTCATGTTTTTTCCTTCACTTTTTCACTTACACTTCTTTTTTTTAGCCAACACCGGCAGGCTGGCCGCGGCTATGGACTGCCCGACCCGGCGGCTCTTCTCGTCCGGCAATTGTATATTGACGCCGGCCGCCAGTTCCGGGAATTCGCTGCTGATAACCTGTCTTGCGCCCTCAAGAATAAGTTCTCCCCCACGGCCGGATGTGCAGCGGCCCAGGATGAGAACGTGCTTCATATCGTAGAAATCCGCGTAATGGGCCACGCTGTAGCCGAGATAGCAGCCTATGCTGCGCCAGATATCGGCCGCGCCTTTATGATCGGTCTCCAGTTTGGTCTGGACGAATTTCAGCTTTTCCGCGTCTGTGACACCGGTCGGGAGCTCGATCCCCGCCTTGGGAGCCAGACGGAAGACGCATTGCTGTGAGAAGTAAAGCGAGCCGGGGCCTTTGTCCCCGGACCATTCGTCCACCGGCGCGTCCGGCTGATAATCCACCGGCATGAACGCCAGTTCGTTCAGCCACGGATTGAGCGTCCCCTCCCTGTTCACATAGCCCCCCGCCTCGCTGGAGCCCAAAGCTACGCCCAGAATGGCATTGTCTCCCAGCGACATGGCCCCGGCCAGCGCGGTGACATCGCCGTCGTTTATAACCTCGAACGGCACTTTCATCTCTTCGCGGAGGCGCAGGAACAGGCCACGTATCTTATGGTACCGGTCTTTCGGAATGCCCCGAAAAAGGGAGGCCACCATGGGTCTGTTGTCCACGATAATGCCGGCGGAACTGCCGCCTATGGCGTCCACCCTGGGCATTTTCGCGGCGGCGGTTTTCAGACCGGCCAGGATCTCACGGTAATGGTACTCCGGGTCGCTGTGTTTGCGCGGCTCCCACACGACCTCTTCGCTGAAAACGGCTTTGCCGTCTATCACGGCCGACACCTTCCGGTCCGAAGCGCCGAGGTCGAAACCGATGCGGCAGCCGTCAAGGTGGCCGCCCAGCGGACGGGGCTTCTCAAAAGCCGCGGGAACGTCGCGCGGCGCGCACGGAACGACCGTGAAAGTCCGCTCGTAAACGTCTTCGCCCATGAAGTGAAAATCGAATTTACGCTCGCCGGACGGCGAGTATGCCTGCCGGATATGTTCCCCGATACCGCGCGGACCGCCCACGAACACTTTCCAGGCGCCGCGCTGCCAGAGCAGCGTTTTTACCAGCCGCTCCGCGTACACGAGGTTCGCCGCGGCCCCGGGGTGCCCATCCGGGAATACGGCCGTTTCATAACGGGAGACTTCGCCGTTGTTACGTTCCAGCCCCAGCACAAGCGGCGATCCGGCGCCGGAATCGGCGACTTCTTTGCGGAAAGCGCGGTTCGCCAGCGCGGGCGGGCGGAAGCCCGGGTCCAGCGGCGGCACTATCCCCGGCTTCGGCAGTTTAAAGGCATCCATCGGCGCGTCTCCTTTGTATCGGTTAAGTTTACGGATATATCCAATTATACATTTTGGCCGCCGGCCTGTGGAACCAGCAAGCCTTTTAAATTTTTTCCAAAAAAATCCGATCCATGGGCCCTTGACAAATCCGGTGGGGGAGGTACAATAGAAACAGCCGGAAACTAAATTATTTAGCCTGGAGGACTTGTATGGGCAAGAAGATATTAGCGATAGCCGCGGTAATTGTGGTCGCGGGGGCTTTCGCGCTTTCGCGGCATAATAACGTATCCGTTCCTTCCGACTTCCGGGACGCCGTAACGGACCAGATACCCGGCAAAGCGGAGGCAACGCTTCCGGATGCAAAAGCTAAGAGAGCGGATCCGCCCGTTAAGGAAGCCACAGATTTAACATCTCTGATTAACCTATATCTGGAAATCCAGGAGAATATCGACGTAATCCGATCGGAACTCGTCTCACCGGTATTCGTTGAGCGATCTTTGCAGAGAGTGGAATTGCGTTTACAGAGGAACCGGGACCTTGCCGAAAGATTCAGCGCCGATGTCTCTCGCGTACTGGCAAAAACCCCGGCAAACCGGGACACAAGGGCAACCGTGAGTCTTTTGAAGTACTCTATCCGCGCCTACTTCTTCGACCAGACAGTTGAGGCAGGACTGGGCGCCATGGAAGAAAAATCGCCGGAACTAAAGAGTAAGACTAGGCCGCTTTATGAAATGCAATTTAGTGTTAAGAGCCTCTTAGAAGGTTGCGAATCGGCACTGGCCCCCTGGAGGCCTCAGCCAGCCTTAGATAAGTTTTGAATAGGGCAGCGGGCGCCGGTGCGTCAGGGGCTTTCTCCCGGCTCCGATGATCTCCGCCTCGAAAAAAAGGGAGTCGGCCATGCGGAGCTTATGCAGCCGCCGTGTTCCCTGTATCCTGTAATGCTTTACGGAGTCGAGCTTCCTGCCGACGAAACCCGCGTCCGTGCCATAAAGCCATTCCGGCTTCAGAGCCGCCGTGTCCAGAGGCGCTGAAAACTCCCGCAGCGTCTTTTTCCCCCATTCGTTATAATAAAATTCAAAATAGCTCCTGGCGAGTTCGGCGATCGAACCGTAAACTGGCTCCCGGAAACGCAAACCGCAAAAGTGCGACTGGGCAACCGCCCCCCAGCGGCCGTTCTCCCTAAACGGCGCTATAACGTGGTCGTCGTCGGTGTCGTCCGCCCTCAGGTCCAGGAGCAGCGAAGGCCGGCCATGGAACAGGAACGCCGCCGCGGCGAACATCGCACCCTCGATACAATGCGCGCGGCGTTCCTTCAGAACGCCCAGCGGTGAAAAGCAGGTATCGGCCGGATCATTGTTATAATCCAGCTCGTAATCGATAAAATCCTGCACCTTTGCGGGAGTGTTTATCCTGGAAAATATTTTTCTTTGAGCGGTTGAAAACCGGGAGAACAGACGTGTTATTCTGGCTTTCATATTTGTCGATTATCAATGGAGCGGGTGACAGGCATGGGTTGGATCGGGCCGAGGAAGAACCGGCGCGAAGTCGCCGGGCTGGCCGCAGGCCCGATGGGCCCCATGCCTGGCAGGACCCGCGAACCCTACAGTAG
>Ga0172379_10011380_pt1 | contig 10599 bp, 7 predicted proteins | sample GrowelOW334metaG_FD_119756 | JGI IMG/M metagenome (GOLD analysis project Ga0172379, IMG submission 119756) | Groundwater microbial communities from an aquifer near a municipal landfill in Southern Ontario, Canada - Groundwater well OW334 metaG | ecosystem: Environmental > Aquatic > Deep... | reverse complement strand
TGGCCAATCAGACCGGAAGCACGCCCCCTCTGCCGGTGCTCCCACCAGCGTCACCGTATTTATGAACACGACTACTTAGCCCAACATGATATAGTTTTTCAGAAACACCTGTTATTGAAGTTTAACTTGATTGTATAGGAAATTGTATTTTAACCACGGAGGCACAGAGGTTTTATTGTTTTGATCAAGAAAATCCATGTAATTGCGGGCGTTCCTTCTTTATTTGGACGCTTTCCAGAGGCAGTCTTAGAGGCTGTTCTCTGATTCCTTCTTTTTTACCGGTTTGTATTCCCAAGAGGTAAGTTCATACTCGTCGGAAAGCTTTTTGAAGACCACGACTTCCACGATTTGGTCCTTATAGTTGATATTCACCTTGAGCCGTATCTTGTAGTTTATCCCGGCGACAACCTGTTTGCTGGCGCTGATTATTTCAACCAGTGAGACGATGGCGTCCTTATCGTCTTTCCTTAGTGCTTTTTCCCTGGCTTTTATTGCGAAGTTCGCAGCAGCGGCAACTTCGCTGTCATCAGTTTCAGCTTTGCTGTATGCGCCGCAAATTTCGGCATGGGCAGAGGGGGTTGCGAGTGTGAAGACAAGTGCCGACATAATAACTGCAGCAAGAAAATATTTCATGACGCTCTCCTTATTTCAGCCTGTAATCCATGAAACTTTTCCGATGGAATCGGAAAAGTTATTTAGCAGAGCCGAACAACTTGAAAAGCGCCTTCTCGGTTTCCATTGTGTACGAGCCGTCTTTTGACAGGGTCGTTGGGAGCTCCGGAGAAAGTTCTGAAAGTTTTTCAACGGGGGTTATCGGGAAATCACAGTGCGGGAAAATCACGGTTTTGCCGGGGAATTTCGCGTCTGCGACGGCCTCGAGTCCCTTTTTCAGATCCTGCATTCCGCCGATGGCGGCGAGGGCGGTTGCCGGATTGAGTTTCTTTCCTTCGACAAGCTCCAGTGTGTGTCTGAGATGCGCTGTAAGGCTTCCGCTTGAACCGATATATCTGGCACCCGCTTCCGCTATTTTCCTCACGTTCAGGAGGCCTTCCTTTCCTGCGGGGATTCCCGCGAAGATGTTCATGAGTCCGTCTTTCTTGAGGAAAGGGGCTGAAGAATTTACTACGGGTACTACGGGAACAAGCATTACAATGTCATCGAATCCTCCGTCCTTTTCCGCGAATTTCGCAACTTCGGCTTCAAATGCCGCCGGTGTCGGGAAGGATTTCGGGTTGAGTGTCTTGAACTCGATTTTTCTCTCCCCGATCTTGTCCCCGAGCAGTTCGCAGACATGTTTTATCCTCGTGTCGTCCATGTCGGTCATGAGGATTCTTGACGGCCCCTCCGGTGATTCCACCGCGAGCTGCGTATGCATCTGCCCCATTGCGCCGGCACCTCCGACAAGCCAGCAGGAGCCGCCTTTTTTGAGTTTGCTCCTGACGTTGCGTCCATATGCGTCTGAAAGGACGTTGGTCTTGCTTCCCTGATAGAACCAGCCGTTGTAATGGATGCCGCCGACATCGAAAGACCACGCTTCGTCGGGGTAGTTCCCGATGAAGCTTATCACGGCGTTCCTGTTTGCCTTTTTTGCGATTTTTTCGGCGTTTTCCCTGCGAAGTTCGCAGAGGAAAACGTCATCGAAGGTTTCCTTTTCCGGAATTGACCTGAGGATTTCCATTTTCGCGGAGGGAAACTCCTTTTTGATTAAATCAACTGTCTGTTGGCTAAGGTTCAGGACAGAGATTTTTGCGGGTTTCGCGTCTGCGAGAAGTTTTCCCGGCTCATATGTGTTTTTATTCCCCTCTTCGGACGCGATCAGGACGGAACCGCCTTTCTGCGGGGTTTTCCTGTTTTCAATCATGTAGCTGGCTATGACGCAAGTCCATGGTTCGACAAGGGCTGCGATTCCGGCGGGGATTGAATCAGCCAGGGGAAGGAGATAACAGCCTTCATCGCCGTTCAGGACGCGCTGGTCAATCCTGCTGTATTCGGCCATGCCGCCGTCAATGGCGTAACCGTAGGCGAAACCTTTCCCCTTCACATATATGTCCGCCTGAATTATGAAACGCTGTCCGACTTTGAATTTGTCGGAGACCCTGTTTCCGGTTTTGACAATTGTCATTACGGCTTCATGCCCCGGGATCACGGGCTGGGTTGCGAGATCCGGTGAAACAACGCGGGGGTGATCTTTGCCGGCCCTGATGAGCTTGACATCGGAGAAACAGAGTCCGATTGAATCTATTTTGACAAGCAGCTCGTCGTCGCCTATGTCCGGGACTTTTACTGTGCACGGTGAATTGTTTTTGCCGAGGTTTTCCATGCCTGCGCCGAAAAGCGGCCAGGCCAGCATTTTGCCGGGAATGATTTTAGACATGGTGTCGTCCTGTTCTTTCTTTTTATTTAATTTTAAAGAATCACAAATCTAAGATGAGACCGGTGAAATGTCAAAAGGGAAACGATAAATTCAAATGAGAGGGGCTGTTTTGACGTGTCCGGGAAACTGTTTTTTAAACGGAAAATCAGGCGAATGTTTTTTGTTTATGCCGGAAACGACGATACATTAAACGGAATTAAAAAAAACTGGAAGCTGAAAATTGGAAATTGAAAATAAATCTTCGAATGGAAACGAATCTTCCTCCGGGAAAGAGATGGGCGAAACATTCTATAAGTCTGTTTTCGAGGTGCTGCCGCATAGCCTGCTGATTGTTGACAACAGCTTGAATGTGAAAGCGCTGAACCCGGCTGCGGAAAGGTTTTTCGGCTCCTGGGAAAATATCAAATCCTGCGATTTGTGGAAAATAGCGCCGTTTCTTCTTGACAGCAAAACGGCTATTGAAAGAGTTTTTGCCGGGGGAAAAACAGAAACGCTGAGGCGGATCGGGTGCAATGGAGTTGAAGGAAAATACGTTGACGTGTCAATCTGCCCCTGTTTTACAGGTGGCTCCTGCGACGGGGCGGTAATCCTCATAGATGACGTTACGGAGCTTGAGAAAAAGGAGCAATACATACGGCGTTCGCAGAAAATGGATCTTGTCGGAACTCTCGCCGCCGGACTTTCCCATGATTTCAACAATGTCATAAACGGCATAAAGGCCACGCTTTCATCCGTGAAATATTCCCTCGATGACAAAACGCTTGCAGATGTTTCGCTGAGGGAGCAGGTCGGGAACGACATAGAAATAATTGAAGGTTCGGCAAGCAGGGGGGCCGACATCGTTGAGCAGCTTCTTTCCATTTCAAGGAAGAAAGAGCATTCATTCGCGAAAGTGAATCTGGTGACGGTGGTGAACGATGTCCTGAAGGTATGCGTAACCATGCTCCCGAAGACAGTGGAGATTGTATCGGATGTCAGGGAGGAGGAGGCGATGGTCAACGCGTCCCTGACGCAGCTTGAGCAGGCGTTGCTGAACCTGTGCATAAACGCCTCGCACGCCATGACCATAATGAGGAAGGAAGGCGAGGAGCAGGGGGGGGTTCTCGGGCTTTCCCTTGAAAAAATATATGTTGGCCCGAACATGTGTGAGTTTATCCCTGACGCAGTGCCCGGATTCTACTGGATTCTGAGTGTTTCAGATACCGGAACAGGAATGACAAAGGAAATTGTCGCAAAGATTTTCGATCCGTTTTTCTCGACCAAGGAGAAGAAGGGAACCGGGCTGGGGCTTTCAATGGTTTATAATATCGTCAGGGAATACAAAGGGTTCATAGATGTATTTTCAGAACCCGGGAACGGGTCTGTCTTTTTTGTTTTCCTTCCACTTGCCGATAAACCGGATGAAAGCTCGGGAAGCCCTGGTTGACATATGACGCGCAAAAGTAAATTAATGAAAGGATTTTGATTTTTATGCTGAATCGGAATAATGACAGACGGAATGGCTTTAGCCGTGATTTCCTGAAGATCTACGTTGTTCTGTCTGTCTCTTTTCTGTTTATGACCGCAATCAGTATTTACGCCTATTTCTCTGTTATGCGGATGAGCGGAAAATACACGGATCTCAGCAGTACGGCGATAGGCATCAAGCTCAAGGCCACAAACGCCAATCTTCTTTTCAGGGAAATCATAAGCGGATACTCCGACAAGGATATGAATGCCGTGTGGGAGCGGCTCAATTCGGCTAAAAAGAGCAGCCTCGGCCTCTCAGAGATTGGTCAGAGCGGGACGATTGACGGGAAACTCTCGACCTTCAAGGATAAACTTCTGAAATTCTATACTGCCATCGAGGATAAGGCCGGGGTGTCGGACAGGAAGAAAATGAAGGATGATGTTGATGCCGCATACGGTGACCTTATTGTCAGTATTGAGAAAATAGAAACAGGCCTCAATGAAATAGTTGAAGGCAAGCTTTTGGTATTCAAGATATTGTATTCAATGTTGATTATAAGCATCATGGCGCTTTTCGGTTTTGTGATTTTTGTAATCCGCAAGTTTATTTCCGGAAGAATTGAGATGGAGATGACGCTTGAGAATTCAAAGAATAATCTCAACACCATCCTGAACTCGATTAATTCTGTCCTGATTTTTGTCAATTCCGAGGAGGTTGTTGCGCAATGGAATAAATCCGCCGAACAATATTTCTCGGTTCACAGCCATAAGGCCGTCGGTAAGAACATCTGGGAACTTCTTCCGTTCCTGGAGCCGTTTCATACGGAATATGAAAAAAACTTCCAGCTTCAGCGTTCCTCCGAATTTTTAAGGCAGAAGGTCAACATAGGGGGCAATGACAGATATATTAACATTAAGATGAGCTATGCCCCGGGTGTAAACGGTGTTGTGGTGCTTCTTGATGATGTTACCGCCCATGAAGTCAGGGACAGGCAGATAAGGCAGGCCCAGAAAATGCAGATAGTTGAAAACATGATGGGCGGACTTGCCAATGACTTCAACAATGCCCTCGGTGCAATTACCGGTACCATTACGATGATGAAATATTCCCTTGAGAGCAATGGCGGCAGCCTTGATGAAATCAGGAACAACATGGAAGTCATCGAGAGTTCTGCGGAAAGGGCGGTGGTCATGGTTCAACAGCTCCTGTCGGTTGCGCAGAAACATGAATTATGCCTCGGGAATGTCGACCTTAACGGGATTATCCAGCACATACTCAGGCTCTGTCAGAATACAATTGACAAAAGGATCGAGCTTGTCGGTGAAATTTACAATGCCAGGGCGATGACAACGGTGGATCCTGCGCTTATTGAACAGGTGCTCCTCAATCTCTGCGACAATGCAGTGCATGCGATGACTGTCATGAAACCCGTTGAAAGCTGGGGAGGCGCCCTTACCATCTCAATTGACAGGGTTTATCCTGACAGGAACTACCGCAGTCTCCATCCCCAGGCCCTCCGTCAGTCCTACTGGATCATATCTGTTTCCGATAACGGTGTCGGGATGGATTCCGAAACAGCCGCAAAAATCTTCGACCCGTTTTTCACCACTAAAACGGATTTGCAGGCGAACGGCCTCGGCCTTACAATTGCCAATGACATCATACGCCAGCACAATGGTTTCATAGAGGTTGACTCAAGGCCGGACATAGGTTCCAGATTTGATATTTACCTGCCTGAAATAGCTGTTGCCGAAGAGGCGGGCGCAGTTTCTGAAACCGAAGTTCCGGCCGAAGATCAGATACCGGTCGGATCCGGGCTTATTCTTGTTGCCGATGACGAACTTATCATGAGGAAAACGGCAAAAGGCATTCTTGCGAAACTCGGTTACGATGTTGTCTTTGCCGAAGACGGCGAGCAGACCGTAAACGTCTTCAGGGAGCGGTGTGGCGAGATCAGGGCGGTTCTCCTTGACATGGCAATGCCCAAGAAATCCGGCAGGGAGGCTTACATCGAAATGAAGAAAATCCAGCCTGAAGTCAAAGTCATCCTCATTTCCGGTTTCAAGAAGGACAAACGCATTGAGGAAATTCTCGGACTCGGAGTGAACGCCTTCATCCAAAAACCCTATTCGATGGTAACTCTCGCCCAGGAAGTCAAGAAGGTTATCACCGGATAAGCCGGAATGTCTGACAAGAAAACGTTTGCCATGAATTTTTGTAAGGAAGTAAAGGAGTTTCAATATGAATTCATCTGCGGAAACATATCGTGACAAGATTTACGGGTGCTGGTCGGGAAAGTGTCTGGCCGGCGCGATCGGCATGCCTTTCGAAGGGGTGCCATACCAGCCGGAGCTGAGGCGGGAGAGCATTAATGTTCAGGATGTGCCAAACGATGATTTGGAATTGCAGCTTGTCTGGATGGTGGCTCTTGAACGGTATGGCGTCGGGTTGACATCGGAACATCTGGCAAAATACTGGATTGAAAGTATAAAACACGGTTGTGATGAATACAGTGTGGCGATACGCAATATCAGGCGCGGGATAAAGCCCCCGGCCAGCGGTTGGGAGGACAATTGCTTTGCCGACGGCATGGGCGCCGCAATCCGTTCGGAAATATGGGCTGCGGTTTTTCCGGGACGCCCGGATGCGGCCGGCTATTTTGCCGCGAACGACGCAACTGTGGATCATTGGGGGGACGGTGTCTGGAGCGAAATTTTCCTGGCAATGGCCGAAAGCTGTCTTTTCATTGAAAGCGACATGCCTGCCGCGTTTAAGTATGCACTGGGGGAACTGCCGCAATCCACCAGGCTTTACAAGGCGCTCGGGACAGTGCTGGAACTCCATGGACAAGGCTGTAACGCTGAAGATGCGAAGGCTATCATCACGAGAAAATCCTACCATCACAATTTTACCGATTGCGTGATGAACCTGTCATTCATTGCTTATGCGCTGCTGTGGGGCAGGGGGGACTTCATTAAGACAGTTCTTCTTGCTGTCAATTGCGGACGCGATACCGACTGCACGGCGGCGACCTGCGGTGCCATGCTGGGAATTTGCCATGGCAGCAAGGTTATTCCCGGAGATCTGCTTGAAAAACTTTCACCAACTCTGACTCTGAGCGAACTCATAGGCAGAATTGACGGAGTGCCGAGGACATTGCAGGAGCTTATTGAACGCACGGTCGCCCTTCGGGAAAGATTGGCAGGAGAATTGACGGAGACACGATATCCCGCATACCGGCCGTATGCTTCCTCAAAACCCATGGCCTTTGACCGGGCTCGCTGGCTGGTTCTGGACGAAGCCGGTCACGATATCGCATCAATAAAGGAGGAACTTCTTCGTACAGGATCATGTCCGGGAAAATTGAAGCAGAACATCTTTACAACTGACGGGCTGTTCTTTGACTTGTCAAAATATGCGAACTGCGCAAACACCCTGAATCTCTTCACGTTTCTGCAGGTGGACAATCCGGATATCTCCGGTGAGGACGTAGTGATTTCCGCTACGGCCGATGTCGGAATGACATTATGGTTTGACCGTGTAAGGCTGCTCAACCATCATTCGCGGCAGCTGTCCATCCCTTCATTCCACAGGGCGGAAGGCGGAGCGGCGTTTCATTGTCCTCTCCGGCACGGTGACAGGAAACTGGTTCACATCAAACTCTATTCCTGTCTGCCGCCCCTCAGGTGCACTCTGATGTTCGGCAACACTTTCAACGATCATCTTGACGGATTCAAGATGAGCATTTGAAAGGTTGCAGGCCGGTATTGCTGACTTACTCGTCAGGTGACTGCGGGATGGCCTCAATACTCGTAACGAGTGCTGATTTTTGAAAATATTCAGGGTTTCAGGAAATTGCCGGAGAAATGTAGAGAGGGCGGAATTTACGGTACTTTAAGGAGGAGTGTTGAATTGAGCATGAATGAGAGGAGTATGATAATCAATGAAGCCGTGACAAGCGGCGGGGCAAGTTCCCTGTAGTCAACATAACGGGGCTGTTCAAGGCTGGTCTTTTCAAGTCTGTCTATTTCATCCATGGTTTTCTGAAGGCCCTCGGCGTCTGACGCGGTGAAATATCTTCCGCCGGTCGTGTCGGCCATGTCCTTGAGAAGTTTTTCGTCAAACTCATCTTTTATGGGGACGAGCTGTCTGCCCATGAATCCGTCCTGGATGATGAATGCGTTCTTGCTCCCGATGCCTACCGTGTAGGTGATGATGTCGAAAGTTTTTGCGAGTTTCGCAGCCTGAAGCGGTGTTATCTGGGCGTTCACATTGTTCTTCCCGTCGGTGAACAGGACGACTACTTTCCGCTTCGAGTCGCAGCTTTTCAGTCGGTTGACTGCGCTTGCGATAGGGCCTGCGATTCCGGTGGAGTCGCCGATGATTCCGGGCTGAAGCCTTTCCAGATGCGCGAAAAGCCAGGCGTGGTCGAGTGTGGGAGGACATGCGACATAGGGCAGCGGGGCGAAGGCGACAAGGCCTATCCTGTCATTCGGTCTTTTCTCGATGAACTTTTTAATCTCCTCCTTGGCTGTGTCGATCCTGGGCTTCAGTTTTCCCGAGTTGATGGCGGATGCCACATCTCTTCCTCCTGTGTATTTTTCAGGAATGTCAATGGCCTGCATGCTTCCTGAAACATCTATGACAAGCATTATGTCTATCCCTTCAGCCCTCTGTTTGAGTTCCTCAATCCCCTTCTGCGGACGTGACAGCGCCAAAATCAGGATTGCCGTGGCGATAGCATAAAGAATCAGCGGGATGTCTGACCGAAGATTGAGCCTTTTTATTCCACTTCCCGAGGCAAAAGGTTTTACGGACGAGATGATTACGGTAGGATTCTTTCTTTTCAGCGCGTAGATCAGCAGCCCGATGAGCGGGATATACAGAAGAAGCATCAATGGATATGCGAAATTCATCCGTGCGCCTCTGCAGGTTTAGTCGTTTTCACTAGGTTTTCCGCCTTGTTTATTGCGTTTTCAATTACGGCGGCATCGGCGGGGAGTTTTGCGAATTTCACAAGGTCGGAAGCTGTCATGAATTCTTTCAGGAAATCCTTGTCATCTGTTTTCAGCGGACTTTTTTCGCGTTTTAAATCTTCGAGGAACTCGGTGCTTGTCTGTGTCTGCGCATGCAGTGAAAATCTTTTTTCAAGATACGTCCGTATGATATCGGAAAGCCTGAAGACGCATACCGCCGGAGTCACCCGGTTCTCCTTGAGTTGGACACGTAGCCTGCTGAATTCAGCTAGTGCGATATCCCAGGGGGGGGGGGCTTCCACTGATTGGTTTCTGCTTTTTTTCCTGAGAAGGAAAAAAAGCACTGTCAATATGGAAATCAGGAGGATAATCGAAGATAATATGAGGAGCTTTTTGGAGAGCGCTTTCTTGGTTATGCTATCGGCTAATGCCAGTTCCTGGGATTTTCCGGTGTCAATTGCACCCGCCTCAAAGGATGGGATTGAAGTGGCGATTTCCTTCTGCTCGTCTCCGGGACGGGGCGGATTCAGCTCAATGTTCATTTTCCCGTCTTCTATTTTACCGTTCACATAAGGCTGGATTTTAACTGAGATATTCCAGATCCAATAGCCCCATCCAATCCTGTTGATCCTTATTCCGGCATCATCGGCAGTCTGGGAGCCTTTGCCCGGCATAACGGAAGCGTTCACGGGATGCCGGCTCCACGGGCATTTAAGAGTTGCCACGGCCAAAACAGTATCTCCGAGTTTTATGTCTTTCGGGGGAACAAGCGAAAACACAGGCGTGGCTATTGCCTGGCGGGAATTCCTGACCTGGTGGTATTTGAAGGCCGATGCTGCGGATGTCGCAATGGTTGCGGCTCCGGCAATTGCCAGGAATATCTTCAGTGTTTTTCCAAAATTCTGTTTCATTGAATTTTTTTATCCTATAAGAAAGTTTACCTGTGCAAATTCTCACGTTGCCGGAAAAACTTCACAAGAGGTTTCACGAAGTCTTCTCCGCATCTGATGTCAATGAGATCGGCTTTTGCGCGTTTGCATACGGTCTCGTTTGCCTGCCGAATATTTTCAGAGCGTCCGGCAAATGCGTCGGAAAACACTTTCCCGGGAATAAACAAGTCCTGGATTTTTCCGTTTTCCGAATCTTCCAGTGATATGGTTGATGTGCCCGGCCATTTGATTTCCGCAGGATCGAGAATCCTGACGGCAATCACGTCGTGGCGCTTGTTTGCAATCATCAGCCGTTTTGAAAAATCCTTGTCGTCCATGAAGTCGCTGATCAGGAATATGACGGCTCTTTTGTTGAGGAGGTGCATGAGACTGTTGAGGGCGGCGGCGATATCGGTTCCCTTGCCCTCCGGTTTTCTGGCGACGAGTTCGCGTATTAATCTCAGCCCGTGAGTCTTCCCGGAGCGTGGTGGGAGGTAAAGCTCGTTTTTGTCGGTGAAGATGAGAAGGCCGACCTTGTCGTTGTTGCGGATTGCGCTGAACGCGAGAAGGGAGGCGATCTCGATGCCGTGTTCATTCTTGGATTTGTTCCCGCTTCCGAACACGGTTGAGGCGGATGCGTCAATTGCGAGCATCACAGTCAGTTCCCGTTCCTCAATGTATTTTTTGATGAACGGCGAACCCATTCTGGCGGTGACGTTCCAGTCAATGTCCCTGACATCGTCTTCCGGAGTGTATTCACGCACTTCGTCGAACTCGATGCCGCGCCCTTTGAAAACGCTGTGATAGGCGCCGGCGGTGATATCGTCGACAATACGCCTGGTCCGTATCTCGATCCTTCTGACCTGCGCA
>Ga0172379_10011379_pt1 | contig 10600 bp, 10 predicted proteins | sample GrowelOW334metaG_FD_119756 | JGI IMG/M metagenome (GOLD analysis project Ga0172379, IMG submission 119756) | Groundwater microbial communities from an aquifer near a municipal landfill in Southern Ontario, Canada - Groundwater well OW334 metaG | ecosystem: Environmental > Aquatic > Deep... | reverse complement strand
ATATTCAAACCGCGATCTAACAAGGATACGGACTTGATGGCATTGGCTCCGCCGATTTTTAATTGCCATTCCCCCAAATCTCTTCCGAACGCATTCCCGACAAGCGGATAAATTAAAGACGTCGGCATAGCAAAATCTCCAAGACGCGCCTCCAAAACATCAAAGCCGATTGCGCCGTTCTCATCAACCTTTGGTTTAAGTTTGAAGAGTAAATCAAAATTTAAGGTATTCTGCCATTTTAATTTTAGAAAAACTTCCAAATAATCAGGCGTAACCGCAATTTGTTCCAGATTAACCTCCCATAAAGAATTGCGCAAAGCATCGACCGTCGCGCCTTGTAATAAACCCGTCAGCTCCTGCTCCGTGACACGTATCGTATAAATGCCTCCTGCAACGGAACGCTGCGCATATATGCGTCTCGCCAAAAGAACCTGAAAATCATCCCAAGTAACAGGCTTTGCCTGCAAAAGTCGAACCGGCTCGGGCGCAACGTAAAAAGAAGAAAAAATCGGCACATGCAGCAAACCTGATTTGGCAACGACAAAAGCCGTCAAAAGAGCCGCCGCAAGAAAACCCAGCATGATCAAAAAAAGACAACTCAAAACATTTAAACCAATCTTAGGTTTTACCGGTTTTGGAGGCGCGGTAGTATCCATCAATCAATTTTGTTCGGCCAGTAATTTCTGACCTCTTTTATTATCACGGACAAAGCAGTTGCAACAGGAATTGCCAGAAGCGCACCCATAATCCCAAAAAGTTTTGCGCCAACCAACATGGAAATAATGCTGACAAGAGGATTCAGTCCCACCGCTTTTTGCATTACCTTGGGAACAATAAGATGGTTTTCGGCCTGTTGAATGATCACGAGAAGAATCAAAGCAAACACTCCCGTAGTCGGAGATTGAACAAAAGCGACGAACACAATCGGCACGCCTCCCAAAATCGGACCGAGATACGGAACAAACTCCGTCAACCCGCCAAAAATTGCCAGAACCAACGGGCTGTCAACTCCGATTATCAACAAACCGATATAATAAAGTATGCCGATTATTAAACTCAGCAACAGTTGACCGCGCAACCATTGTCCGATTTTCTCTTGCACGTCGTTTATCAAGTTCATGGCAAACTTTTGATGCTTTAACGGAACAAAATCCCGTACCACGGTCAAAGCCTTACGCTCCTGTGCAACCAGATAAAAAGACATGACGAGTACGATTATAAAGGCCGCTATGCCTCCAAAGACAGAGGCTAAGACTCCGAACAGTCCATTAAACGCGCCCCCAAGCTGATTTTGCACCGTAGAAAAATCGGGTGCGATCGTTGATGACAATGAATACGTTTTTGCAAACTCGCTGATGGAAGTTATCACATTCTGCAAAGCTCCCCATTTAAGACCCAAGATATTTACCAACCTCGTCATCTGATCAACCAGAGTCGGGACCATCAACGCTATGATAAGAGCCGTCAATCCGAACAAAACGAAATAAACAATCAACACCATGACCCCTCTGGGTATTTTGTATTTGACTCCCCAATCCGCCGCAGGCTGAATCAAAGCCGCCAAAAAAAGCGCGACAAAAACCATCGCCAAAATGTCGCTCACCAGCCACAACAAGACGAGGCCGAGCGCAATCAAAATCACTTTGATAATGGTCGATGTCGAAATGCTGATCATTCTTTCGTTCATACATGTGAAGTATACCATACTTTAATAACCAATAACCAAACAGCTTTTGTCATTGCGAGCGTAGTCCGACGGAGCGCGGCAATCTCCTTTCGGACTCACGCCTCGCTAGATGTCTCAATTAGAAGATTGCTTCGTCGCTCCGACTTCCCTCGCAATGACAATTCTTAAGACATTGTAGACGAGCGCTATGGCGTGGTATAAAAGTGGGCATGCCTACGCTGGCTACCAACCGTAAAGCAGGATTTGATTACGAACGCCTGGAAGAATTCGAGGCCGGTTTGGTGTTGACCGGGCAAGAAGTCAAATCCATCAGAGACGGCGGAGCAAAGATAGGAGCCGCTCACATCGTGCTACAGGGAGGCAAATTAAGGCTTATTGGAGCGGTAATATCCAGGTACAAAAAAGCTTCGGCACAATCCCCTCACGACTCGGAGAGGACCCGCGACCTATTAATGAACGCCAAAGAAATACAATATTTAGCTGGTAAATTAGGGCAAAAAGGCTTGACACTCATACCCATTTCACTATATACTCGTGGCCAACGGATCAAGGTTGGCTTTTGGCTTGCCAGAGGCAAAAAAACGTTTGAGAAGCGCCAAAAGATCAAAAGTCGCGATCTCGATCGCGAATCAAGGCGTTATCAAAAAGACGATCTTTGACCCGTACATAATATTGGGGATGCCGAGCTTCGACGGCACGCTTCCTCATGTTCTGCAGGTCGAGCCGATGCGACTCGTTAAACCGCATCACAAAGACAACTGCCAACGTCTTATCAAAAGCCAAGGCTGCTATCGCTAACGCGTTCAGCATGCCCTCGCTTTCACCGGTTCTCGCTTAATAGCGCAAACCGCGATCACCCTGGCAGCGGCCCGACCGCTTGGACTGATCGACATATCTCGGGCTTGGAATTGATTGTGGCATAACAATCAAGACGACAAGGCATATGCCGCTCGGAATCGCTTCTTGCTTGCTCTCATCGATTCCCCGTAAACGAGTAAGCCAAACCTGTGAAAGAAGGATCTGGGGCACGTTGTCGGACGGGGGTGGACTCCCCCCATCTCCACCAGCACTAAATTACGTACAACGTACATCGTACAACGTACATCGTTTAAAACGCGGTACGAGGTACATGGTACGAGGTACGATTCACGATGAGAATTCATTACCGCCGAAAGCGCTTTGTACCTCGAGACGAGGGAATGCTCTACAGGCACAATCTACAAATAAGAGTTCCCGAAGTTCGAGTAATCGACGAGGAAGGAACGTTTCTGGGAGTCATGCCTACAGCCAAAGCCATTGCGATAGCAACGGAACGCGGCTTTGATCTGGTGGAAGTCTCTCCTAAGGAACAACCTCCCGTTTGCAAGCTGTTGGACTTTGGAGCATTTAAGTACCAAAAGGACAAAGAATTTAAACAACAAAAAGCTCATGCCAAGAAAGTGGAAGTAAAAGGCATCCGGCTCTCGGTAAAAATCGGACAGCATGATTTGGACAATCGATTAAACCAGGCCATCAAATTTTTGGAAGATGGACAGAAAGTAAAAATTGAAATCATGTTGCGCGGAAGAGAAAAAGCCCACGCCAACATCGCACTCGGAAAAATATACGATTTCATAAAACTGATCGGAGCGACCTACGAACTTTACACCGAGCAGCCGCCAAAGCATCAAGGCAATAATGTCTCGGCCATAGTCGGGAGAAAATCGTAAGCCGTACAACGTACCACGTACAACGTACCAATCGTCAAAATTCTAAATTCTATATTCCAAATTCACCAACTTATGAAAACCCACAAAGCAGTTGCTAAGCGAGTACGCGTTACCAAGACGGGAAAGGTAATGAAACGCCACGGCGGACAAGATCACTTTAACGCCCGCGACTCCGGCAACGCCACCCGCAAAAAGCGCCGCGACCAATCCGTAGCAAAACAGTACGAAAGAAACATTAAAAACCTGTTACCGTTCGCCTAATTAAAAAATTAAGAATTATGAATTAAGAATTATGAATTTTGGTAATTATTAATTCATAATTCAAAATTCATAATTGATCAGCTATGCCTAGAGTAAAACGTGGAGTACACCACATCAAGCGCCGAAAGAACATCCTGGCCAGGACAAAAGGCATGATGTGGGGACGCAAAAAGAATCTTCGTGTCGCCAAAGTCGCCGCCACCAAAGCCGGCGTACAGGCTTATGTCAGCCGCAAATTAAAAAAACGCGTTAACCGCGGTTTGATGCAAGTGCGCATCAACGCCTCGGCTCACGAGCTTGGAACTTCGTTTAGCAAGTTGATGGGAGACCTCAAAAAACGCAAGATCTTGCTCGACAAAAAAGTTTTGTCGCAAATCGCAGCCAAGCATCCTGAAATTTTCAAACAACTGGCAGTGACGAAGTAACGAGTAACTAGTAACGAATGGCTGGTGACGAGTCTAGCTAACACTCGTTACACGTTACACGACACTTAAAAAAGTCATCCACAGGCAAATGAACGTCCCGCATTACGCGAGGACGTTTTTTGTTGTATAATTAAGCTAACTTTTTATATGCCTGAAATGACTCCTCTTTCAACATCAGTTGAACGCACGCCTTCCAAACGAAAGGCAAAAAATCCATCCGTAGAAATACCGAAAGCAAAGTCCCTAAGGGCTGCAAAACCGCAAGAGGTTTTGTTGGAGACGACTCCGGAAGAATCACCGGCCGCAAACGAAGCGAACAAAATGGTCGAGTCAATTCGTGCAAAACTGAAAGGCAAAGAAGCAATCCTCCAACATCCAGCAGCGTTAGGAGATGCTCAAACGGCTCTGCGGGAATTTTTTGACACGCGCAATCGTCCGACGGAAGAACTTTTGAAGAACACAATTCAATCTCTGCAAAAAGCCCTATACGAATATCAGGCACGTTTGGAAAAGGTGCCTTCTTTGCGCGTTGGACAAGAACTCAAGCAAAAGCGATCTCAAGAATTCGAGAGTCAACGCGAACAACTGGAGTCCATCCTCGGTATAATGATGCGCACCAACAATGCGCCGCAAGCACGCAAAGACGCGAAAGAGGCTTACGGCAAATACGGCGAATGGCGCAACGCGGAACAAACGGAAAGCCTGCGCAGACGTCTGAAAATATTGGAAGACGAAAGCGAAAAATTGCTTGAAAAAGAATATTCATTGCAATCAGAGATCGGCCACGTATCCGGAAAAGCACACCTTGGAAACAGCGCCGAAGAAATTCGCTCAAACCTTAAGTTGGGTTTTTGGCAAAAAACCAAACAATATTTCGGTTCCATGGTTGGCGGCACAAATGTCGACGATCTGATTGCTGCATTGGATCAAGTGCAAAAAGAACGTTTGGCATTGCAAGCGCAAATCGACCAAACTGAACATCAAATCAGTTCAACCGGGGAAACAAGCCGCAGCGCAAATGCAAAGCGAGCCCGCGCCGAGCAAAGTCCGGTTACAAAAACCGTCGGTACGGAAGAAGAAAACAAAGTACGGGGAAGGATGAAAGAGGAAGAAGCCGTCAAACCGGCAGACGTGACTGTTGCCAAACCTGCAAAGACTCCTGAAACCGAAACTCTCAAGTCACCAGAGGCCATTACAAAACCGCACGTTCCTCTTGCGATGGATTTTAGCGATTTGGAGAAACCTGCAGAATACGTCAAACCGGAAAGAAGAAAGAAATTGGAAATCAACAAGCTAAACGCGCAGCTCAAACTCCTCCGCCAGTCGCGCCAGGAAATGATGAGCGAAGTTGGCGCGGGTGCAGAAGCAAGACAAGATACAGAGGCCGACAACAGGACATTGAGAGCAATCCAAGGATACGATGAAGAAATCAGAAAGTTGAAGTCCACTTTGGAACAACTGACCGGCAAACCGGTTGCAGAACAAGAACCGCAGACGGCAATATTATCCGGAATGAGTGGCGAAGAACTAGAAGGATTCGAAGAACTGACAAAATCAACGGAAGAGATGGCATCACGCAAACCAAAAGCCGTTGAGACAAAACCCGCAAGATCACGACGCGAGCTTACCAACAAACAGCGTGAAGTTATTTTTGGAGCAGTGGACGCAGGAGATGAAGTGCTTAAAGATCTTACTAAGAATCTCAACTTGGACAGGTACCCGCAAATTTACCAGCATCGTAACGACGCAGATATTTTGAGGCAACTGACGGAAATTGCGGAAGAAGATAAAAAGCAAAAAGGATATATTTCAGAGTTGAAAGCCGAGTTGGATCAGCTTGAAAAGTCAGAATCCAAATCATCAAACGAAGTGCGCATAAAAGAAATCAAGAACGATCTCATCGACAGAGATTGGGCGTGGGAAGAGGAACTGAAAGATAAATTGGCAGAACTGGAAAAATCCATGTCGCCTCAAGCGGAAACGGCTAACAAGAAAAAGCCCCGAAAAACTCTCACAGCCAAACAACGCGAGGCGATCTTTGGAGCCCCGAAAGACTTAGAGACGCAACCGGCAGAAGCGGCAGCGAAGCCGACAAAAACAGAATACGTGCCAAACCCGGACAGCGCTCCACACCTAAAATCCGCAAAGCAGAATCCTTCCGATCTTGCACAAAGCGGAGTTTACACTGTGCCAAAAAAGACCGGTTCAGTTGAATTTACGACTCCTTCTGTAGATGTAACAGGACTTGAGAAAAAAGAAAAAGAAGCGCCTACGCTGCGCACTAAAAGAAAAGAATCATCACTCGAGGTCGAACCGATGACGGTTGAGTGGGCAAACGCAAAACTTGGCAAAAACGAGACAGGCGAATCTATTGCCGCGCAGGAATGGGAAAGGGTTTCGTCGTTGGTTGCCAAAGAAAGATTAAGATACAAAATCGGCGTTGTCGTAGAAAATTTGATAGAAGATATAAATCAAATATCCGGACTTTCGAAAGAATATTCATCAATCAGCGAAATCATAAAGACTGCTCGCGACGACTCCAAGTTCAGAGTCTCTCCGGAAACCGCGATGTACATCTTTTTGAAAGCGCTCAAGCCAAACAACAAAGCTGACGAGGAAGCTCAAAAAATCGTTTACAAAACAATTTGGGAAATAGACAATATGCTGGAACCCGCTCCTGTCGAGATGGAAACTAACCATGAGGCTTTGCGCAAAGAGGTTTTAGAGCTTGTTCCTGATGGCAAAAAAGCTCCGCACATCAACAAACGCCAAAACTATTCCAGAGTTCTCGAGGTCTATCTTGAAGCAATAAAAGAGGGTAAAGAAAAGCTAGCCAAAACCATGGCGGAAGAATTAGATGAACTAAACAAGGAGCTTTTCATCGAAAACGAAGACGCCATCAAAAAATTGATGGCGCTATCGGGAAATGAAGAAATTGAAGCTGAGGAAGAAAGAATGGCCGGATAGTTAGGATCTCTCGCTGATTAACTTAAGAACTTTATCCACAAACTCTGCCTTTGGCAGGGTTTCTTGGTTATCCACACCCCTCCACCTGACAGTCAATTCGCCGTCCATTTCTTTATCGCCATACACAATAATACACGGCATCTTTTTCTTCTCCGCATTACGTATCTTTTTGCCGACAGACTCGGTCGAATCGTCAATTTCGACTCTCATCCCCTGCTCTTTCAGCTCGCTTACAAACTTTAGCGCCGCGTCCACATGTCTGTCGGCGACAGGAAGCACAGCAACTTGGACAGGTGAAAGCCAAAGCGGGAACGCGCCGGCGTAATGCTCGATTAAGACTCCAATAACGCTCAAGAGATCCCAAGATGGCGCGATGTATCATAACCGGACGCTTTTTGCTGCCATCCATATCTGTGTACTCAAGTCCAAACCTCTCAGGGAGGTTAAAATCCAATTGAATAGTAGCCAATTGCCATTCGCGTCCGATGGCGTCCTTTGCGATAAAATCGAGCTTAGGGCCGTAAAAAGCCGCCTCTCCCTCTCCGATTTCCACTTCGCGTCCTACTTCGTCCATCAAACTTTTTAGAGCGCTTTCTGCTTTGTCCCAAACCTCCACACCACCCAAAACTTTTTCCGGATGTTCAGGGTCGTGGGTAGACAATCTAACTCTCAAAGTCATATTAAAAACTTGATAAAACTTTGAGATGATACTATAGATCGCCATAGCCTCAACTTTGACCTGATCCTCACGGCAAAAAATATGAGCATCATCCTGCGTAAGCGAACGGAAACGCGTGAGACCCTGCAATTGACCGGTGTTTTCATCTCGATAGCAAGTGGTCACCTCGCTGTATCTTACCGGCAAATCTCGGTAGCTGCGCATGCGCGAAGCATATATCTGCGTGTGATGCGGACAATTCATCGGCTTAAGTACAAATTCGATGTCAGATTTTTTACTTGAAACATGAAACAAATCATCTTCAAACTTATCCCAATGCCCTGATGTTTTATAAAGATCCGATTTTGCCAAATGTGGTATCCAAACTCTTTCGTATCCATACGGCTGCATCAATTCCCAAACAAACTCCTCTAAAATACGGCGCATCGTTACTCCCTTTGGCGTGAATAAAGGCAAACCTGATCCGACCAACGCGGAAAAAGTGAACAAGTCCAATTCAGCCCCGAGTTTGCGATGATCTCGCTTCTCCGCTTCCTCGAGCATTTTTTCATAAGCATCCAACTCCTCTTGCGTCGCAAAACATAAACCGTAAATACGCTGCAATTGCGGATTGGTTTCTTTGCCGCGCCAAAACGCGCCGGCCATCTTCCAGATCTTGAAAGCGCCGATCTGGCTTGAATCTTCCACGTGAGGACCGCGGCACAAATCCGTAAACTCCCCTGTCTTATAAATACTAACTTTATCCTGCATGGCCGGGTCTACGTCGGCCGACTCTTCCGCAGAAAGCTTGGTCGTGCCTTTTGTCTTGATGTCATTCAACAATTCAACCTTAAACGGTTGATTCAGCTTTTCAAACAGTCCGATCGCTTCGTCCGCGCTCATCTCCTGACGCTCAAAAGCCAGCTTTTTGTTCGCCAGCTTTTGCATGGTTTTTTGAATATCCTTTAGATCATCCGGCGTGACAGCACGACCGATGTCTATGTCATAATAAAAACCGTTATCCACAGCCGGACCAACGCCGAATTTGGCGTTTGGAAACAACTGCTGAATCGCAGCCGCCATAACATGCGCTGCGCTGTGACGAATTTGTTCGATAGAATAGCTCATATTTTATTCAATTACAAATTACGAATTACTAATTACGAATTCAGGATTCGTAATTTCGTAGACCTTATCTAATTAAAAAACCGACCAACCCACTTAAGGACTCGTCGGGACCCCACTACGCTAAAGCTTCGAGGGGCGGTTCCACCCGTATTCCCCCGATGGACACCGGGGACACTTTTATCTTTAATTTTCTCGCGATATCCGGTTGGTAGCCGGAACGATTAGTAGGATAGGACGGATGCTGACGGACGTCAAATGAAGTTGATTTATTTTTTTGTTCTTTTGCTGATTAAAAACTTCTGCGAAGGGCTTAACGTTTTATCCTTCCGGTGAATGCAGCCGTACCAGCAGCAAGGGCGGCGCATCCCCTCCTTAAGTTCAGAGACAACCCGGCCAACATGTTCACTCATCTTCTCCGGATTCTTGACGGAAACCGTCCAGCAGATCCACTCATTACGGGCGATGGGCGTGATATCTTCCCACGCCTCAAAAGCCTTGGCGTCAGCCGTCAATGCTTTTTGCAAATCTGCCGGCAACTTATGTACTGTGCCGCTGGAGATTTTTTTGGTCATAGGTAATCAAAGTTTGATCTTACTGAGTTTGCTTGTTGGGGGCAAATTTGATTTTTGGATTTTGGGAGGAGAGGTTGGGGGTGAGTGCCTAAAATTAAAAACTCCTTATTGTAATCCATTTTTGTTTAAAATTATATAAGCTACTTTTCTCGCAACTTCTTCCGGCGTCAAATTGGTTGTATCAATAATTGGAGAATTTAATTCCTCAAATGCTTTTTTCATTTGATCAGAAATCCAAATATTGCCCGCGATAAATTCTTCAATTGGTTTGCCGATGACTTGTTGGGATTCATCAAAAACGCCATCCTTAGTATATCTTTTGGTTAGGCGCTGACGAATTACTTCCGGTTGCGCATCAAGAAATATTTTGATAATTTCTAGCGACTCAGAATCTGGAAAATCAGCCACTTTAACAAAACCACAAATTACTATGCTTTTAATTTCCTTCGCTAGTTTTATCCCTTCATCTATCCAGTACTGCGTTTCTGAAATTCTCCAGTTCCTATCAGCATTTTTTGGCACACCACGCTCATCGAAATCATGAATTTGAAATTTGTCTGCAGTAAGCAATGAACTCAAAAACGGCATTATCGTAGATTTACCCACACCATTAACCCCACTTATAAAATATATTTTATTCATGTTTTTTTATAATAATTCGTTTTCGCAGCCTCAGCGGAGAAAACACCCTTTCCCCCTCTATAAATAAATTAAAAAATCAATTTTTCGTCTTTGTTCGACACATCAAAGCTCCAAATTACCACCAAAGACAAAAAAATATTTCAGCTAACGTTCCTGCGTATGCGATGTTTGCCAGTGGTATAATTGCACGAAGTGCTTACCACTGGCAAATATGGGCGGAGGCTTGCGGAGGTACGGAGCAAGCCGTAGCCGCATACGCAGTGTTAGCTGATGTATTCCTTTTCTTTTCGACGATAGTCGGTTGTTTTAAAAAATTTTCAAATTTCTTTTCCGTTTTGGGTGGTGGGCAGAGGGGAATTAAAGGGGTGAATGCCCGCCACCCAAAACACCTATTTCTGGTTTGAGGGAGGGGCAAGAGGGGAACAAAAGGGGTGAATTGCCCCTCCCTCAAACACCTTTATTCACTGCCATATTGCCTGCGTATTTTCTCAATTTCACCTTCATGTTCTTTTTCGTGGGTTTTGATGCTATTTTCCAAATATTTTTTGTAT
>Ga0172379_10011378_pt1 | contig 10601 bp, 8 predicted proteins | sample GrowelOW334metaG_FD_119756 | JGI IMG/M metagenome (GOLD analysis project Ga0172379, IMG submission 119756) | Groundwater microbial communities from an aquifer near a municipal landfill in Southern Ontario, Canada - Groundwater well OW334 metaG | ecosystem: Environmental > Aquatic > Deep... | reverse complement strand
CAAATCTTCTTCGCATTTTTGTTCAAGATTTTGGAGCAAAATTGTGCGAGCTTCAGTTTCATCAAGTTTTGAGACTTTTTCCAACTCCTTCTGTTTTTCTAATTGTATTGCCTCAGTTTTTTCCCGAATTTCCTTGATTTCCGAGATCTTTACTTTGATTGATTCTATTTCTGAGACAACAGATTGTTCACGCTCGTCAATTTGATCCTCTTTTTTTATGAGACGCTCCTCGGCTTTTTTGAGTTTTTCTTCACGCTCTTTTGCCTCGGTACGTGTTTGTTGCATGACTTCAACCGCCTTATTTTCGGCGTCTAAAGTTACACGTTTTGCCTCCTCTTTTGCTTTGAGGAGCATTTCTTTTATTTCAACTTCTATGGTTCCTCGTTGGCCTAGAGAAACTAGTATTCGGAGGTAGTATCCAACAGCAATGCCTACTACCGCTACCAACGCAGCGATTACAATTAATAATTGTGGTGACATATTTCAGGCACCCGCGTTTTTTAGGCTTTTAAAATGCTATCTGCTATATATTTTGGAACAGAACAACTTGTAACATCGCGTAAAAGGTTAAAAAACGAAAGGTGAAATTAATAAATAAATAACACTTACATCATAAGACAATTTCTGAGAAAAGTCTATCTCTGGATTTCTAGAGGATTTTGTCCACGATGCCGTACTTTTTTGCCTCTTCTGCGTTCATAAAGAAGTCTCGGTCAACATCTTTCTCGATTTTTGCTAGTGGTTGGCCGGTATTTTTTGCTAAAATCTTGTTTAAATTCTCTCGGATCCTAAGAATTTGTTTTGCAGTGATTTCAATGTCTGCGGCACGGCCTTCAGCTCCACCAGATGGTTGGTGAATCATGATTTCTGAGTTGGTTAGAGCAAATCTTTTACCTTTAGCGCCAGCTGACAAGAGAAGTGCTCCGGCAGATGCGGCCAAACCGACGCAAACTGTTGAGACGTCGGATTTGATGAAATTCATGGTGTCTAAAATAGCAAGAGCTGCTGTAACAGATCCGCCTGGCGAATTTATATACATTGAAATGTCTTTTTTGGCATCTTCTGATTGAAGGAACAATAATTGAGCAATGACAATGTTTGCACTGTCATCGTCGATTTGTCCGCCAAGGAAGATAATGCGGTCTTTGAGTAAACGTGAGTAAATATCGTACGCACGTTCACCATTTTGGGATTTTTCTATAACTGTTGGGATAAGGTTCATATATTTGAATGTTAATTATTACACACGGGGAGTATAGCAGAAGGTGGGTAAAAATCAAAAAACTTACAATCATGCTAATATATTAGTTATGCGTTTACACAACTTTTTTATTGAGCAGAAAATTGGAGAGGCAAAAAATGTGCGAGTTGAAAACTTAGATTTATTGCATCAACTCAAAAATGTTTTTCGTTTAGAAAAAGGTGATGAGATCGTTTTACTTGATAACAGTGGATTTCAATATCGTTGCCGAATTGATTTGCTTTCAAAAAATGAAGGAGTTTTTGAAGTGCTGGAAGCAACAGAAAATATTGTGAAAACATCACGTGAAATATATTTGTATGTTTCAATGATAAAAAAAGATAATTTTGAATGGATTTTGGAGAAAGCTACAGAGATTGGTGTGTCACATTTTACTCCGGTACTCTCAAGTAGGAGTGTGAAAATAAATTTTAATCACGAACGAGGTCTCAAAATTGTTAAGGAGGCATCAGAACAATCGGGCAGGGGAATTTTGCCAGAACTTAACGAAATCATTTCTTTTGATGAGGCGCTTAATGAAGTTGAGGGAGAAAAAATACCTGCAATAGCATTTCATTTGGAAGAAGGCTTGATGGAGGTTGCTGATTTTATTTCACAGAAACTCAAAAAACAATCCGATTCAACTAAAGTTGCTGTGTTTATTGGTCCAGAAGGTGGTTGGAGTGATACAGAAGTTGAACAGTTTAGGAAAAGAGACGTGAAAATTCTCTCACTCGGTGACGCAACTTTGCGTGCTGAAACTGCTGCAATTGTGGCAAGTACGTTATTACTTTTGTGATTCTAAAAGCTCAAAGACAAGTTCCTGTGTAAGTTGTTTTATGATGTACGCTCGAGCTCGGTCGCGATCTGCGGTAGGGTAGTGTTCAATCAAATGTTCAGTTTCTTTTGAGACTTTTTCTTCCTCGGGTTTGATATTTTCTTTTTTCGCAATTTCAACGATGATAAGTTCAAGTTTAGCTTTTTGTTCTGCATCAACGCGCCAATCTTTTCGTAAATCTTCCTCAGTCTTTTTGATATGTTTTAGATATTCATCAAATTTTAATCCCATTCGGCTGATGTCGTCTTTGAAACGGGCGAGCATGATTGCAATTTCTTGTTCAACAAAAGCTTCCGGTAAATCAATTTTTGATTCTGCAACTAAATCTTCGGCGATACCGATTCGTTTCTTTTCTCGCTGTTTGTTAACTCGTTCTTGTTTTATGTTTTCATTTAGTTTTGCTTTGAAATCAGCGACGTCCTCAAATTTTCCAAGTTGTTTGATTAATTCTTCGTTGAGCTCTGGCAATTTTGGTTCCTCGCCATCTTTTTCTGGGAGTGGAGCCATGCGTTTGCGGATGTCTTCAATAACTTTCTCAACATCTTCATCGGTGACAACAACAGGCTCATCTTTTTTTGCCATTTCTTCTTTGGCAATTTTCTTGTAATCAGGTAAACCAATCTCTGGCATGAGCGCAACAGTCATTTTGAATTCAATAGGATTTCCCGGCGCAAGTTTTGTTACAGCCACGCGAGGTTGTGTTATAAATTCCATTTTTTCATCCAACAAAATAGCTGGAGTTACATCTTGGAGGGCAAGCTCAGCCGCTTCTTCGAGGATTCGGCCTTCGCCGATTTTTGAAACGAGGACGTTTTCTGGTACGTGACCTTTGCGGAAGCCATCTAGAGCAACTTCTTTTCCTAGAGCTGCGATAGCCTTTTTCCTGTATTCATCAAGTACTGTGGCTGGTAATTCAACAGTAATTTCCACCTCTGAATGAGGAAGTTTATTGGTAGCTTTGATTGTATATTCTGGTTTCATAATGTAATTTGATTGGCGAATTTATAAATAATTAAATGTTGTCTTACTCTAACGGGAAATGACATTTTTTGCAAACAAAAAGCCCGAATTAGTATTCGGGCTTACATTAGGTTTTACGACAGCAAATTAATTGCCATAACGCATAATTTGAAGATCGAAAAAACAAATATACCTAGTAAAGCGACTGACACTAAGATTGTCCCGATAATTAAAGATCCAAATTTCCAATCCGCAGTAAAATTTTTAGCCATTAGAATTATCCTTTCAAAATTTGTTTGTTGTTTAAAGAACTGTAGTTAGTTTTCTATGCTTAGTATTATGCTTAATTACTAATTTTGTCAAACAAAAAGGCCGAATTGATATTCGGCCTGTGTGGCGTTGTAAATCACAATGATAATAGAAACAGGGCGACGGGAATGCAAAGCAAAAATAGCATAAATTTGATACCGTCGGTCTCGTCATCATCGTGGTAGGAGTCGCCGTTGTGACTAATAAAATCAGGTCCATCAAAATTATCATGACCTTCTGTAAACATTAGTGATCCTTTCAAAATCTTATTTGTTCTGGTTTAAACAGTGACACGAACCACCGTTAATTTCTGTGTAAATTTATACACTTTATTCTTAATTTTTGCAACAAAAAACTCACGAAGTTTCTGCTCCGTAAGTTTTTGTTGTTTGTGGAGAAAGTAAAGTTTCTGGAGGCTACGAGACGCGACTTGCGCCGAGTTGGAACAAATTTTCAGCAGAAAATTATGTGTACTCCAAAAACTTTACTTTCGCAACTATTTAATTAAGAACTTTATTAAGAATGGCACAATAAGCAACGCAACAATGTTCAAGATTTTGATCATTGGGTTTATTGCAGGACCGGCAGTATCTTTGTATGGATCACCGACAGTATCTCCTGTGACAGCTGCTTTGTGAGCATCTGAACCCTTACCACCATGAACACCTTGTTCGATAAGTTTCTTTGCGTTGTCCCAAGCTCCACCACCTGATGTCATTGAGATTGCAACGAACAATCCGGTTACGATTGAGCCGACAAGTAACCCACCAAGTGCAACTGGTCCAAGAATAAATCCAACAAGAATCGGAACGAGTACTGGGATGAGTGCAGGTAAAATCATTTGTTTGATAGCGCCAAGTGTGACAATGTCAACGCACTTTGCGTAATCAGGTTTACCTGTACCTTCCATAATACCTTTGATTTCTCGAAACTGACGTCGGACTTCATCAACCACTTTTCCTGCAGCTTTTCCAACAGCTTCCATGCAAAGTGCTGCGAAGTAATAGGGAAGAAGACCACCGATAAACAAACCAACAATAACTTTTGGATCACTGAGACTAAAAGTTAAAGCGTGTCCGAGATTTGCAAACTCTTGTGTGTATGCTGCGAACAAAACTAGGGCAGCAAGTCCTGCAGAACCAATCGCATAACCTTTGGTTACAGCTTTTGTTGTGTTACCAACTGCGTCTAATGGATCGGTTACATCTCGAACTTCCTTTGGTAGTTCTGCCATTTCAGCGATACCTCCAGCGTTATCTGTGATTGGTCCATATGAATCAATTGCTACGATAATTCCAGCCATTGAAAGCATTGAAACTGCGGCGACTGCGATACCGTATAGTCCTGCGAAATGATATGAACCGAGGATTGAAAGCACAATTGCAATGAGTGGGAGTGCTGTCGATTTCATGGAGATTGCAAGTCCTTGAATCACGTTTGTTCCGTGTCCCGATAGAGATGATTTGGCAATTGATTTAACGGGGGCGTATTTTGTTGAAGTGTAGTATTCGGTGATCACAACAAGAGCTGCTGTTAATAAGAGGCCGATGAGTGAACAGATATAAAGTTGAGCTGTTGTGTAAAGACCATTGTCCGCCATTATCCATTTTGTAACAGGGTAGAAAGCGATTGCAGAAAGAATTCCTGCGGCTGCAAGACCTTTATACAAAGCGTTCATAATATTTCCGCTTTTACCAAGTCGGACAAACCATGTCCCGATAATTGAACAAATAATTGAAACGCCACCGAGTACGAGAGGAAACATGATAACTGCGTTTATAACTTCTTTTGATGCTCCTTGGAAAATAATTGTACCGAGGAGGATTGCAGCGATAGCAGTCACGACGTAAGTTTCAAACAAGTCTGCTGCCATACCTGCGCAGTCACCTACGTTGTCTCCAACGTTATCAGCAATAACCGCAGGATTGCGAGGGTCGTCTTCTGGGATGTTTGCCTCTACTTTTCCAACTAGATCAGCTCCAACATCGGCAGCTTTGGTGAAAATACCACCACCCAGACGAGCGAAAACTGAGATAAGGCTGGCACCGAAACCGAGTCCGATAAGAGCTTTTACATCACCACCTGAGAGAATATAAAAACCTGTAACTCCAAGAAGAGCTAAACCAACAACGAGAAGACCTGTAACTGAACCACCGTTAAAAGCCAAAGATAAGGCTTCTTTTATACCTTTTTTAGCTGCTTCTGCGGTACGAACATTGGCGCGGACAGAGACGTTCATCCCAATATAACCAGCAATAGCTGAGAAAACTGCTCCTATTACGAAGCCGATTGCAGCTGTAAAACCAATAAGTGGCCAAATAATCGCAAAAAGTATGATAGCAATAATCGCAATAGTTTTGTATTGGCGGTTTAGATAAGCTGAAGCGCCTTTTTGGATTGCGCTGGCAATTTCTTGCATGCGTTCACTACCGGCATCTTTTTTGATAATGACACGAGCCAAAAGTAGGCCGTAAACAATAGCGACAACTGAGCTTATTAGGGCAAAAATGATATACGCGTTCATATTACTTATAAAACCATTAATTAATATGCTCTATACTATATATAAAATGAGGGAATTATCAAATACAAACTCATTGACAAATTCACTAAAAGTAGTATAATCGGGGCGGTTAATAAAATGAACATTGAAAACTCAATATAAAAAAGAAAGGATAGAACAATGAAAAACTTAATCGTTTGGAAAAAAAGAAACAGAAAAGTTAAGAAAGGGGTGTTATTGTGAAAAAGTTTGTAATAGCAATTTGTTTGTTATTGGTGTGCGATTGCAAATGTTTTGCAATATCGACGACCAAAGTTCAGAAGTTTGAGGTGGAAATGAAACACGAAGATAGTAAAGTACCACTGTCCTCGAAAGTTTGCCCTGCTTTAAACTTATCAAAGTCGGATCATGCTTTAAGTTGGTCTAATTCTAAGACTGAATCTTTTTGTCTGGAAACATCTGCTCAGGTAAAAGCCCTTAATTGTGCCAAAACTCTTGATTCTACGACTGATGTTGGCGGAACAATTACCTCTGAAGTTAAATTAATTTCAGGTAATACCTATCATGCCGGATCGGACATAAACATTCTATCTGGCGGGACTTTGATCATTGAGCCTAATGCAGTACTGCGAATGGCATGGGGCACTCGGATTTATGTTCATGGTGGAACGCTTGTTAGTAGAGGATCTCCGGCCAATTATGCTTGCATAATTCCCGAAGAATACCCCCAATATTATTGGGAGTACACATGGCAGGGGTTACTGATTGATGACGCCAATAGTTGTAATTCGGAGGTAAGTTTCACTTATATTTCTTGTGCTTACAATGGAATCGAGGAACTTAACGTTGAATGCACCAAAGAATACAGCAACAACTTCATTGAGTCTTGTGCTTATGGAATTACATCGTATGGCCCAAATCATACCAAGATTAGGAATAACATTTTCTATTGGTGTGGTTATCAAGATGAAGAGGGTTATCTCTACGGTGGTGGCATTGATTCATATCACGCTAGTCATGAAGAAGTTGAAGACGACAACAGTGTGATAGACATTTCAGAAAACCTCTGCATCGGCAACGTCGTTGGTATAATGACTCATGGATTTACAAAAAACACTGAGATTGCAGGACTGACTTTTGTTAAAAACAATTCATCTTGTGGTTCTGTCTACTGGAATTACGCTTACACTGACGGTTCTCAAATTTTGGAGTGTCTCTGTAATGGTGGTTGGGTTGATCCGTATTGGTTTAATCAATACGAGATTAACTCTGAAAATGTGTATGGTCCTGTTGGGTTCGTTGACTACGGCGCGGTTCTTGCAACAGATAATCCTTATGTTGAAGGTCCAGGTTATTTTGATGTTGGCTTTCTCAGTCCTTCTTCACTTTTTGTGAATGCGGGTGCAGAGTCGATCGCCGACACTCAGTATGCTGGGACCACAACAAGACTAGATGGTTTGCCTGATTCGAATTTTATCGATATTGGGTATCACTATTCTAATTGGGGTTTCAGTAATGCTAATGCTAGCAATCTGAGTGCTGACTTGAACAACGATTTAGTGGTAGATGTTCGGGATTTGACGATTTTTGCCGAAAGTTGGCTTTTCGATGCAAATCAAGCCTGTGATGTTTGGTTTGTTGATTTGAACAACGATGGGGAAATTGACTTCAAAGACATACAAATTTTTGCAGAAGACTGGTTGGATCCGTATGACTTTCAAGATTTTGCCAAGATAGCTTCACAGTGGCAAAAAACATACGATTACAATCTTTTGTTCAACCTAAGTACTGATTTAGATGGCAACAAAAAAGTTGACTTCCAAGATTTTGCTTTATTCGCCAGTCAGTGGGGTCAAACAGGTTCGGCTGATCCGAATATCAGCATAACGATTGATGGAGATGGAAGTACTGGTTACGTTGACGTTACTCTCGCAGGTTTTAATCCTGACACGAAGCAAGTTCTACTATTTGTGGACGGAGCATACAAAGACGTGACTTGGACATCATTACCTCCAATGCCAATAAGTATTAATGTCGCAGAGCTAAGCAATGGTGCGCATCAATTTAAAGCTGTTGCAGTTAGTGATGAAGGAAAAATAACCTGTAGTCATATAACTGAAAAGAGTTTCTCTTGCCCGTTTAGTTATGCGCTAATTTCAACTGGTAATGTTAATCGTGAGTTGCCGTTTAGGGCAAGCTCTAACATAACCAGCGAAACCAAAGTACAAGCTCTCGACAGAGCGGACAATGTGCTTTGGGAGAAAACATACGCTGTGTCTGATGGGATAAGTGATTGCGTACCAGAGCCTAATGCTTGTAAGGTTGTATCGGTTAAATTTGATAACGGAGGATCAGGTGTTGACCAGCAATTGAAAACTCAAATGAGTGCGGCTGGTGCATCGTCTGGTGGTGCCGTCAGTGTTGCTACCAGTTGGTCGTGGAAGAAGTGGTGGCTTGGTCCCAACGTTGAAGCACTAGTTGTACTTCCATTACACAATATTAATGTATCTAATTCTGGACCGATTATTGCTTGTGAAAAAGCGTTTGATAATCGGGGGATTAAGTATGTTGAGTTGACTGGGAGTAGTGCTACTGCTGAAAATTTACGTTGGTATAACCAAAACTATCCGGATCTCATTCACTATTTGTATGTAGCTTCGCATGGTGGATATGCTGACGGAGATGTTCGCAGAACACTCATACAGCTTTATGGTGAAGTCGTACCATCCATTGTGCGTTCGGATTATGTTAATACAAGCGAAATACCTTATTGGATGACTCCACTTCCGACTTACGAAAAAAGTCACACTTGGTTTTGGATTGGATTCCAAAAAATTTGGTTTGCCAACTTCGATAATTGCTATACTCAGCGCAATCTCGTAACTGATCACGGAATTGTTGAGGCGCCAAAAAGTTGTGGTGCCGGAGCTGGGCTTTCGGTGCAATCTGATTTGAGTTGGGTTTTGGGAATGAGTGGATACGTTCACGGAGGATTTTTTACCGGTCAATATTGTATGGGCTGGTGGGGTACTTGTACAAAGTCGAACATAGGTTGGTGGAATAAATGGAGTCGCACCTTTTGGACTCATTTTGGCAACTACGAAACCCTGTTGCAGTCTATTGATGCCGCCAAAGAGGCCTGTAAGAATCCTACTGGTTCGGATACCGATCCTTATGGATTTCGGCCTAACGATACCTACTACATTACAGGTGCCGGTGAAGATATTTATGATTTCAAATTAGAACGCTAGAAGAGCGTTAAAAGAAAGTGAGGTAAAAGTTATGAAGAAAGTGTTGATGATTTTGTTGTTAATTTCTGTTTGTACCTTGTCTGGTTGTAAGAAAGGTAGTTCGGATAATTCATCAGGATCTACTGATTTGGAAAACGCAATGTCGCTGATAAATGTGAAAGACATTACCGAGATCGCGTTTTGCCAGAAAGATCCAAATGGTTCACTTCAGGTTGTATGGTCGCTTCCGCAGACTGCGTTTGCAAAGACTGTGCAGTTGATGAAGGAGGCCAAGCAAGATAATTCTCAAGTATGGGAATGGACATGTGTTCGGATTGTTACTGATAAACACAAGTTTGTTGTTTCGTGTCAGTGGGATCAGGATACAGTTTATTTTTCTCTGAGTTCTTCACAAGAACTCAGGCAGTATTTGAAAAAACTTGGTTGCAACGAACCTGGTGAGCCTAATGGCCCGATTGATTTTAATCAACCGATTAAAAGTCACCTTCCGATGAATCGGAATTGAGGACAACAAGTAATTAGCAAAAGCCCCTTTTTACAAAGGGGCTTTTTTAATGCTAGTTATTATTTAAAATTATTCACTCTCATCCTCACCGCTATCTTTTGAGGCTTTGTTCGCAACATCTTCAACATCTTCATCACGTTCTGGTTTGTTTGATTGAATATCAATTCTCCAACCGGTAAGTTTTGCAGCTAGACGTACGTTTTGTCCACCTTTGCCGATAGCGAGAGATTGCTGATCTTCGTCTACTGTGACGGTAGCCTTGTGTTCATTCTCGTCAATTTGCACATCTAGAACTTTTGCCGGAGAAAGTGATTCCTCAATATATTTCTTAGGATCAGCTGACCATTCGATAATGTCAATCTTTTCACCACCAAGTTCACTCATAACAGTTGAGACACGAACTCCGCGCTGGCCAACAAGTGAACCAACAGGATCAACGTGTTCGTCATGAGAAGTTGCTGCAACTTTTGAACGTGAACCGGCTTCTCGCACCACACCTTTTATTTCAACTGTTCCACCAACAACTTCTGGAGCTTCTTGAGCAAAAAGTTTTTCCAAGAATTTTGGATGTGATCGAGAAAGTTTTATGAACACTCCTCGAGCACCATCTTCTACTTTGAGCAAAATTGCGTGAACGCGTTCACCTTGTCGGTATCGTTCACCTGGGATTTGTTCTTCATATGGCAAGATTGCAGTTGTGCGTCCCATATCAAGGAAAACATTCCCTCTTTCGAGTCTCTGGACAGTCCCAGAAACGATTTCGCCTTCGCGCTTGCCGTATTCTCCGAGTACAGAAATTTTCTCAGCCTCACGGATTTTTTGAATAATGACTTGTTTTGCTGTTTGTGAAGCGATACGCCCATAATCGCCTTTTACCTCAAGAGGGAAGACAACTTCATCGTCAATCTTCGCACCTTTTTTGATTTTTTGTGCATCAGCGAGGAGGATGTGGTGCTCTGGATTGAAATGTACTTTGAATTCATCATCAGGGTTTG
>Ga0172379_10011377_pt1 | contig 10601 bp, 9 predicted proteins | sample GrowelOW334metaG_FD_119756 | JGI IMG/M metagenome (GOLD analysis project Ga0172379, IMG submission 119756) | Groundwater microbial communities from an aquifer near a municipal landfill in Southern Ontario, Canada - Groundwater well OW334 metaG | ecosystem: Environmental > Aquatic > Deep... | reverse complement strand
TTTTGCGGCGAGTATAAGGAAAGGCTTGGGGTGTGTCAAGAAAAAGGATGAAAGTAATAATAGCTGCAAATTCAGGGTTCACGCTCCAATATATGGTGTTTTTTTGACCGGGATAGTTTTCTTATGGCGATGATTTGACGAATAGTTGCGGCAGGAAGGTGCTTAGGGCGGCGAAGGTGGTCTGGATGATTATAGTCGGGGAAAGGCCGTCTTTAAGAAGTACATAGGCCAGAGAGGCGCCGCCGAGGACTAGGGCGATGGGCAGGCCGATGGCCATCAGGACTATAAAGGAGGTCAGAAACAGCGTTAACAGATACCCTCCTTGCCTGATGTTTTGCGATTATCTTCCGGTGACAAAAAAATCCCGGCCAGATTCTCGATGGTGATCAGCAGCATCAGGCCGAAACCGGCGGGAAGGGCCATGGAAATCTCCAGCGCCGGCGAGAGAGGATGAAAAATTCGAATCTCAAACAGGCTTCCCCCCCGGTTAAGGGTATATGTGTATCTTTATAATCTTTAATTGACGGATTTTGAATAATGTGCGAACTTTCGCCGGTAATCATTATATTTTCGCAACTGTCCCTGTCAGCTTACTATTGGATACAAAATAACTTTATCCTGGAATGAGTGCTAACCAATGCATGAAGAACTGCCAAGGGGATGGGTAAAGACGACGCTCGGCGAAGTCTGCTCTCCCGTCGAAACAATCCGGCCAGAGGACTCGCCTCACACCAAGTTTACCTACTTTGATATCGGCGGCGTCGACAATGAAAGAAACCTTATCGCCGAAACGAAAACCTTGACTGGACAAAGCGCACCAAGTCGCGCTCGGCAAGCAGTTCGCAAAGATGACATTCTATTTTCCACCGTCCGGACCTATCTGCGAAAGATTGCCCGTGTGGAAGATGACTACCCGAATCCTGTTGCTTCGACCGGTTTCACGGTTATCCGCCCTGCTGAAGGCGTGTCTTCGCAATTCTTGTTCTTTCAGATTTTGTCAGAAGAATTTTTGCAGCCGCTGCACGCTCTTCAAACCGGAACAAGCTATCCGGCAGTACGCAACCGCGATGTCTTTGCTCAACCGATTGTGCTCGCACCAACGGGGGAGCAGAAGCGGATCGTGATGAAGCTGGATGCGGCATTTTCCCGAATGGCGGACGGAGAGACCGCGGCCAAACGTGCCCACGAACGGCTCCGGCGTTACTGCGCCGCCGTACTCAAAGCAGCTTGCGAAGGACAACTTGTCCCCACCGAAGCCGAACTCTCCCGGCAACACGGAACTTCAAACGCCAACCTCGAAACCGGTGAAGCTCTCCTCCACCGCATCCTTAAAGCTCGCTACGAAAAATGGAAGGGCAAAGGTAAACACAAAGAACCCGCCGTGCCTAGCACCATAGACCTGCCGAAACCGCCAGAAGGCTGGACGTGGGCCTCGCCGGACCAGCTCTCAGAATTTGACGACAACGCAATCTGCGCAGGACCTTTCGGGACGATTTTCAAAGCCAAGGATTTCCGGCCTGCAGGGGTACCCATCATTTTCTTGCGTCATGTTGCCGCAGGGCGTTACCTCACGGATAAGCCAGGCTTTATGGATAAACAGAAGTGGAAAGAGTCCTTTCGCCCTTATTCCGTTTTCGGCGGCGAATTGCTGATCACCAAATTAGGTGAGCCTCCTGGTGTGTGCGCTATCTATCCTAAAGAAATTGGACCTGCCATGGTGACGCCCGACGTAATCAAGTTCGCTGTGCATGAAGCCGCCGCGTTGCCGAAGTTTTTGATGCACTATTTTAATAGCGAAAAGGCACGGCAATTCTCTACAGGCGTTGCGTTTGGCACGACAAGACTACGGCTCACACTACCCATCTTTCGCGAAATGCCAGTTCCTCTCCCGCCGTTTGCGGAGCAAACACGGATAGTGGCAGATGTGGAGCGCCGCCTGTTGGCGGCGGACCGATTGGCTGCGACGTTGGAGCAGCAGATAGTCCAATCCCGTTCGGCACGACAGTCACTCCTAAGGGAAGCCTTCTCCGGCCGCCTTGTCGCCCAAACACTAAATGATGAACCGGCCTCGGTGTTGCTTAAGCGCATTTGTGCCGACCGCGAAGCTGAAGCCCAAAAACCGAAAGGTAAGCGTATGTTCAAATCTAAGTCCAAATCGAAGGTGGAACGCCGCCCTCTGCTCGACATACTCCAAGAGCACAAGAATCCGATGACGCCAGAGCAGCTTTTCCGGGAAGCGGGCTTTGAACAGTCGCAAGTAGATCTCTTCTATCGTGAGCTGACTTCGTTGCGCGACAAACTGCAGGAGAAAAAGCCTGAAGGTTCAGATGCAAAGTTATGGCCTCATCGTGCGGATGTCCTGCTACAACTGAAAAGGGGAGATGAGAAATGAGAATCGACCGGCTTGCACTCACGGATTTCAAAAATCTTGTCTGCTTCGAAATCGACTTCGACGAGACGAGCACTCGCCAAGTTGTCGTTGGTCGTAACGGCGTCGGGAAATCGAATCTGTTGGAGGCACTAACCCGAATATTTCGCGACCTCGACCTGGAGGATGATTCTGAATTCGGCTACGAAATCGAATATCTGTGCAATCGGCATTTCGTAAAGATTCAGGCCATCCAGAGCAATCGGGAGGATTGCAAAGGTAATCCAAACATTCCGCTCCAGTTCAAGCGCCAGTATTGGATTGTAGGCGAAGCAGAATGCGCGAGCATCGCTCCCGGAACGCCCCGCCCCTATGAACAAATTACGGAGAGTGATTATTACCGGAGGAATCGTCCGGTAAACCAACATCCAAATCCTGACCGCCTCCTGCCCCTCTATGTGTTCGGTTACTACTCAGGGGCGATTTCACGGTTTGCCAAGATTTTTGAGAAGCACGAAGAGAAGTATTTCAAGGAACAGATTGCTGGCGTAGAAGCCCCGCTCCGCCCCTTGTTTCAAGCCAAGCCGAATCATAGCCAGTTTGCACTCCTCGCTTTTTACGCTACCCATGATTCGGCAGCGCAGAAATACTTGGAAGCCGAGTTCCGCATCTTGGGCCTTGACTCGATGCTCTTCTCACTAAGAGAACCTTACTGGCGGCAGTCCAAAACTGCCAAAGACCGGCGAAACACAGGCGATCCAAGATTCTGGCTCGCTGGCGGCAAGGTAGCACCGTTCTTGGATTCATTATTTGCGCACTGCTTCGCGCCCATGAGCGGAGAAGAACGTATTCGAATTTCAATTGGACAGGAGAAGACAAAGGAACGGCGATACTGCTTCCTTCCTGACCAATCGTCGTTGCAAGCCATCGCGGAGGGACTAAGCAACAAGGAGTTTTTCGCGAGGCTCGAAAGCCTTGTATTCAGCGATTTAGTGGATGGGAGCGGCGAGGATGTGCGGATTTGGATTCGCCTGAAAGACTGCAAAGAACCGGCGACCTTCCAGGATCTTGCGGAAGGTGAACGTCAGTTGCTGACCGTACTCGGATTGATGCGATTCACCGCGGAGGAGGAAGCCCTGTTCCTTCTCGATGAGCCTGACACGCATCTTAATCCAGCATGGTGTTTGGACTATCTCGACAATCTGCGGAAATATGGTGCAGAGCCTCCAAACAGTCAGATCATCATGACCACACATAGTCCCCTCACATTTGGGGGAATGGACAAAAACGAAGTGGTCATCATGGAACGAGGTTCAGACGGCAAGATCTTTGCAGAGCACCCGATTAGTGCACCAAAGGGGATGGGTTTCGCGGCAATACTCACCAGTGACTTCTTCGGCCTACGTTCTACGTTGGACAAGGATACCCTTAAAAAAATTGATGATAAACGGGAACTGGCCTTGAAGTCCGACAAAACGGACGACGACCGAAAGAAACTTGCAGAATTGAATGACGAACTAGGTAAACTGGACTTCTCGCACACTGTCCGCGATCCCTTATATGAGGAATTTATCCGCGCGATTACTGCTGCCACAAAGGAGAATCCGTCTCTGAAGAAACCGGCACCATTACCGGACATGTGGCGGAAGAGACAAGAAATCGCAAAGGATATTGCGGAGCGTTTACTGAAAACCAAATCTAAATCATGAGGCCAATCGACCATCAACATCTGCAAAGGGCTGCTGATCTTAGCCAACTAAACACGTCAACTGTCGCTATTGCCAAAGTGGCAGCAGCTGACCGGCGAACTTTCATTGACGCGCATCAGGCTGAGTGCAGTGCTATTCGTTGTGCCCTTTGGGCAATCGGGCACATGAAGTGTTGGTATTCTGAAGCTTCTCTTCAAGAATGTGAGGGACATGTTGAGCACTATCGCCCCAAAAGAAGGCTCTCAGGAGCAGGCCACGACGGTTACTGGTGGAGAGCTTTTGACTGGCGGAATCTTCGCCTGGCGCATCCAACCGTGAACCGTCGCAAAACCGACTACTTGACTGGAAAGCTGGCGGGCAAAGGATCGTATTTTCCGCTCCGGTACGAGGACAGCCGCGCCGGGAATCGCACCGAGGAAGCAAACGAAGAGCCGGTCTTGCTAGACCCAGTCGTTGCAGGGGACACTCGATTGATTTGTTTCGCGGAGGAATCGGGCGCGCCGCGCCCAAGATACACCAAGGAGCAAAACGAGTGGCTTCATCGAAGGGCCGAGGAATCCATTGCATACTACCACCTCCATGAGGCTAGTTGGAATGCCAAGCGAGCAGATCTCATGGCCGAAGTGAAGAAACTTTGCGCCCACCTTGAGACACTATCAGTTCAACAGCCACGAGATGAAGCCGCCTACAACCAGAAGATTGACGAAATTGTTAGATACCTCAGTCCCTTTGCAGAGTTCTCTTCAGCCTGTCTCCAGATAGTCCGCGAGATGGGCCTCTTGGAGCATTTCGCCACCGGACTATGAAGAAGGAGCCAATCAAATGAGCGCTCAGCAATCAGCAACACTTGTTCATAAAGTTTGGAACTACGCCCACGTTCTCAGGGATGATGGGCTTGCGCTTATGGATTACACGGAGCAGATCACCTATCTCCTCTTTCTGAAAATGGCATGGGAACAGCGGAAAACTGGTGCAAGCGAGATTCCATCGGCCTATACGTGGGGTGCATTAAATAACATCCATGACAATAAAAAACTATTAGAACGGTATCACCAGGGATTGCGCAGATTGAGTAAACTTCCTGGATTGATCGGTATCATCTTCACCAAGCCGCAGAGTAAAATAAACGATCCAGACAAACTTCACCGGCTTCTCCAAATGATCGATAGTGAGGATTGGTCAGCGATCGACGTAGATGTGAAAGGTGAAGTTTACGAGGGCTTGCTTGCGAGAAACGCTGAAGATGTGCGAGGCGGAGCCGGACAATACTTCACACCCCGCCCTGTTATCCGTGCAATCGTGGAAGTGATGCGACCTGAACCGACAATGCGGATTTCCGATCCTGCCTGTGGGACAGGCGGGTTTTTGCTGGCCACGTTTGATTATCTCAAAGACAGGACAGCGAATGCAAACGAGGCTATCTACCTAAGGACTAGGGCATTACACGGGATTGATCTCGTCCCTAATGTCGCGCGTCTGTGTGCTATGAATCTATTCCTCCACGGAATTGGCACTGACTATGAACATCCAGTGGTTTCGATTAGAGACAGTCTCGCATCAAGTACGGAGCAACAGGTGGACATGGTTCTTACAAATCCGCCCTTCGGGAAAAAGAGCAGCTTTACAGTCATTGGCGAAGGTGGGAAGAAGGAAACTGAGAAGATTTCCTATGAGCGGCTGGATTTCTGGGCAACCACCAGCAATAAGCAACTTAATTTCGTGCAGCACGTTCATTCAATGCTCAATGAAACCGGTCACGCGGCAGTGGTTGTGCCGGATAATGTGCTGTTTGAAGGTGGCGCAGGTGAAAAAATTCGTCGAGCTCTGCTTGAGAGGTGCGAAGTTCACACGCTATTACGGTTGCCAACAGGCATCTGGTATTCGCCGGGGGTGAAAGCGAACGTTCTCTTCTTCAACAAGAAGCCGGCTTCTAAGACCCCGGCAACGAAAGAAGTGTGGGTATACGATCTGCGTTCAAACCAGAACTTTACTCTCAGGCATAATCCGATTAGGTCTGACGACCTGAAGGACTTCATTCATTGCTATTGTGCTGACGATCAAAATCGGCGCATAGAAAATGAGCGCTTTCGGCGATTTAAATATGCGGAGATCATTGCCCGTGACAAGGCAAATCTGGACATACAGTGGCGACAGGACTCAGTATGTACTGCAAGTATCAGTAGCCCTCAGCAATTAATGAAAGAGATTCTTGACGACTTAAAAGAAGCCATGAGTGAGTTTGCTGCTGCCGAGCGTGAAGTTCGTAAATAATATTACAAATTGTGGGACGTACAAATGAAATCACCGGAAAATTGATAAGAACTTCCTTTTTCGTGTTGGGAGTATATGAAGAAGGATATGGTTATATCGATTCGGCTGCTTTTTTGATAAATCGATTCACCTATTTGTTGATTTATCTGGCACGAGGGTCATTTTTAGCGTCATTCAGGCAGACCTATCCTTCACGCCCCAAATCAAAGCGTTATGCCTGGATATATTCGTCCCAGGAGTATTCAGGGTTCCGATAGAGGTGATCATCATTGATGGGGTGTAGAGGGACGTCATCAACGATGTATGAGGCAGCCGTCCTAGCTGTGCTGCGCATACAGACAGAGGGTCGTGGATTTTCGGCGGTGGCCTTGAGCTGACGAGCCAGATGCCCAGGTGATCGAGGATGGCCCGGATCACTGACGGGTCTTCGATGCTGCTGATAACCAGTATGGCGCCCTTGCACTTTGGACAGACCAGAAGTTCTGGCCCGTTCGAAAGACTTACCAACGATCACGAGCAAGACCTACTAATTGCTGGAGGCGAGCAAGGGTGAGCGAAGAAAGATAGCTTTCAGCAATTGATTTCGTGACCAGTCCTTTGCCAATCTCCCAGGGATGATGATTTCCGAACGGCTGCGCCATTTCTTCAAGCATTGTTTTTATAAGTTTCGGTCTGACGGTTTTTGGTAAATCCGGGAGAAGTGTTTTTACATGTTTTGCTATTTGGGCACACCGAGCTGCGACATACTCTGCTGCAAAGCTAGTTCCAACGATTTTTTTGATTTCTGAGGATTTTTCTTGCTTCATGTAATCGTAGAACATTTCTATCGGAACAGCAGAGGACGCCTGTTCGTCCTGCATCATAGATACTTGAATGCTTCCATCTTTTTCCTTGATAAAATTAAAGACGTGGCTTCCAATAACCGCCATTATCATAGTTCCAGGCGGTGCGCTTTGGACATCCTCGAGAGCAACCATTTCACCGTGATTGAGTCCACTGTAAGAAGATGATTCTCCAGGGGCCACCACAGTAGGAGCCTCGTAGGACTGGTTGGAAACGCCCCGGGATGAAACTTCTAGCAGCCTGGCGCCGTCTTCGCTGGTAGCCCCAACGCCAATCACCCACGGGGGCACAGCCCAAGGATTAAGTGAATTCCCAGAAATTATATCTCCTTCATTGCCAGCTGCCACAATGACTGTTATTCCTTCTTTCACCACCCGTTGCGTTGCCAGGTTAAGTGGTTCGTTCGGATCATACGGGTTTTTGGGTACCGGGCCAAGCGTGATGGTCACTTGGCGCCATTTCTCATCTATCCCTGGGAACTCATAGGATAGCATAATTGCCTGTCGAAGACCCTGGAGAAGGTAGTCGTAGGTTTCTGACATTTTGCCAGTCGTAAAAACAAACGATTTCACCCAACGTTGTGACCTCAAAAACGGTAGAAGTTTTTTCTCAGAAACACCTTCTATCCGCAGAATGCCTGGAAGATAAGTATAGCCTCTTCGTACCGAACACACATCGCACCAGGCCTGAAGCAGAGCGGCGTTATTGTTGCTAATAGCATCATTGAAAAGTCTTTCTTCGTCATCTTTGAAAGGAGCGATACTATGGAAGAGTGAGCGAATTGTTATCACATCGGGGTTTTCTATGCTTGTCAGTGTCGAAAAATCGCACGTTACAAAACATGTATTAAATAAACCCCAAAGCGTGTTGCCAAGTTTCCTCCATAAATTCTTCAAGCGCATCATCATAATTCCGAAACCCACTCATGTTTCAGACTACTCGCCACTAAATCACCGTTTCTCGACTCCCGCCTTCTCACCAACAGTTTGACCTGTGCTCCAAGCCAAGAAGGCAACACCTACATCGATTACAACCCTCCCCGCCTCGGGTTGTTTCATAGCGTATAGAGCTATCGCCATCCCGATTAAACCCAACGTAATTAGACCTACCACAACAATAGCTTTTGTTTTTATTTCGGCTTTGGGGGCTTCCAACTCTATCTGTGGAACCTTACGAACAAACAGTAGCTTTGACATAGATCCTCCTTTGGATTTAATAAATCAGTTATTCTTATTGTGGGAGCATCCACACATTAATATAATTATTACGGAGCTTTTCCGCCGTTATCAATGAGCGCTCGTACCGGATCAAGGCCGTATGGCGTACCTTCTTCAATTGCCTTTAACACAGTACCGCCACCCGTAAAGAAATAGTATTTTGAATTATCCAGCGTCGATAAATAAAGGCCGGGGCTCAGTTTTTTAAACTCATGAAGAGTATCCCCGCCTCCATAGAGTTTATGTGCCGCTGCATTCTGGTCGATTTTGCTATCGAGGGCCGCAGATCCTTCGTTAAAATACGGCGTATATCCCATAACAGCATTAACAAATTGATAAGAACTTCCTTTTTCATTTTGGAAGTATATGAAGAAGGATTTTGTGTGTCAAGAGGATTATGACCGCAAAATGTGGAGTGTGTTGCCGGTCATTGTGTGATGGTTGTATCGATTCGGCTGCCTTTTTGATAAATCGGCTCACCTATTTGTTGATTATCTGGCATGAAGGCCATTTTTAGCGTCATTCAGGCAGACCTATCCTTCACGCCCCAAATCAGCTTTGCTGATTCTTCGAATTAGCTCCGCTGAATCTTCGATTTCTAAAGGCGTTATGACTGGATGTATTCGTCCCAGGACTATTCAGGGTCCCGATAGAGGTGATCGTCATTGTATATCTTCTGAATCAGCCTGGCCCAATTTTTCCTGAAAGCCTTTTCGTTTCCCTGAGGTTCGATGATGATAGGGACGTTTTTTGACCGGGAATGTTTTCTTATGGCGATAATTTGACTAATAGTTGCGGCAGGAAGGTGCTTAGGGCGGGGATGAAGGTAACGAGCATCAGGACCCCCACGGCGATGAGAAAGGGGATCCAGATGCCCCGGCTCAACTTTTCCAGGGAGAGGCCGGAGATGCTGCAGATGGAAAACAGGACCGCCCCCACGGGCGGGGTGATCAGCCCCAGGACGAGATTGAAACAGACAACGATGCCGAAATGGACGGGGTCAATGCCCATTTTCGCAGCAACCGGGGCGATAACCGGCGTGAGGATCGTCAGGGCCGGGGCCGTTTCCAGGGGGATGCCGATGATGAGCAGGAGGATATTTACGAGGATCAGAAAGACCCAGGGAGAAGACGATACATTGACGATGGCTTCCATGATCCGGGTTGGAAGCTGCTCCGCCGCCACGATCCAGGCGAAGGGTTCGGAGAGGCCGATAAGGAGCATGACCACTGCCGATTCGACGCCGGCGGTGAGGAAGATGCCGGGAAGCCTGGAGATCCGCAGGCGGCCGTAAAAGAAGAAACCGGCGATCATGGCATACGCAACGGCGATGCCCGCCGCCTCCGTAGGGGTGAAGACGCCGCCGAGAATGCCGCCGATGATGATTACCGGCAGGGTCAGGGCCGGCAGCGCCCTGACGGTTCCCTTAAGGATAGCCGGCAGGCTCGCCTGCTCTTCCCGCGGGTAGCCGCGCTTACGGGCAATCCAGACAGCATAAACCATGAGGGCCAAGCCCAGGAGGATTCCCGGAAGGATTCCCGCTAAAAAAAGGGAGGCGATCGAGACATTGGCAATGACCCCGTAGATGATGAAGGGGATGCTGGGGGGGATAATGGGGCCCATGCAGGCGGCCGTAGCCGTCAGAGCGGCGGAGACTTCGTCGTCATAACCGGCGCTGCTCATCGCGGGCAGGAGGAGAGATCCGATGGCTACGGCCGTGGCCACGGCGGAGCCGGTAATGGCGGCAAAAAGGGCGCTGGCCAGAATCATAGCCAGGCCCAGGCCGCCCCGGATGTGACCCAAGAGGAGAAGGGAGAAACGGACCAGGTCGGCGGTAATGCCCCCTTCCTTCATCAGATTCCCCGCAAGGATGAACAGGGGAATGGCGAGGAGGGGGAAAGAGGAAAGACCGGCGAAGGTGGTCTGGATGATTATGGTCGGAGAAAGGCCGTCTTTAAGAAGTACATAGGCCAGAGAGGCGCCGCCGAGGACCAGGGCGATGGGCAGGCCGATGGCCATCAGGACTATAAAGGAGGTCAGAAACAGCGTTAACAAATACCCTCCTTGCCCGATGTTTTGCAATTATCTTCCGGTGACAATAACATCCCGGCCAGATTCTCGATGGTGATCAGCAGCATCAGGCCGAAACCGGCGGGCAGGGCGGCATAAGGAAGGGCCATGGAAATCTCCAAG
>Ga0172379_10011376_pt1 | contig 10601 bp, 14 predicted proteins | sample GrowelOW334metaG_FD_119756 | JGI IMG/M metagenome (GOLD analysis project Ga0172379, IMG submission 119756) | Groundwater microbial communities from an aquifer near a municipal landfill in Southern Ontario, Canada - Groundwater well OW334 metaG | ecosystem: Environmental > Aquatic > Deep... | reverse complement strand
CCAATGAAAACTCAAACAACGCAACCGGTACTGCAAATAAACCCGTAGTGGGAGCATGCTGTGCAACGTGACCGAACATTATAGCTACGTAGCCTATGATAAGTATAGGTGCCCCAATAATCCCAACTAACGAGAGAGTCCTGGGTACTAGGCGTGATTTGTACAGAAGAAGGCCCAGTAAGAGGTCGCATATTGCTGGCATGAAACTCTGACCCAGGAGGAAAATACGGTCATACAGCGCAACAAGCGCATGGCTGGTGGGCAAAGCTTCCACGCCGTTGCCGGACTGTCTCAAAGTCACGATAGACAGAAGGAATGCTACTCCAACAAAGATGGTACCAGACTCCAGGATCCGGGCTGCCACCAGCCCAAGGCTTAGCGTTTCACTCTGCTTTTTGAGTATCGGAAATAGGACTACGGCTGTTCCAATACCAGCTAACGCTATGGTAATTTCTAAGAGACCACCGATGATAGCAGCAGTGTCTGGGCCAGTACCCATGACATAACCAGCACTCTTGACCTGGCCGTACATAACAAGTGTTGGAATTGAGACAAAAGTAAGTAAGTAAAGCAACCCTGCCGTTAAGGATACTTTTCTGTGTGTTGGTATGGTGGTAACACTGTTTTCTCTTATTTTCATGACCTATCTTCCCTTTCATTCATTGTGCGTTAGTATTTTATTAATTGTGTAGATATAACTTTACACTTCACACTTTACACTGTAAAGTTAAAACAATACGATCCTTTAAATAACAGATTGAAAGATAGGATGAAGAAAAAACAACCAGGTTCGCCAACAAGAGCAATTGCCTTAACAAAGCACAGCATTGTTCTCTCTGCTATCCTGCTTGCTGATTCTCATGGCCTGGAGCAGCTAAGTATGCGCAAGCTTGGGAACAAACTTGGGGTTGAGGCGATGGCCCTCTATTACCACTTCGCTAATAAGAAACAACTTATTGAGGGTATGATTGATTATATCCACGGAGAGATCGAATTGCCTCAAGATGAAAAAGATTTGAAAACCTACATGGTAAAACGAGCAGAGTCAGTTTTTGAAGTACTTGCACGCCATCCATGGGCTGCTCCCATTATGGAATCCGGTGTGAATCCTGGCCCAGCCACGCTGCAAGATAGTGAAGCTATGATCAGACGTTTCCGCCAAGCGGGCTTTTCCGTCGACATGACAGTACACGCGGTTACCATACTTAATATATATATTTACGGTGCAGCTCATCAGTATGCAAAACTATCTTTTTCAACAGCACAAGAAGCGAGTGAAGTGGGTGCAGCAGTTAAGGACCAGTTCCCTGCCGGAGCGTATCCTTATCTCACAGAGATGATTACGGATCATATGTTGGAATCCGGATATAATGCAATTGATGAGTTTAATTTTGGCCTAAACTTGATATTGGATGGTATAGCCCGATACAAGCTCCCTGACTAAGCCGTGTAAATAGACGTACCATGCTGACCAACAGACAACTTAAACTAAAGGAGAATGTATAGTGAATGATTCCCTGCAAGATGTTCTCAGCACACGACTTAAGTCGGAATGGCAGTCTAACCCGGCAATGCACCAGATTGTTGACGGCTACGCCAGGTTTCATGCGGCCTTGGCTATTGTCGGAGGCGTATTCTTACTGATCTTAGTGGCTTTGTGTGTTGCCTCCTGGATAAGATTTAAAAAGATACCCAAAATTAGTAAGTTTAAATGGTCATTCGAGAAGAAAGTATACTTCTGGTTTGGTACTGTGTTTACCATTGTCTCTCTGTTTCTTACACTTATTGTGGCAGCAAATATTAGTAATGCCGCTAAGCCACTTCCTGGCTTTTCGGACAGTATACCTTCAATGGCTTCCTCGAGTTACAACGCACAGTTGCACAGTGCTTTTAATAACTGGATTGCATCTGGCAATGAAGCACCTCCCAGTCTTGTTCAGCAGCGTATTCATGAAAGGCGTGTGTTCCATGGCACAAGAGCAGCTATTGCCATCATACTGCTTATCATATTTGCAGTAACGAGTATGCGTCTTTGGGGAGAACTGATTAAAAGACGCAACTCCACTGAAACAAAATGGTCGTTTAAAGAAATAGTATGGCTCATCACAGGAATTGTGACTGTGGCGATTGTCGTGCTGATGATGATAGTAGTTATGGCCAATCTGCAAAGTGTTATTGCACCCATTGCAAACACGCTGCAATTTGGCTGATTATGCGCACTAATATTTATCCAGCTATCCTGTTGGATAAGATTTGTGATGTCGGTTTCTGAGTGGACTGAATTAATCATTGAGATACTAGCAGCAGAGTAAAAAGAAAAGGCTCTATCTTTTTGGAGTCGAAATATATACGGCTTCCTCTATCTATGAGGATTGAACTAATCAGTAGATTCTATAGACTTAATTATCTCTTCATTGTTGATACTACTGAAGTCAGTAGTATCAACGCATAAGATTTTGTTGGATAGCTTAACCGGTGCATGGGCATCATATATTTTGAGGTTAGAAAAGATTGCATTGATTAGTACCGGGATATACCATCTTCTGTCGTGGTGACCAGGGTGTCGTGCCTTAGTTTCATTCCTTCGGACAAATCTTCGGAAAGACACAATTCCTTTGGTGTAGCAGTGAATTTCTGAAATATCTATTGCTTTGCTACTTAGTATTTCGAGCAATCGCTTTCTATCTTCCCCGATAAAATTTGACTCAAGCACAAGGCTCTCGCCCTTATCTACGTAGATTTTAATCTCGTCAAAAAATGCATCTTTCGCTCTTTTTTCGTACCAGCCATATCTCCACGTAGAGACATTCTCTGTATCAAACATCCGTTCTTTAATTATGTCCTTTGCATGGTAAGCATATCTGAGTTTATCAGCGATGTATTTTCCTATAGCGGACTTACCTGTTGCTTCAGCCCCAGAGATAATAATCAACTTCATATGCTTATGATACCAAACAAAAAACACTCTGCTTTCACAAAGTGCTTATGGCTCGGTTTGAGGGTTATGGAATAAGTTGTTGCCGACTGGTTATCTTGCCAACTGCACATACCATTTTTCGGTCAGCTCCAAGATGGCAGCAATAATTCGCCATACTTGGATAAACATATTCGACGTGAGGTGGTATGGTGCCTGAGTTCCGAGAAACGAAGTGGACCGCCTCGCAAATCTCAAAGAATAACTGCTTTCCACTTGCCACCAATTATATGAAAGGCTAAATCTACTGTACGGTAGTAGGTCTTGCCATCATACTCTTGCATAAATTGTTCGCTCATAGGTCTACACTTACCTTTTCTTCAGTACTTGCTCTTGGAACTTCTTACAGCTATCTACGTTCTTACTACACTATTAATACTACGGAATTTTAAATTAGGTCGAAACTTATTCTATATAAATAATGCTATCGTAACTGTAAATATAAGTATGTCTTGGCAGAAATGAATAAACCACGCCCATCCTATGCCTTTTGTGTCCTGAATAGAACGAGCGAGCAGCCATGCTAAAAATCCTGCCATCACTGATCCAACCATTCCACCTGGTACGCCAAAATAGTGAACAGTCCCAAAAACTACGGCCGATATCCATGGGGCGTAACGAGCAAACTTGTCTGTTAACCCTTCAACAATAGCCCATCGGGTGATGATCTCTTCATTAAATGAATTGATGGCCGACAGTGGCAACGCAGCCAGTAATGCCAGCATCCATGAATTTATACCGACATCAGTCAGCTGCCCTCTATACCCAAGAAACAGGAACACGCCAGTAACCACAGATATAATAACTGTAAACGTAATACCAACATGCAGCCACGACTCACCTTCTTTGATTCCAAGCAGTTTTGTCGGACTGACTTTGGCGCGTAATGAGCCCAACTTCAGGTAGTTGAGCCTGTGTCCTTTAGTGAAATATATCGCTGCAATGACAGTAGCTGAGATTACAAGCGATATCAGCTGATAAATGAAGTATGGTAGTATTTTCTGGCCAGACTGCTGCCCGATGAGGGTTGTTAGAAGCAGTAGCGAGACTGTTCCGGAGATGGCTATAGCTACGGACAGTGACGCGACTTTGAATCGTTTGTTCATATTGTTCATATTGTATCAAATTCCTCGCGAGTATATTCTCCACAATATTGCAAAGCAAACATTCTTACTCAGGAATATATCTCATGTAGGCACAACTGAAAATAAATCTCTGCCGAAACAGAGTTCAAAATACTCATGGCTCCCACTAATAAACGACTTTCGGACTAGTCGATGCGACCATAGTAGTGCATTGCACCTTGTGAGCCCGGATTGTCAGTCATATTTCCAGTGACCAAAAGCACACCGTAACCTGGTGATATAAATGGTTTTATAAAATCATATCTATTTACTATTTTTTAATAATCTATCTAACGACTCCAGTATGAGCTCGAGTCCAAACTGGAAATCTTGAATTCCATCATGTGTCCCGTTGATAATAGATAGCCCCATTTTGTGTAGGTAGGGGTAGGTTTCTTTTGGTATCATTGGCAAATATTGTTTCGCAGCAGTTTTATATTCTGATGGTTTCAAAGGAAAATTTTGGCTTTGCAAATTAAATCCATAAATATAACTATCAATAGTATTCCAGGCATAGTCTGTCATTTTGTAAGTAAATCCTGCACTCAAGAGGTAGCCAAGCGTTGAGTCGACGTATTTATTCATCTTAGGTCCAACATTGATACCAGAGACGTATTCGTGAGCTGCCCAGGGATGTATCATAAGCGCCCTTCTCATTTTATCCGCCCTTTTTCGCATTGCATCTTTCCAGTCATTGCATCTTTCCGGTAAATCTATTTCTGGCACAACATTGTCGACCATTTCCGCGATCAATTCATTTTTGTTTTTTATATGGTGATAGAGTGACATCGCTTCTACGTCTAATTTATCGGCAAGTCTACGCATTGAGAGATAAGATATGCCCTCTTTATCTGCTAATGCTATCGCCTCAGCAACTATTTTGTCGCGTGATAACTTTGGATTGGATTTTTGCTTGCTTTTCATAATGATATGTAATAACCTTACAGTGTAAGTCTAAAATATTTAATATATATTTACAAGTACAAAGGAGAACAAATGAAAGATAAACAGGATGAACAAAATGTAAATGTGAGGCTGAAGATTGCAGCGCTGTGGGCGAGTTTTACGGCTCTATATATTTATGTTGATTATTTAGCCTTCTATATGCCGGGCAAAATTGAAGGTATTCTGGCAGGAAAAATACATGTATTCGACATTTCACCTGTCTTTCTAGTGATTGCCCTACTTTCGATAGGAATTCCAGCGCTAATGATTAGCCTTTCTATTCTCTTATCAGCAAAAGTAAGCCGCTGGGTAAACATCGTTGTCGCCGGGGTAAATATTCCCTATGCATTGTTTAATTTGACCGGAGAGGCTTGGGTACACATGGTGATTGCCGCTGTAGTAGAAGTCGCTATCCTTTGTCTAATTATCCGTTATGCATGGAAATGGCCAAAAACTGGAAGCCTATCTTAATTAGGTAGCACACCTAATTCTTGGGCTCAGATTACTCGTAGCATCCAATCATGGGTGCCGTCGGATCAACATTCATCGGTTTCAATTCCACTTTGGGTAATAGAAAAGTCAGAACCAAATTAACGGTTCTGACTTCGCTTTTTCTGGATTGGCTCCTGCTAATAAACGATTTTCGAACTAAATTTGAACTATCTTTGAATAACCCAGTCTTTAAAGATACTTAACGGATCTGGGAATAATTCTTGATTCATGGGCAAATCCTCAAGTGTCGAATATCCTATAGGTGCCTTTCCTTCAGCAGGTAAATTTTTAAGTAACTGTAGGTGGAGGTGAATGCTCCAGCCACCATTCTCCAGGTTTTCGTATGAGCCAAGGTGCCCTAGCTGCTCGCCTGCACTTACCTTTCCAAGGTCATGTCGGTCATTTGCGAGATGTCCAAAGAAAATATAAGGCAACGATACATCATCGGGCTGTAGGATCAAGTAGTTACCGTAATTGTGAAGTCCTGGCTCGTAAGTACTCACAACAATTTTTCCGCTGCACGGTGCGTATACTGGCTCTTGTGATTGTGAAAATATATCTATTGCTAAGTGGATGGTTCTGCCTTCGTCGGCAATATGACTTCCACGAAGTATATCTAAGCGGTTCTCGCCGTATCGTCCAATTAAATATCTTGCATCTGTGTGTGACAAAGCACCCTCATTAAACTCCTGCCTATGAAACGCAGTGCGTGGGTCGTACCCCTTTTGCTCCTTATCGAGCATATATTCCTGGATATTTTTATTTCTATCTAACTCCGTAATGTCTGAAAAATTCCAGATTAGTAACTCTGAGCGTGTGTATAGCTCAGCTAATGGTTCTATAAGTTGAGTTGACATAGTTTTTCCTTGCGTTAATTAAAAAAGTCCCGCCGCCGTAGCGTGGGACTTTAAGATTACATTTAAGAAACGCTACGGCCTAGGCTTTGAGCGCTTCTTTGATTGCATGAATGTAATCCTGTACATAAGCGTATAATAAAACAATATGTTTCATGTGTAAATGATATTACAAACAAAAACACTGTGCTCTCGCAGAGTGCTTATGCTTGGCTACCGGGCGGGATAGTGCACGACTACAGCCATGCTCGGTGCAAGCACCTGCGCGTGGCTTTGTCGACCGAACCCGCGACCTTGATCCTTCGGATCGGTAACGAGTTCGGATCCCGGCCTGGGGCAAATAAAAACACCCACCAAATGGTGAGTGATTTTATTTGGCTCCCCCTAGTGGACGAGGTTCGAACTACTAAAAAGTCCACCAGTCAGGTTTTTGTCGAGTTGAATTATCACCATAGTATGTTTTCCAGACAATTTTGAGCCTGTCTTCATAATCTATTTTTTCTATAGCAGACTTACGTTCGTCTGGGGTTCCTGGTGTAATCTCAAACAGAAGATCATATGAGCTCCGTTTTAATTGCTGTTTCTGGCGAAGCTGTTCAGATTTGCCATTAATGACATCAGTTTCCTCAGACTTAAACCAGTTGAGGAATTCATCGAATGATTGAAATTGAGCTGCATAGTCTGGCATCGTAGTAAGTATTATAGGGCTTATGCACTCAAGATGGCTACAATTTTATCGAAAGTCCCAACGCCATTTTTGTTATCTAGATTATTACGAGATATAGTCACGTTTAGTGCACTATTTAACTCTAAGTAATTCTTGTAACCATCTAGTTTAGGTACAGCCTCGAACCAAAGTTTTCTAGCACGCATCAGGATAATAATTTTGTTTCTGTCTATGGCCTCATTCACTAAATTGAACGCAAATTTTTGTGACGGAATTGTGGGTAAAGTATCCCAGCTCACAGAGTGGTATGGAAAATACTCAATCAACATAATCTTTTCACGTAGTGTTGCCGTGCTAACACCAGATTGTATTATGGGTTTCAGCTTTTGTGCCCACCACAGGTACCCACCTGTCTGCGCATGCCCCTCGCTAAAGAAATAAAATGGCGAGTCATGCGGATCGATAAGGTTTCGACGATTATCATCTAAATAGTCGGGTAGGTTTAGATTTATACTTAAATCACTCTCCGCAAAGCCTGGATTTAGCGCCAGAAAAACTATCTCTGCTTTATTAAGTCCTCCTACAACTTGCTCTGGTACGGTATCAAGTCTCAAGTTGGGAAAGTTCGAGTGTTTCTCTATACGTGCCAAGTCGCTTGGCAATATATATGGTGCGGATGTTGGTAGATCGTGCCAGGGGCTGTTCATTGGTAAATCATTATATCTTTGTAGGCATTTTAAAACAAAAAACACTCTGCTTTCGCAAAGTGCTTATGCTTGGCTCCCCCTAGTGGACGAGGTTCGAACTAGCAACATCTCTAGACACTCACTTTCATTAGGTCGAAGTCGATCTCAAGATCTCCTAACTTGGTATCAATTATCTTTTTGGAATCTACGATAGCCATATTGTAAGCATTTGGACCAACAAACTTTGCCACTATATCTACAATCTCCTGCGCAGATATAATGCCGATAGTTGTGTCATCCTCTTCTTCGATACGTGCAATTACTTCTTCCAGGCATTGTTTTCTAATTTTTTCGTCTTTTATGTCCCATTTTCTTAGCATACCTACACTATATCAAACAAAACAAAAACACTCTGCTTTCACAAAGTGCTTATGGCGCCCTATCTCCGACGAATATTGGACTAGTTCCAGCCTAAATCTTCATGTATATGAAAACTTAGGTTGAAAGACAGAGTAGAGATGAGAGTGGGGTGGCCGGTAGCCTCGTAAGATCCGAAGATCGAACAAAGCCACCGGCCTCCACCTTGACACCCTAGGGGGTGTTAGTCGTTTCGAGCTTGGGGAGCTCAGGGGCCGGGATGAGCTCCTTCAGGGTGTGGTACACAGACCAGATCGCGAGGAGGTGCGCGCTGTCGAGCTTGTCGTTGTAGTCCTCGATGGGACTGCACAATTCGATCGTGACGGTGCAGGTGTACCACACCTGGATCGCGTCCTCGAAGGACAGCTCACGCACGGCGAGGCCGATGGTCTCGAAGATCTCGTCTTGGTCGCTGCTCATGAGGAAGCCCTTTACGAAACCGCTGGGATCTCTGATACTGGGGAGAATCTCCCAGCTGTTCTCGGAGTTCAGACCGAGGTGGTCGATCAGGTTGCGGGCGAACTGCTCGCAGGTGATGGTGTCGGACATTGTGATATGTTCCTCTCGGATTGGTGGAATCTCAAACTGATATTGCTTCACACGGTTTTGCGTTAAAATCGCATAAAGCAATATCAGGTATCTCTTCTCTGTCAATGTGCATCGGAGCGTAAGCTACACGAAACTTGTGTATAATATCACAAATAGTGCAAATTGTCAATAATAGATAAAACCTCCATAGCAGAGGTGAAAATGCTTATGGCTCCCACTAATAAACGACTTCCGAACGGAAACCTAGTTAATGCGTGGTATATCAAAAAGCACTGTTGACCCATCAGGATCAAACTCTCTAAGGGAAATATTCGCCCTACCTATTATGTAGACTGGCGTACCGTATAATTTTTCGTCACCTCGCCACTGAATTTCTTTGTCGGTAGCTTCATCTATTGCTAGCACATTGAAGGTATAGTGGTGGCCGGTCATCTGCTGAGCGTATCGAGCGGTATCGTTATTGCCATGCCATGTGTCAAGTGCCATTATTGGACGATCTTCGTTGTAGAGAAATGATAACAATGCTTTTTTGCCAAGGTTGACAGTTAAGTTTGTTAGCATTTCTGGGTGATAGCTAAAGTAACCAGAAGTTTCAAATTTCATTGTTCTTTGTTGAGCATTTGAAATACTTCCAGCAATAACAAGTGCCTTCTTTGGAATAGTTACATTACGATTCCAGGGACTGTCCCGGACCTCGTTAGGGATACATTCTCCGCAATATTGCATAACAAGCATTTTTACCTAGGAAGATACTCTATGCAAGCATAACCAAAACAAAAACAAAAACACTCTGCTTTCACAAAGTGCTTATGCTTGGCTCCCCTTAGTGGACGAGGTTCGTACCAAAAAGCTATTGGTTGACGATCGTCTCGCCAGGTCCTTCGGTGAGCAAAGTGGGATCGATTATGGCTAGATTGTGCGTGACTTTTAAGTCTTCGATCTCAGAAAGTTGCCTTTCAATTAGATACAAGTCTTCCATAAAAATTCCCATCTCCGGTCTGTATTTAGGTACACCCAGTGTTTTCATGGCGCTATCAGAAAATAAAACCCCCGCAGGTTCTCCTTCCTCTCTTTTCGGAGGAGAGATAAGCACTATGCTAAGGTCGTAAGTAACATCTAATCTATCGGTAACTACTTGGGCATAGGTATCATTTTGTTCTGAAAGTGACCTTAATTTTGTTGAAGCCCATGCTGGCCTTCTAAAAGGAACAACCAGAGGACCAGTACCAAACGGTCCCGGATCAGAAAGACTCTCGGCAACTACTGCACCCAAAACACGGGTTGCGGTACCGGACATAATAAGTTCCTGGGTATGTTTAAGTCGCACAGGTAAAATTAATGCAAATTCTCTTTGCTGTTCTTGTTCCGAAAGATGGAAAAATGACTCATTGGTGAACATTTCAGACATGGATATATTCTGGTTTAAAAGTTTAATATATACAAGCATAACCAAAACAAAAACACTCTGCTCTCGCAAAGTGCTTATGCTTGGCTCCTGGGGCGGGATAGTGCACTGCTGCAGGCTTTCTCGGAATAAATTCCTGCGAGAGCCTTTGCAGACCGAACCCGCGACCTTGCAACGTTTCACGTTGCGGTCTCGGATTCGGATCTCGGCTCAAAGCCAAATAAAAAGCCCCATTTTCATGGGACTCTTTATTTGGCTCCGGGGGCGGGATTCGAACCCGCGACCAATTGATTAACAGTCAACTGCGCTACCACTGCGCTACCCCGGAATAACTATTGCCAGACAGCGTTTTGTGAAAACCACTCACGTATCTGGAGTCAAGCTAACGGGGGTTATTTTATAGGTTTAGATTGTATCTGTAAAGGCTAAGTCGGACGGTTGCGGGTACTATTTGATCTCAAAAGTTGCTTGAACGGTAAAACTTACGT
>Ga0172379_10011375_pt1 | contig 10601 bp, 12 predicted proteins | sample GrowelOW334metaG_FD_119756 | JGI IMG/M metagenome (GOLD analysis project Ga0172379, IMG submission 119756) | Groundwater microbial communities from an aquifer near a municipal landfill in Southern Ontario, Canada - Groundwater well OW334 metaG | ecosystem: Environmental > Aquatic > Deep... | reverse complement strand
CGCACTAAAATTATAGAAGATTTTAACGAGGCCTTTACCCAAGTGGATGTTATTGTGACGCCAGCTACGCCAACTACGGCTTTTAAATTGGGCGAACAGCGAGACGACCCTTTGAAAATGTATTTGGAAGATGTCTTTTTAACTCCGGCCTCTTTGGCCGGCTTGCCAGCGGTCAGTTTGCGCGCCGGCCTGATTGGTAAATTACCGATTGGCTGGCAGTTAATCGGCCCGCGTTTTAGCGACGAAGCGCTTTTAGCTATCGGCGAAGCCTATGAGGCAAACATGTAAATAAAACATTCCAACATTCTTGAGAATGTTAGAATGTTGTTTGAAAATTTTAATATGAAAGATGGCGGGTGGTTTTTAAAATTAGTGGGCGGGTTGGTGGCGGGGTTAATTTTATTAGCCCTGATTTTTTGGCTATCTAACGGCAAGCCATCAACCTCCAAGTTTATCGCCGAGGCGGAAAAATTAAGGCAGGACAACCGCCAGGCCGAACTGGCCGTGCCGACCGGGCAAGTGGAGCTGGTGCGCCGAGCCGGTCAGGACGATTTTTATTGGGGCAAGCTGGGCGCTAAGGCCGAACTGATAGTTTATTCTGATTTTGACTGTTCTTTTTGCGCCACTTATTTTAAAACTTTGGAAAAAGTTAAAAATGAATTCGGCGACCAAGTGGCCATCGTGTTCAGGCACTACCCCGTGGAAAGCCACCCCAACGCGGTTTTGTCGGCCCAAGCTTTTGAGTGCGCCCGCGACCAAGGGAAAGCAGGGGAGATGGCCGCTCGGCTATTTGACAATCAGGAAAAAAATGATAATAATACCGTGAACCTTTTGGCCATGGCTCGCGATTTGGGCCTGAAAGAAGAGCCGTTTAAGGATTGCCTATCGAGCCAAAAATATTTACAGCGGGTCTTGGACCAAAAAGAAGAAGCTAAGCGCTTTGGCGTTATCGGCTCGCCCTCCAGTTTTCTCAATGGGGCACCCCTGCCCGGCGCTTATCAGTTTCAAGATTTTTCGGACGCCACCGGCCGGAAGTACGACGGCCTGAAAACATTAATTACCAATGAAATAAACAAATAAATTGGAAGGTTCGCATAGTGGCCGAGTGCGCTCGCTTGGAAAGCGGGTAAGATGTAAAAGTCTTCGAGGGTTCGAATCCCTCACCTTCCGCCAGAAATAAAAATATGGAAAAAATTGAAAAAAAGGAGCTCGACCTTAAAACAATAATTATAATAGCCCTCTTAATTATTATTGCGGGGCTCATTTTTTATAACTCATCACCTCTTCCACTAAATTGTCATCGCACCTCTCCTGTAGATGCGGGTGGGGGAGAAATCGAATGCGATTAATTTCAAGACTTGTAAAAATTGTCAAAGTATTAGATGCCCCAACGAAGAATTATTAAAATAATTTTACGAATATGGAAAATAAGGCGAACGATTTTCTTAAAAATGAAGCGTTAAAAATAGAAAACAGAATGTTTTGGGGTCGTATTCTTAGTTCTTCAATGGGGTATCTCATTATAACCCTATGGCTTAACAGTATTCGAGCGACTGCGTCGCTCTGGTTCGTGTGGCCGCTGATAATAATACAATTCACCTTATACTTTTCAATTTTTATATCCAGTTATCAGCGTTCCAAAGTTTTCGGCCTTAATAAAAATCTCGCTTTAGTTATCTTTATTATCCTTGCTGTTTTGGGTAGAGTTAATAACTGGGAAGTAATAATTATACCCATTCTTGTAATAATTATGCTTACATTTTCAGCAAAAAACAGAAAAGTTTCTGAAAAAGTACAAACCATATTGTCGAAAAATAATAGTTAAGAATAGCTTTTGTTGAGTACTTATTATTGTATAAACCAATATGGAGAAAAATGATTTATTATTAACGCAGTACGACAGATTTATATCTCAACTTAGAGTTGAAGTTGATCAGATGTTTTGGCTTTACAATTTCTTTTTTGTTGTCGATAGTGCTCTCCTCGGATCAGTTTTTCTAAAGCAACACGATAGATGCTCTTTGTTTGTTATGATAGCTCTTGGCTTGATACTATCCCTCTATTGGATATTTATAATGGTAAAGAAAAATGAGTGGCGCGAAAGTTGGTTGGAAAGAATTAAGAATATTGAAGGAAGCAAGGAGGTAGACATGCCGAATAATCTTTGGATGTGGCCTAAACAGCCTAACACTACCGCGCCAAAAGGCGGGTTATGGAACGCTTTGTTACTGTTGCCGATTGGGTTTGTCATAATATGGATAGTAATGTTGTATATGATATAATGAATATATAATAAAAAAACATATGACTAAAAACATGAAATGCGGGGGGATGGGCGGCGGCGCCTATGGCTTGGCTTTCTTGGGGGCGCTGGTGTATTACATCCAGCACGCCGGGACTTTTTGGCTGGGAGTGCTGGGAGTGCTCAAGGCGGTTATCTGGCCGGCCATGCTGGTTTACAAATTGTTGGAATTTCTCAAGATATAATCTTTATTAAATATAAACCCCAGTCCCAACGGACGTCGGGGCGGAGTAAAAACGTATGGAACAATATTTTGTTCAAAACATTTGGTGGATTATTCCGATGGCTATCTGGACTATTCCGTGGAAAGGCGTGGCGCTGTGGAAAGCGGCCCGCAACGGCTCCAAACCCTGGTTCATCGTGTTGCTGATCGTCAACACCGTGGGCATCTTGGAAATCATCTACATTTTCGGCTTCAGCAAGAAAAAGGTTCAATAGACTCCAGCCTTAAACACCCCGACAGCCATCGGGGTGTTTTTATAACAGATGACAAAAAGATGTTTTGTGATATAATTGAAACATGAGATATCAGCACACCCAATTCGCTTATTTGATTATCGTCTTTATGGCGATTATTGTCCTGCCGGCACTGCTCGTGGCCAGTTTCAGCAAGCCAGCCGAGTCTTGGCCGGCGGCCGTAGTGGCTGTTTTGCTGGTGCTGTTTGCCTGGCTGTTTTCTTCGTTAAAAATAGAAGTCAACGAGACCAATTTGGTGTTTTGGTTCGGGCCGGGCTGGTGGCGAAAAATTATTCCTTTGGCGGAAATTGCCAGCTGTAAGGTCGTCAGAAATCCTTGGTGGTATGGCTGGGGCGTCCACTTGACCTCCAGGGGCTGGGTTTATAATGTTTCCGGCTTGCAAGGCGTGGAGATTACTTTGACTTCAGGCAAGACTTTGCGCCTGGGGACGGACGAACCGCAGGCTTTGGCGCGCGCCATCAATAACCGATAAATTTTTGACAAATAAGCCCCTGGTCATTTATTGATAAGGGGCTTTTTAGTTGCCCCGGCTCGGGACTTGCCAGCCCTTAGTAGCTGTATTAAACTGATGATACTAAGAAAAAACCTCTAAATTTTAACAAATGAAGCTAATATTAAACAAAAGTTCTCTTAAAGAAAATTCCGTGCAATTGATGCGCGCGGCCGGTTATATTTTTAAGCGAGGCATCGTGGGCGAGGAAATGAGTTTTGAACGCCCTCTGGAGACGAGCGGTTTCCCCAAGTTTCATATTTATCTGACCGAGGACCAAAACAACATTTATCTCAATTTGCATCTGGACCAAAAACGCCCCAGCTACGCCGGCACCTCCGCCCATAGCGGAGAGTACGATGGTGACTTGTTGGCTGAAGAAATTGATAGAATAAAAAGGTTGGCGAACTAACACGAACAATAGTAAAAATTTTCAATTCACAATTCACAATTTACAATCAAGGCTTAATTCACAATTTTAAAATTTCTAAAATTTTTTATTGAAAATTGATTGAAAATTGAAAATTGTAAATTGTAAATTAATCTTATGACTTCCGCCGAAGACATCAAAGCCAAATTGGATATCGTGGAAGTGATTCGCGAATATATTCAGGTCAAACCGGCCGGGCGCAACTTTCAAGCGCTCTGCCCCTTCCATAATGAAAAAAGTCCGTCCTTGATCATCAGTCCGGAAAAACAAATCTGGCATTGTTTCGGCTGTAACAAAGGCGGGGACGTTCTGACTTTTGTGATGGAAAAAGAAGGTCTGACTTTCGGCGAGACTTTACGTCTCTTGGCGCCCAAGGCCGGCGTGCAATTAGCCGACTATTCCCCTGAACTGGCCAGCCAAAAATCCCGCTTACAGGATATTTTACAAGCGGCCACCGCCTACTATCAGCAGACCTTGTTGAAGGCGCGCGAAGCCGAAGAGGCTCGGCAGTATTTGCTGGAGAGAGGACTGACCGACGAAGTGATTGATGATTGGCAGATTGGTTTCTCGAGCGACTCCTGGGACGACTTGCTGTTATATTTGAAGGGCCGAGGTTTTAAAGAGCGGGATATTTTTGAGGCCGGGCTGTCGGCGCAAAAAGCGGGGACCAGCCGTTATTTCAATCGCTTCCGTTCGCGTATTATGTTTCCGATTGCCGACGTCAACTCTAATGTTGTCGGCTTTACGGCGCGCGTTTTGCCAAGCCACGACGGGAAAGATAATATGGGCAAATATATCAACAGCCCGCAAAGCGCTATTTTTGACAAGGGCAAAATTTTATTCGGCTTAAATCGCGCCAAGACAGCTATCCGCGAACAGGGTTATGTGGTGATAGTGGAGGGGCAGATGGACGCCATTACCGCGCACCAATTCGGTTTTAAAAATGTGGTGGCGTCTTCGGGTACCGCGCTGACCCAAGAACAAATCAAGTTGCTGGACAGATACACTAATAATTTATTATTCGCTTTGGACGCCGACAATGCCGGACAGATGGCCACCGATCGCGCCGGCGAGGCTATCGCCAATTTTGACGTCAGTATGGTAGAGGCGCCCGACCGTTTCGGCCGATTGCGCCGTTACATTGACCCGGCCAAAAGCTACAAAAAAAATATCAAAGTCGCGCTCATGCCTTCGGGCAAAGACCCTGATGAGTGTATTCGCCGCGACCGCGCCGGCTGGATTCGCTCGCTGGCCGAGGCCAAGCCCTTGATGCAATATTATTTTGACAAAATTTTGGCGCCTCTGGATTTACGGCAAGGGAGCGGCAAACGCCAAGGAGCGCAAAATCTTTTGCCCTTAATCGGCCGTCTGCCCAATCCGGTGGAAAAAGATTTTTGGCTTAAAAAATTAGCTTCGCTCTTGGATATTGACGCCAGGCTTTTGTATGAGGCCTTGGCGCAAATGCCGGCGCGCGAGTCGGAGCGGCCGAACGCGGCCTTGGTCAGCTTCAGCCCCGAGGCCACCAGCCACGAAGGCATTTTATCGGATTATTTGCTGGCTCTGGTCTGCCGTTTCCCTAATTATTTAGTGTTTATTTTTGAAAATATTTTACCCGAACACCTGCAGAGCCAGTCCAGCCGAATAATTTACAATAACCTGATATTATACTATAATCAGAGCAGGGACGCGTTATCTTCGGGTCTTGATTTTATCTTAAATTACAATAATTTTCGCGCTTGGCTCTTAAATTCTCCAACTCCGGAAGCAGCCGGCGAACTTGATAAATTAATAATTTTGGGCGAGAAAGAATTTTCCGATTATGACGACGCTACGGCCGGCCTGGAAATCAAAAAAATCGTCAATGAACTGAAAAGAAGCTATCTTAATTCCCGCCTTAAGGAACTGACGCATTTATTGGCCGAATTGGAAGCGCAAAATGGCGCCAAGGAAGAGCTGGACAGCCTGCTGTCCGAATTTAATAATTTAACGCAAGAGATAAAAAAGCTATTGGAATAATATGCCGGGTAGTGAAAATTTTTACAGATTTAATTTCCGGTCAATATTATTAAATTAATATTATTAATTAATTTCGAACTAAGAAATTTTCAAATTATTGCTATTTTAGTGTGATTGGCATGAAAATTTCTACTACCCGGTATGGCCAAAAAAGCCAAGACAATTAAAAAGCCACACAAAGCCGCTTCAAAAAAAGCGGTTCACAAGGCGGTCAAAAAATCCGCCCGCAAAAAATTTCGGACGGCCAAGACGGCCGGACCGGTTAAGCGATTTAAAAAATTCGCTCACAAGAAAAAGTTTGTCTCGCGAACTAAATTTAAGCCCAAGCAGAAGGTTAGGCATATCACCAAGGCCAAGCCGCCCGCTTCTTTGGCCATCAAACCGCCGGCCAAGCCGAGCGAGGAAGAATTGGAAAAATTTATCGCCAAGGGGCGGACGCGCGGTTTTATCACCGAGACCGAATTGATGCAGGTTTTTCCGGAAGCCGAGGAGTATATTTTTGATTACGAATTATTTTTGGAACAGCTCCACAAGAACAGCATTTCCATCATTGAGGACACCGGCGGTTTTCTGGATATGGAGACCAACCAGAAAAAGAAAGAGCAGATTGTGGATTTACTGGGCACCGATAAAGACCGCTTGAAATTTGATATTTCCGAATTGTCGTCCGACTCCATTCAAATGTACTTGCGGGAAATCGGCAAAGTGCCTTTGTTGACGACGGCTGAAGAAGTGGAGCTGGCCAAGCGCAAAGAAGTGGGCGATAAGCGCGCCGAACGCCGGCTCATTGAAGCCAACTTGCGCCTGGTCGTGTCCATTGCCAAAAAATTCGCCGGTTCTAAGGGTTTGTCGCTTCTGGATTTGATTCAAGAGGGCAATATCGGCTTGTTTCGCGCCGTGGAAAAATTTGAATACCGCAAGGGCTATAAATTTTCCACTTACGCCACTTGGTGGATTCGCCAAGCCATTACCCGCAGTCTGGCCGACCAGTCGCGCACCATTCGCATCCCGGTGCATATGGTGGAAACGATTAACAAGTGCAAGCAAATCCAGCGTTTGCTGGTGGCGAGTCTCGGGCGCGAACCTTTGCCCGAAGAAATTGCCGCGGAAATGAACGAAGACATTGACAAGGTGCGCTATATTTTGAAAATTTCCCAAGAGACGATTTCTTTAGGCACGACTATCGGCGACGATGACGAGGATTCCACTTTGGAGGACTTTATTGAGGACGTCAAAACCGTGACGCCGGACCGCGAGGCGGCTTTGCAATTATTGAAAGACTACGTCAAGGAAATTATTTCCCGGCTTAGCCCGCGCGAGCAGAAAATTTTGGAAATGCGCTTTGGTTTGGTGGACGGCGTGGCTCACACCTTGGAGGAAGTGGGACAGGAGTTTGACGTGACCCGAGAGCGCATCCGCCAAATTGAGGCGAAAGCTCTGGAGAAAATACAGAAACTTCCTGGTATTAAGAAATTACGTGATTATTAAAAACGATTTAGGATTTACGATTTAGGATTTAAGAATGAATACAAATTTCAAAATTAAATCATTTACTGATTTGGATGTTTGGAAAATCGGGCATTCGTTTGTGGTGGATATTTATAAACAAACAGGTTGTTTTCCTAAAGAAGAAATTTACGGTTTAACGAGCCAAATGAGACGAGCGGCCGTTTCTACAACCTCAAATATAGCAGAGGGGTTTGGTCGCCAGGGCTATAAAGAAAAAATACAATTTTACTACTTAGCGCAAGGTTCTTTGGTTGAATTAAAAAATCAACTATTAATCGCTAGAGATATTGGTTATTTGGAGGAGAATGTTTTTATTTCTTTGGCCGAACAGGCTAATAGAACCCATATGCTACTTCAGGGTTTTATCAGAAAAACCAAAACATTTTTGAATAATAATGCGTAATTCGTAAATCCTGAATCGTAAATCGTTATTTGACTTTCTGGCAAAATTTAGTTAGTATAAAAACCTGAAAATATCAAAAAGTTTTTGATAAGTAACCGATATTCCGCGGTAGCTCAGCGGTTAGAGCAGCTGACTGTTAATCAGCGGGTCGTGGGTTCGATCCCCACCCGCGGAGCAAATAAAAATATCCTCGCCTTTTCGGCGGGGATATTTTTATTTGCTCTAGCGGGAGCAAGTCGCCTGCGCGACTTGCGTTGGGGATCGAAAGCCGGAGCCATGTGCCGTAGGAAGCGAAGGCACAGGCGAGGCCGGGCTGGCGCGCTTAGTGAGCGAAGACCCGACCAACGGGAGGGGCAAGCGAGACTTAGCGACGGGAGCCGATCCCCACCCGCGGATAACGCGACCAACGGAAGCGTTCAGCGGGCAACCATGGACAAGCGAGCCTGTCGCACTTCTGGCGACAGGCGAGGGCGAAATCCCCACCCGCGGAGCAATTTAAAACAGATCTAATATTAGGTCTGTTTTTTTGGAGAATTTATTTCACTCCGGAATTAAGTGTGCTATAGTTTAAATATGACTTATTTTATAAACATTATAAAAAAAACCACTCAATGCATTCTGGTAGCTATCTTATTATTGATACCTTACAATAGCAGTTTGGCAAGCGATATCTCAGTCAGATTGAAAGGCCGAATTCTCTTACAAGTAGAATCCAATGGTGAAGCATGGTATGTAAATCCTGATAACTTCCAAAGATATTTTCTAGGGAGACCAGCTGACGCTTTCCAAATTATGCGCGAATTAGGCCTAGGCATTTCTAACAAAGATTTTAATTCGTTTAACGGGGTAGCACCAAGTAAATTGTCGGGTAAAATTTTGTTAAAAGTAGAAGATAGCGGGAAAGCGTTTTATATTAACCCAGTTGATTTAATAATGTATTATTTAGGCAGGCCGGCAGATGCTTTTCAAATAATGCGTAAACTGGGTTTAGGAATAACAAATAATGATTTAGGCAAAATTTTAAAATACGAACAAATCAGCACTACTAAAAATAACACCGACGCTCCTGCGTCATCGCCGGTTCTCGTCCCGATACCTGTCACAAGCGCATCCGCGATAACTTCACCGCCACCCAGCCTGGATGGCATTAATACCCATACGGAGTTATATGGAACGGGTGCTGACCCTGACATAATTACACTGGGACCAAAGGTTGGCGGCCATCCGGACTGGAAACCATATCAGCATAAGCCTGGTATGAGCTTTGAAGCTTATCAAGGCGGTTCGCCGGTAATCGCACCGTTTGATATGGTGTTAGTTGGCTTTCGAGATACTGGTACTCAAATTGAGTCGGGGGGAATATCTACCCATTCTGATGATGTGAAATTATTTTTCGAGTCTGCGAGCCCTGATTGGCCGGGAGTGTATTTGACCGTATATCACTTATTAACCTCGCCTCTATTGCCCGGACACACCCAAAGGGCAAGTAACGACCTCATGGCGCCGCCAGCCCAGGGATACCAATTATTTTGGGATGGGAATTATACACTGCCACCTCAGAATAATGCAGCTTCATATGGAGCTCTAATCGGATTCAAGGTCAAACGCGGGGAGCTTATTGGATTTGCCGGGACTGTACCCGCACCGAATGGTATAGATACTCATTCCTTTGCCGATTTCTATTTCGATGTACCAGATGCATCAGTGAATCCCAACATTAAAAATGGGAAAAAAAATCTTCATCTTGTTCAACCCGGCTCGTTCTTTTATTGGAAAAGTTATAGTCCCGATGTAAATTTTCCCAGCGGGGTACTGGCTTATCCTTTTGAAATTGACGGCTATCAGCTTCCTGTCGAACAACGTGATGTGAATTATAAATACACTGCGAAAAAATAAAGGGCGGCGCGCCAGCTTCGTTGGTATGAAATTCGGAGGCAGACCCACCCGCGGAGCAAATTTAAAAACTTCCCTTGGGGGGAAGTTTTTTTGTTTTATACAAAGTACAGGTTGATTTAATGGTTTAAAGATTCTTTTGTTTTTTAATTCGGCGATTTCTTCTTTCAGTTCGGTCATTTTTAATTCTCGGCCGACCATGACCTCATTTAATTTTGACAGCTCATCAATGCGAGCGTTAAGTTCTTCGGTCTTAGTGGCGATGCCCGTCTCCAAATCTTTAGTGTAATTGGCCAGTTTAATTTCCACCGCTCTTTGCAGGGTGATATCTTCAATGGCCAATAAAATTTGTTGGGTCTCATCCAGTCTTCTGGCGTTAAGCAGCATTATTCTTAAGCCGATTTTAGGAAATTCGTGAGAAACTTCAAAGTCATTAAAAACTTTCTTGAGGGGCAGAATATCCTGTAATAAATTTCTAAGACTAGGGATGTCCCACTGATGATTGCCTAAATCGAAAATAAGCTGATGCTCAGTCTCGGCTCTAGTGGTTTGAAAGTTTTTGTAAAAAGATTCGTTGGCTCCGATGACTTTGAGCTCGGGGTCAAGAATTAAAAAAGGCTCTCTGGCCGTGTCGGAGAAGGTTTTAATATAATGCAGAGCTATCTCTTTCGCGTCCGTGGATTTATTATTTTCCATATATTTTAGCAGTAAAAATTAAATATATTGAAAATTCGACCTTTGCCTGTTAATTATAGCTAATTTGCCTAAATTTGTTAATAAGCGCCGCGCGGTGTTTTTTGTTTTTGCTTTATTTTTTAATTTAATGATAAACTTACGGAAGTATGAAAATTCGACTTGAAGACCAAACTATCAAAGCTTTGTCCATAGCTATCCCGGCGGTGTTTATTATATTCTTGCTGGTTGCTTGGCTGGGCGAGGAGAATAACTTGCTGGACGGCCAGACTACCTTAGACAGCCTGCGTCAGAGCACCTTCGCCCAGTCTCGGTATAAGTTTATTGATCCCCTGATTAATTGCGGCTTGGTGGCCAAAAAAGAAACCAGAGAATTTGAACAAATCTT
>Ga0172379_10011374_pt1 | contig 10602 bp, 12 predicted proteins | sample GrowelOW334metaG_FD_119756 | JGI IMG/M metagenome (GOLD analysis project Ga0172379, IMG submission 119756) | Groundwater microbial communities from an aquifer near a municipal landfill in Southern Ontario, Canada - Groundwater well OW334 metaG | ecosystem: Environmental > Aquatic > Deep... | reverse complement strand
TATAAAAGGAAGATTACATATTTTATCGAAATATACAATCTTCCGGTATAAAAGGAAGATTACATATTTTATCGAAATATACAATCTTCCGGTATAAAAGGAAGATTACAATAACAACATATTTTAATATTATTATTAACATAATACCAATTTATAAAACATTTCATACAATAAGAATGATTACAAGGAAGAAAAATAGTATGTTCCAATTGATGACAAATTAAGCATTCAATTTTGTTTGATATATTTGTTTGTATATTTAGTTTTTCAATGATAGATTCCATTGATCGTTTTCCGTCAATAAAATCTTTATAAAAAGTAGAACTATAATTTCTTCCATCTAAAAATTTTAATGAATCTGGAATATTTTCATAATTATCTAAGAGACAATATAATGTATTAAGATTTTTAGGCAAATATTTCAATGTTGTAATTTCATTTTTATGACAAAATAATGTTTCTAATGTTTCTGGCAAATGATTTATATTTTTAATACTATTATGAGAACAATCTAATTTTTTTAAAGATATTGGTAAATCATTTATTTCATCTAATAAATTATTAGAACAATCAATATCAAGAATCGAATTTGGTAAAAAATGAATTAAATTAATTTTATTTAAACTACAATCTATTATTTTTAATGAAGCAAAATTTGATTCTTTACATATAATTTTATTATTTAATTCAGTTATTTCATTTTTTGAACAATTAAGTTCAATTAATGAAATAGGTAAATTTTCAATTGATGTTAAACGATTATTTTTACAATTTAATTTTACTAATTGTTCCATTAAATTTACATCTATTTTTTCAATTCTATTTTCCGAACAATCAATCTCAATTAAAGATTTTGGTAAGTTTTCTAAATATCTAATTTTGTTTTTTTTACATTTTAATATTTTTAATGATTTTGGTAATTTATCTAATGACTTAATACCATTTTCTTGACATGTAAGTTTCTTTAATTTATTTGGTAAATTATCTAATTTATCAATACTACAAACGGAACAATTTAATTCTTTTAACGTATTTGGAAGATCATCTAATTCATCAATATCTGCATGCGAACAATTTATTTTTTTAATTCCATAGGGCAAATTTTTAAGATAACGTATTTTACTATATGAACAATTAAGTTTGATTAACCCTTTTGGAAATTTTTTAAATTCTTTTTCATTACAATAACTACAATCTATTTCCGTAATGTCATCAAATTCTTCTATCTCATAAAACCTATCAAAATCAATAAATATAGAAATACCATTTATTTTGCATCTCATTCAATATAACTTACAATAAAATTATTATAGTTTAGAAATTCCATTTTTCAATTTTTTTAATTGTTATAAATAAAAATAAATAAAAAAAAACAAAATTTTGAAATTTTGTTCCCTTTCTGTACTATGTACGCACGACCATTACCAATGCTTTCCCATTTAACACATCCCTCTTTGTTTTTTTTTCCCACTGAACTCCCATCCCTCTTTGTTTTTTTTTCCCCACTGAACTCTCCCCCATCGAAAAATGACTCCTAATCGTGCGCACATAATACTCTTGCTAAGATGTCCTTCACTTAACGTCGATTACATGTTTGACGCGATTGCACGCGCAGCACAGTACGTAACGCCAACGCTAAACTACTGGACACCTTTGTCTCTGTGCGAGATTAGGCGGTAGGCGTGCTACCACCAAGCACGCTGCCTTTGCCACCACGACGACCACGACGAAAACCACCACGCGGAATGACTTCGCCTTCGCCACTGCCTTCGCCACTGCCTTCGCCACTGCCTTCGACACTGCCTTCGCCTTCGCCAACACGACGACCACGGACTTTGCCTTCGACAACACGACGGCCATGACCATGAAAACCACCACAGCCACGACCACGATAACCACCACGAAAACCACCACGCGGAATGATTTCGTCTTCGCCCACTTTACGTGGAGGATCAACCATAATGCCGTTCGCACGGAGACGTTCTCTCACATCATCAGTACCATCGATGGCTCCTTCGTATGTGAACCCGACAAGACGAGGCGAGTCCTCGACGTATGAAACGAACTTCTGGATGAACTTTCCTTCGGGGTTCTTGCCACCTATACCCATCAGCATCTCCACAACCTCTGGCGCCACCAGAACTATACCAGTCAAAAAGGCGTCGCCAGTGCCACGCTTGGGGTCACGGTGCGAGAATGCCATAAACATGCCGTCGACTTTTGGCATATTACTGCATAAGACACCACCCACACTAATGGTTCCATTGCTCTCCGCTGTGAGTTTGCCCTCACGACACATCAGGTTAAAACACTTAAACGACGTTGCCATTTCTGAATCAATTCAATAGTTTCTTGCGAAAAAACCAAACAATCCAAAAGCTCAACAACAAGTTTACGCTTGTACGCCATTGTAACTATAATGGACTTAATAATGTGTTAAAACTTTCAATTTTTTTTTATTGGATAAAAATTGAAAATTTAACATAATACATCATATATATCATAGAATTGATTAAAAATGTCCCTATTAAAAGCATATCAATTAAATTATAATATTTTTTATAAAATTCTTAATCCAACTCTAATTCATAAAGGTTTTCAATATAAAATAGGTGTTAATATTGATACCAATTTGTTTAATCCAATTGGTTATTGTCAAAAAGGAGGATTGTATTTTACAGATATCGATAATATCCATAGGCATATAAAAAGTTCATTAGATAAAATAGCAATTGTTACATTAAATCCATATGAACCAATTTGGATCGAAAAAAATCAATATAAGGCACATAAAATTAATATAACACAAATACATGATATAAATACATATAAAAATTCTGAATTTCTACAAATAATATTCCAAAAAAATGACTCATTAATTCAACATTTTAAATTCCCTTCGGAAAGTGCATGTATCAAATCAGTCGAACAAAATGGTTATAATATTCAATTTATACCAAATCCAACCTTTAATGTATGTTTATCAGCTGTTCGTCAAAATGGTAATGCATTAATGTTTATTAATAAATATATTAAACATTATTCAATTATATGTAATGAAGCAGTAAAACAATGTGGAACTGCTTTACAATATGTTAAAAAACAAACACGAAATATATGTATGGAAGCAGTAAAAAAAGATGGTAATGCAATAATTTTTGTAAATGAAATTGTAATGAAAAATGAATATAATGAAATTTGTAAAAAAGCATTAGAATCTAATTGGTCTATAATTAAACATTTCAATGAACCAACCAAAGATTTATGTTTCAAAGCAATTAGTGTTAATCCAATGGCACTTAAATATATAAAAAACCAAACCAAAGAAATGTGTATATATGCAAAATGGATTAACCTTAAAATATACAAAAATTCAATCATATAATGTATGTTATGAAGCAACAAAACAAATTAGCAAAAAAATATATTCATTTTTTTGATAAATAAAAATTGAAAAAATGAATATATTGAAAAAAACAATAGTTAAGTAGTAATAAAAAGAACATGCAAAACATTTTATATAAATTATTGAATATTATCATGTTTTTTTTCTTTCTATTTTTTTCATGTTTCTATGTTTATTATGAAATTTACAACAAAGCATTAACAAATGAAAATATGTGTAAAAAATTAGAACGATTTGACAATTTAAATGTATATTTTAATACAACAGATATTAATATTTGTAAAAATATTGAATGCGAAATTCCAGAAAAATGTATTTTCTATGCAAATAACGTTTGCAAAAATTTAAATAATGCTTGTCATTATGATCCAAAAATTTCAAAATTTATTAATAATAATTATTGTAAATATAAATATTACGAATGTCATAGTGATTTTTATAATGTTCTTGGTTATATTATTTTTGGTGCATTCATTGTTTTTATTTGTAATTTTTCAACAATTATAATGTGCTCATGTATGGATAAAAGAGAATTTGAATTTTTTTCAATCATTATTGTAAAATTTTCAGTAAATATATTAAATGGAATTATTATGTTAATTATCTTTTTTTGTAGTAATTTGAACGATCAATATATCACAAGTTTAATATGGTCTAATTTACTGATTCTATTTATAGAACCATTTTCATTTGGTGAAATATTTAATTAATTTTATATTTTTTTATGAAGTTTAATAAAACGATTATATTTAGTTCCATTACTATCATAAATAATTGGTGCAATAGTTGTTGTTATAATATATTCTTTTTCATCATAATTAAAATATAAATTATTTCGTATTGATAACATTCCACCTGTTTCTTTATTTGTTCCAATTATTTTTGTATTTGGATATGCATTTTTGATTAATATTGGAATAAATTCACCAGTACTTAATGATTTTTTTCCAACATTTATAACTATATTTTTACAACATTTTGGTTTTTCCCTCTTAATGTTTAATTTTGATTTTGAATATGTAATTTTATTGTTTATATAATAACAATAACCTTTTGTTTTTGGCCCCTCGTATTTAAACATTAAACCGGAACCAATAATAGGACTAAATGCATCTATTAAAATATCTAAATTTCCTCCGGAACAATTTGCAAAATCAATAAACAAATTATCATATTTATTAACTGTTTCTTTTATTGTATTCATACTCTTAAAAATTTTCTCATCCATCTGTTTGTTTTCATTTATTTCCGGATGTATGTTGTAAATTGTTATGTATGCACAATTATCTTCTTTTGGGGTCGTTATAATCTCTGGCAATTGAATTTCCTGATTTGTTTTAGTTATCTTTGGTATTAACATTGTTCCGGGTTCGTAATATCGATATAATATTTTATTTATAAAATTAAGTTGATCTTCTACTGAAATTTCTTCAAATTTATTAAAAATTTCCTTAGAAATATGTATATTTCTTAATCTTTTTGAAAAATTATTTAATTCTTGAATACATTTATTTATTAAACTCATCAATATATATAAATTAAATAAAAAAAATTTATAATAATAAATCACTAATTTTAGATACTCTATACTTTGTCATAAAAAATATCTCCCTATTCTTTAAATTCATAAATAATTGATAAATCGTTTCTGGCTTACCTTTATAAAAACTAAAAATTCTTTCATCATCCATAACTGTTTTCATATTCATTAATGTTTTTGGTTTTATTTTATATATTCCTTCTACAACTGCTCTATATCTTCTTTTTGATTCTTTTGAATACCATTTATCGTCATATTTTCTAAATTTTGGATTTAAAATATTATTTGTATGAATTAATAAATCATTTTGAGGTTTAAATATTTTAAATTCATGAATTCGATAATTTTCAATTTGTATATATCTCCCTGTTTTATCTCCAATAAAAAATACCTTTGGATTACGAATTGGTATTTTTTTTATTAAGTTTATTACATCATCTATATTATTACATGTCTCTGCAACTTTTCTCATAAAATCTAATGCAAATATTCCATTCATTTCTGTTTTTTCACTAAAATACATCCAAAGTAATCCTATATATAAAAATTTATCATTGAAAAAATCAACTCCAATAATTGGTTGCGAATATTTATATATATATGTTTCATTTTTTCCATCCGGAAATCCACCATCATCAATACATATAAATTTATTGTATCCGGTAATTGAAACATTATATAATCTCATAAATTTTGCACAATTTACATACCAATCATAATTCCGTCCTATCATTCCATTATATCCAACAATCGAACAACAATGCTTCCCTTCTCCAATTGTTAAATAAGTATATATTAAACGTTCTCTATTTATTTTTAATCCATCTGCCAATCCTTTTAATTCTTCAATATATTCCGGATAATATGTTGTGTATAAATTAAACATTTCATCATATATTTTTTTTGCTTTTCCATTTGTTATTTTTTTTAAAGTCGGCTTTTTTCTTTTTTCTTTATTGTATATATTTGCTATTTTTATACCTATTGAATAATGCGTATCTCCGGAAACTCTTATCATATACTTTCAATTTAGATATTTTATACTTGTTATTGTTATAAATAAATTATTACAAATAATTTAATTATTACAAATAATTTAATTATTACAAATAATTAAGAGTTTCAAATAAATTTTCAACTCCCATTATTCCAAATAATTGTTCATCAATTGATTTTGTATGATCTATTCCATAATAAATTCCCAATAACAATGAAAGTTTCCGATTTTTTTCTTCATTTTTCTTATCCGATTCATTAAATATTTCCAATATACTATTTTTTATAAATACATTTTCTTGAAATATAAAATCAAAATATTCTTTGCCAGATGCTGTATGATTTATAATATATTTCATCATTCTATAATTCTTTGATGTGAAAACCAAAAATCTATGAAAATTTAAATCTTTTTCAAGTTCACTCTCCTTAATTTTCAAATAAATATTGAATGCTCCTAATTCAAAAATTTTGGACATATTTATATCCCAAAAATGATGTTTCAATACATATTCAAAGTGTTCGATTGAATCATTTTTACATATTCCTGCAAAAATTTTTGTCCTATAATAAGAAGATATCATCATATTATCAATATCGACATCTTTTTCTAATATTTCTGTTCTTTTTATATTTTTTCCATAAAATGAATTTACAAACATCTTTTCTTTCACTTTTTTACTAAGTTTGTAATTATCCATCAAATATTCAGAAATTTTGTTAAATTCATATGGTTCCAATAAATAAGAACTTTCGGATGTCAAATCATCCGCAATTCTTGATTTCATATCCCATTGCTCTTCATATTGTAGAAACAACTCATATTTATTTTGTTTTATTAAATTTGTTAAAACAAAAAATTCTCGAAATGTATTTTTTATTGTTCTAATATTAAATTTATCCATAATAATCCTTAAAATATTGATATTTCCACCAATTAAACAATTTTCAATCAATGGTTCTACAAAAAATCTATCATCATTGAAAATAAATGGTTGTCCAACAGGTATGAGTTGAATTGATTTCAAAAATAATGTTTCATCACCTAATTGTGCTAACATAAAAATATGATTTAAATTTATATATTTTACAATAATTTGTTTAAATATATTTACCAATAAAATATTATCTTTAATATCAATGTAAAAATCAATAAGTATTTTTCCATTCACTGAATGATTTTTCAAACAAGAATAAAAATTTTGTAATAAAATCAATCTATCATCAAATGATAAACATTTTTTGTATTTGTTGTATATTTCAAAACAATCTGTAATAAACGATGTCATTTCGTCGAAATTCATACGAATAATTGTTCTCATAAATAGAGATAAATAAATAATATAAATTTTCAATTTTTTTCAAATAAATAAAATTAATTAAATCCACAATGTTGCTTCTAATATAGGATAAATTGGTGAAATCAAAAATAACGATGTATTACCACCAATTTCAAAACCATTTAATAAAACAGTTTGTCTTTTAATAGATTGTTTAATAACAAGAATCTCATTTATATAAATTTTCTTTTTAGTGAGAAATTTAATTGTATTTTTATCAAAATAATTAAAATATTTATCAAAATCAAAATGAACGTACAATTGATTCCAAATTTTTGATGAACATATACCATCAAAAATAGTAAATAATGCATTATTTGGAATCTTGAATCGATTTAAAATAAATTTAAATGTATTCATTGAATATACATCTACAACAAATAAAATAATTGTTCCTAAATAATGATATATATCATCAACAATAAAATCTCCCAAAAATTTTATTGTTTTTGGATTATCCGATGTCGCCATAATTTTGAAAATATTTATTGGAGACATAGTTGTAATTGTTGTTTGAAATAATTCTTCAATAGTTTGAATGGATAACATATGAATAGCATATTCATATGAATTAACATTAAAAATATTTTCTGCAATAACAATTTTCATTTCATCTTCATTGAAAATTGTTTCGTATGTATGCAAAAGATATTCAATTATTTCATATGCACTATATTTACATGCAGTTTTAAAACAAATTCTCAATAAATGTCTCTTATAAATATCCGATGTTTGACGATCAATATTTAGACGGATATATTTATTAAACAATTCTTCGGAATTAATACTCGAAAAAAATTCATATAATTGTTCGGAATGTGATTGAATTGAAAAAATACCAAAAGAACGAAGAATGGATGGTTCATGAATAATATAATTCCCCATTTGCTTTGAACATCCATAAAAATAAGTAATATTAATAAATTCTGAGGAATAAAAACGAGTCCATAAAAATTTACCATATTTTTTACATAAATTAGGCGATTCAACTAAACAAATAATTGGAAAAATGTATATTGCAATCTCATTAAAATTAATATTTAAACGCAAAATTTCATCCAACAAATTTGTTGCAATTGATTGCATAAATGCTAAATTATCAATTCCAATCTTCTTTTCATTTTTTAAATAACGTAACAAACAAGTAAATCGTTCAATAATTTGAATATTCTTTGAACTTTTCGTATTGTATTGTCCAAAAAAAACAAGACGCAGTTCATCGGACAATGTTGTTTCAAATGCATTCGCATATGCCGTTAAATCAATCTCACTCATTCGTAAGAAACTACAATTTACATCTTAATAGACAAAACAATTATTTACTTATTTCAATTTTTTATCGTCTTCTTCCTCCACGATGTCCTCCACCTCCACGATGTCCTCCACCTCCACGATGTCCTCCATGTGATATTGGACTCCGATAATAACGACCCGAATTACCATAATACCACGGATTCCACCACCATCCAACCAATGGATAATATAACCAATCATAATACCATGAATCGCCACCAATATATACTGTTTCAAAATCATTTTGTGTTCTTCTCATTCCTAATAAAATAAGAAATGTTATAACAATAAGAATAATAAAAAAGGATATGTATATATTTTCCATTATATTTAAAAAATAGAAAAAATATATTTTAGATATTTCATTACTTTTTTTTACCATCTCCAGCTTGGTCTAAATTCTCGTCGACGCGAAAATCCCCTATGGAAATTTCGATTTCGTTGCATACTAAAAAATAATAAAAACGCAATAATTAATATAGTAACAATTAAAAGAACCATTTGTATATTTTCCATTTTTATATAATAAATAATGAAATTTTTTATTTCATCATTTTATTGTATATTATGGCTGCTTCTAAATCAACCGTAAGTAATCTTGCACATTCGGTTGCAACTATATCACAAATGATAAACAATGTATATTTAAATACTGATATAAATGTTTCAACAATAACAGCACCAATTAATTCCGGAATTACCATAACAAGTAGTAAAAATTATGATATTGATTTGAAAACTTCTGGTATTGGAAATGTTAATATTGGCGAAATGTCATTAAGTAATTCAACAATTAGTTCTATTTCTGGTATTACATTACAAGCAACAACTGATAATGATATTACCTTATCAACATCTGGAACTGGAAACATAAATCTTGAAAATTTTACAATTCAAGATAATACTATTCAAAATGAAAATGAATCATATATCATAATTAAAAATAATAATTTAAATTTAATAACAGATACCGGATATAAAACATACATTACAAATATATCTTCTAATAATATTTCTGGAACATCTTTTAATACAAATAAGTTATCCATTTCTGGTGCAAATATTACAACAACCGCAGATGATATTTATATTACTGCTCCATCTACTAAAAATATCCATTTGGAAACTTCTGATGGTGGTGCAACACTTATTAATAAAGCAGAATTTGGCGAACAAACATTTACATCCATTACCGTTGGTAATATATCAATATCCGGAGATGCAATTAGTAATTCTACAAATGATATGACATTATCAACTATAAGTGGAAAAAAAGTTATTATGACTTCTTCCAAATTAGGAAATCTAGAAATATCGGAAGATACAATAAGTAATTCAACAAATTCTAAAATTTTATTGGATTCTTATGTCGGAATTGGTGTTTCATCACCAACACAAAAATTAGAAATTAATGGCGGAATTGTTTTAGGGGATACAACGATTACAAAAAAAGGATCTTTACGATATAAAAATTATTTAGAAACATATGATGGTAGCAATTGGAGAGTTACAAATATTGCAAAATTAATAAATAATCCAACTGGAATACATGATTTAACAAAAACTACTATGGCATTTGATAAGAATACTCACGTTTTTTCATTAACACCAATTGAACCACAATTTAAATTTTATTATTTAGGTATTGAATTTATAAAAACATCTGCTTCCATCACAATTGATCCAATAACCGCAAATGAATTGTATTATATTTATTTTGATTCCAATGGAGATATGCAATATGGAGTAACCCCGTGGGTTTGTTACTAGTAGCAAAAAAGTTGATATTTATTTATATATATATGCTTTTTTATTTATATTATATTTTGGTTTTATATATGTAATATTTATATTTTTTTATATTTTCGTAATCCATTTATTTTTGCCACAAAAATATTCATTATTTGTAATATATCATCCACCATTTCTTCTTTTGGTTCCTTTCTTGCTTTTTCATTTAATATTTTTATTGTTCCATGTGATTTTGTAGTTATTATATAATTTATTAGATTATATCCAAATCTTGT
>Ga0172379_10011373_pt1 | contig 10602 bp, 13 predicted proteins | sample GrowelOW334metaG_FD_119756 | JGI IMG/M metagenome (GOLD analysis project Ga0172379, IMG submission 119756) | Groundwater microbial communities from an aquifer near a municipal landfill in Southern Ontario, Canada - Groundwater well OW334 metaG | ecosystem: Environmental > Aquatic > Deep... | reverse complement strand
ACCAGAAAAACCGAGAAAATACCGCCGAAAAAGCCGGTGACGGTGTTAATCAGGCCGGTGGTGGCGCCCTGCATATTGGCCGTCAGGTTCATGAGGGTTTGCTGGAGGTTAATCGGCCAGCTGTGGGCTTGAGTGTAATTTTTAAAATTGCCGAAGATGGCGGAGACTTGATTGATATAGCGAGGCAGGTTGTTGCCCAGCTCTTTGGACTCTTCAATGATGGGCGGGATTAGCAGATAAACTATTCCGGTCACGAAACTGATTAAGATAATGTAAATTATTAAAACGCCTATGGCGCGCGGGACTTTTATTTTGTGCAGATAATTGACCCAAGGGGAAATGGCGCTGGCTAAAATAAAAGAGGCGAACAGCAAGCCGATAATGTCGGCAATCATATAAAGCAGATACAGCACTCCCAAAACCGCCACGACTTTGACAATGGTCAGCGTGGAAAAATTTTTAGTGATGGCCAGCCCCTCCTTCATACTTTTTATTTTAATGTTAGAGATATTATAGCATAGATAATTTCCAATTTCCAATTCCCAATTTCCAATTTAAGTATAAAAATATCCCCCAAAAAATTTTGGGGGATATTTTTATGAATATTATTAGCTGATTTTTTCGGTTTCCGGTTCTACAGCGACTGGAGCCTCTGCGGTTTCTTCGGTTTTAGTTTCAACGGTTTTAGTTTTTTTGGTTTTGGGCTCTTTCTTTTCTTTCGGTTTCTTGTCTTCGGTTTCATCGGTTTTAGTTTCGGCGACCGATTCTTTCAAACCCAAACCCAGGCGGTGTTCATTGGGTTCTATGGACATGACCACAAATTCCAGTTCATCGCCGGCCTTGAATTTTTGCTCCACTTTTTCGCCCGAGGCCAAACCCAGCTGGCTGACATGAGCCAAGCCGTGAATATCTTTTTCCAACTCCACGAACAGGCCGAAAGGATTGATTTTCAGGATAGTGCCCTTGGCGCGCGCCCCGATGGTGTATTTCTTGGCAATGTCTTTCCAGGGGTCGTCCATCAATTTTTTAGCGGACAAGAAAATTTTGGAGCCTTCAATGTTGATGATTTCCGCCTTGATGGTGGCACCGACTTTGAATAAATCGGAAGGGTCGTCAATGCGCTGCCAGGCCAGTTCGCTGATATGAATCAAACCCTCCAGGTTGTCGCCGAAGCTTAAGAAAACGCCGAAGTTGGTGACGGCGGTAATCGTACCCTCCACCACCATGCCCACTTTATATTGGGACAGCACGTCTTTCTGGCGCTCCTGCCAGGCTTCTTTCTCGCTGACGATTAATTTTTCTTCATCCTTATCCATGGTGATGACTTTGACTTCCAGTTCTTTGCCGGTTAAGGATTTGAGTTTTTCTAAGATTTTATTCTTGTCGCCGCCGGCCACTCGGGGGTAATTTTCCGGAGACAGCTGGGAAACGGGCAAGAAGGCCTGAATCTGCAAATAGTTGACCAAGAGGCCGCCGCGGTTGGCTTCGCTGATGCGCACGGTAATCGGAGTATTGTTGGCGTAGGCCTCTTTGAGGCTCTGCCAGGCGCGTTCTTGTCCGGCGTGTTTAAAGGATAACTCCAGCTCGCCGTTTTCGTTTTCGCCTTCAATGACCGTGGCTTCAATTTCGTCGCCCGGTTTTAAGCCGGCGTATTCTTTGGCTTCCAAGTACATTTCTCGGCCGCGCACCACGCCGGTCATGATGCCTTCAATATCCAATTTAACCTCGGCTTTGGAGGCCGACAAAACAACACCCTTAACAATATCGCCGACTTGCGGGATATGGGTAGTGTCTTTGTCTAAGATTTTTTCAAATTCTTTGTTATTTTCCATATTCTTTATCCTCCTCCACCTTTTCTAAGGGGGAGGTCGGGAGGGGGTAAATCCCCATTTAGCCAATTAAAAAAGAGGCTCTTAACCCGCCCATCCTTATAGGGAGCGAGTTCTCCGGCCGCCTGTTACCGAAGATTTTTTCAAAGGCGTTAAATTTGCTTTAATTATGAGCTAAACTGGGAAAAAGTCAAGGACTATTGACAATTATTTAAAATTATGCTATATTTTAAATAATAAACAAGTTTGTTCTTAATATTATTAACATTTGAAAGGTAAAAAATGGGACGAGAGGTTCGAAAAGTTCCCCCCACATGGGAACATCCGGAGAATAAGCCACTTCGTGGAAGGAGTTTTGAAGAGGATGCCGAAAAATGGGATATCCAAAAAATAGCCTGGGATTGCGGGCTTTATCTCTCAAACGGAGAATTAAAGCGAAGAGATTCTTCTATGCCTGATTCTTTTGATGACTGGGATGGTAAGCGACCAGAAAAAGAGGACTATATGCCGAATTGGCCCGAGTCAGAACGAACTCATTATCAAATGTATGAGACGACTACGCTGGGAACGCCAATTTCGCCGCCAATGCCGACTATAGATTCTTTGGCGCATTGGCTTGCTGATAATAACGCAAGCGCTGCCGCCGACTTTACGTGCACCTATGAAGAGTGGTTAAGGTTCATTTGTCTTAATTTGTATGGCAGGGCTTAAATAGCGAAACTGCACTAAAAAATAAGAAGGGGTTTGATAAAAAATCAACCCCTTTTTTAATTTATTTTTTTAATTTAATTTTTTTGCCACCTTTTATAAGGTGGCGCCAAATCGCGCCTAGAAGAAAACTGGCTATATTTTTTCACTCTCGCTAACATAATTTTTAAACTCGCTCCGCTCAGACAGTAAAAATTATGTAACGCTCCGTTTAAAAATATTGCGCCAATTTTCTTATGGGCGCAGTTTTAAATCTAAATTCATAAATCTTAAATCCTGAATCATTATTTTTGACAGCCACCCCTCTAAGCTATAAAATGATTCCATGACAAAAAATATCAAAAAGATAGCCGTGCTGGGCGCCGGCGCTTGGGGCACGGCTTTGGCTCGTCTCTTGGCTGGCCAGGGCCATGAGGTTTGGTTGTGGTTTTTTGATACTAAGGCCTTGGCCGAAGCGCGAACTGCCGGCATTAATCCTTATTTGCCCGGCTTTGCTTTAGGCGAGGTAAAACTTACCGATAGTTTGGAGAAAGCGGTGGACGGAGCCGAGGTGGTGTTGCTGGCCAACCCGGCCCAGCATAATCGCCGAGTGCTGAAAGAGGCCAAGCCGTGGTTAAGCGCGACTGCGACCCTGGTTAATATTTCCAAGGGCATTGAATTGGATAGTTTTACCTTAATGTCGGAAATGATTGCCGAGGTAGCACCCGACCATATTAAGACGGCTTGTTATTTGTCCGGTCCGAGTTTTGCCAAAGAGCTGGCTGAAGAGAAAATTACCATAGTGTCTATCGCCAGCGCCGATATGGAATCGGCGCGCGCTATGCAAAAATTGCTGGCTACGGATTATTTCCGCCCTTATGTCACCGATGATGTTATTGGCGTGGAGGTGGCCGGCGCGGTCAAAAACGTTATTGCCGTGGCGGCCGGCATCGTGGTTGGTTTGGCGGGCGGCCATAACGCCAAAGCGGCTCTGGTCACCAGAGGCTTGGCGGAAATGATTCGTCTGGGCGTGGCCATGGGCGCCCGCGCCGAAACTTTCATGGGTTCGGCGGGTTTGGGGGATTTATTTTTAACCGCCGGCAGTTCCTTGAGCCGTAATTATAGTTTTGGTCTGGCTGTCGGCCAAGGCGGGCAGGTTGAAGGCTTGATTGGCCATTCCAAGGAAGTGGTGGAGGGCTATTGGACGACCAAGGCGGTGTGGCACAAGGCTCAAGAATTAAAAATAGACATGGCCATCACCGGCGAGCTTTATCAAATACTTTTTAATCATAAAGATCCCCGCCAAGCCATGCTGGACTTAATGAAGCGGGAGCTGAAAGGGGAGGAGTTTTAATTATTGCCAGGGAGTCAAACAAAAAACCACCCCGACGAGTATCGGGGTGATTTAAAGTTTAACTGTTTATTTGTTTTCTTCTTTCGGTTCTTCTGTTGGTTCTTCGGCAACTTCAGGAGTTTCTTCTTCTGCCGGCATTTCAGCTTCCGGTTCAGTGGAGGCGGTTTCCTCCGGCATTTCTTCCGGGGCTTCCGGTTCTACCGCCGGCATAGTGTGCGGTTCCTCGGTTTTAGTTTCAACCGGTTTAGCTTCTCCGGTTTTGGCGGTGTTCATGCCCAGCATGTTATAAATCCAGCAAGTTCCGGCGGCAGCCGTGATTAAGGCGTAGATAGCCAGAATGTACAGGACAATTTGCAGCCAGCCACCCACCGAGTAGCCAACGGCCAAGAGAACGAGCCCTATCACCAAGCGGATAGCGCGGTCCATTTGACTTTCGTTTTTTGCTAACATAGTTTTGGACTTATTGGGCATCACTTTAGTGGCACCCTTTAATTTTAGCCCTCCTTGAGGTTTTAATAATTTAAAGGTATCATATTTTGGCCAAAAAATAAAGAGCAGGCCTTTTGGCCTGTCCTGAGCCCGCCGAAGGGCTAAGATAGCCTAATTATGGACAACAATAATAGCGGATTTTTATTGATAAATAAGCCCTCCGGCCCGACCTCTCATGATATTATCAATAAATTAAGAGCCATCACGGGTATTAAGAAAATCGGCCATGCCGGCACTCTGGACCCTTTTGCCAGCGGGCTCTTGATTTGCGCTGTCGGGCGGGAAGCGACCAGAGAGATAGATAAATTTGTGAAATTGGACAAAGAATATATAGCCACGCTTCACTTGGGCGCGGTGACCGATACTTATGACCGCACCGGGAAAGTAGTCAAAGAATATCCAAGTGAAATAATCAACGAAGCCATAATAGAAAAGACTGTGGCTGAATTTATCGGAGGGCAATTACAAACTCCGCCGATGTTTAGCGCCAAGAAAATTCAAGGGAAAAAAATGTACGAATTGGCGCGCCAAGGGAAAACCGTGGAGCGCCAGCCCTGCGCCATCAATATTATGGCTCTGCAAATTTTGTCTTATGATTGGCCGGCCTTAAAATTAAAGATAAATTGTTCCAGCGGCACATATATTCGGACTTTGGCCTTTGATCTTGGCGAGCGTTTGGGCTCGGGAGCTTATTTAGAGGAATTGGAGCGCACCAAAATCGGAGAGTATAGTGTTGAGGATGCTATTAGGTTATAAAAACTGACACAGCCGTGAGTTGAAAGTTTTGGGTCCCGGCTCGCGCTTCATTGCCTTTAGCAATTACGCTTGGCTGGGACAAATGCTCACACGCATTTGACTTTTGCCCAGGTCTGAGGTATAAAAAAAGGACTATCGTTAAAGATTTATCAGGGCTTCGTCCCTGGTTTCTTTTTGCCAAAAATATGCCCGAGCAACCAAAACCCGCCTCCGCTCCAAGCTCTGGCGAGGCAAGACAGGATAATGCTTGGCAGACAGCCTTGGTCATTTTTTTTAGACTGTCGGTGTGGATTGGCGTGCCTATAGTGGTGGCGGTCTTTTTAGGCAAATGGCTGGACCAAAAATATCAGACCGAACCTTGGCTGTTTTTAGCCACGGTCGGCGCGGCGTTTGTTGTTTCCATGTTCGGTTTAATAAAGGAAACCATGAAGGAATTTAAAAAAATTGATGATCACAAGAAAGAAGATAAATAATTATGGCTCAAGAAGTTAAGGCTAATTCAACACCGGAAGAAGGGCAGATTGTGACCGAACACACTTTGTTTGCCGAGCCCATCGGACATTGGGGTAATTTTACCATTACCAATTCCTTGTTAAATTCTTGGCTGGTGGTGGCGGTGGTGATTATTTTCGGCTTGGCTTTGCGCAATAAAATAAAATTGGTCCCCCAGGGCTTGCAAAACGGTTTGGAAATGATTATTGAGGCCTTCTTGAATATTTTTGATGGCGTCACCGGCTCGCGCGCCAAGTCCGTTAAATTCGCGCCACTGGTTTTGAGTTTTTTCTTTTTTATTTTACTGAATAATTGGTTAGGCACTTTCCCGGGCATCGGTTCCATCGGCCAAGTCGTGCAGGAAGGCCACGAACGGATATTTATTCCTTGGTTTCGCGGGGGCACCGCCGATTTGAACACGACCTTGGCCTTGGCGATTATCGGCGTGGTGGCCAGCCACATTTTTGGCGTCATGGCTGTGGGCTGGTGGCGGCACTTTAATAAATTTATCAACCTAAAATCCTTTTTGGACATACCCAGAAAAATCAGGAAAGACCCGACGGTAATTTTTGTTAATCCGATTAAGGCTTTTGTCGGCTTAATTGAGATTATCGGCGAGATGGCCAAGGTGGCCAGTTTGTCCTTTCGTTTATTCGGCAATATTTTCGCCGGCGAAGTGCTGTTGGCCTCTATGTCCGCCATTTTGGCCTGGGGCATGCCGATTCCCTTTATGTTTTTGGAGATTATCGTGGGCTTGATTCAGGCGCTAATTTTTGCTATCCTCATTTTGATTTACTTAAGCATCCACACCACCGCGGAGGAGCATTAAAAATAATAGATAATAAGTTTAATAAAATTAAGAAAAATTTATGGAACAAATCATGTTAGCTAAAGCTTTGGCTATCGGTCTGGGCTCAATCGGCCCGGCTTTGGGTATCGGTTTGATCGGCGCTAAAGCCATGGAAGGCATCGGTCGCAATCCGGAGAGCGCCAATAAAATTTTGGTGCCGATGTTGCTGGCCTGCGCTTTCGCTGAAGCCGTGGCTATTTACGCCTTGGTTATCGCTTTCAGTATCAGCCGATAGTTTTTTGGTATCTTGCGTCCTTGATGGGCGCAATAATTAGCAAACTATTAAATTTATGGAATCTTTGGTATCCACGTTTCATTTGGATGTTAAATTATTACTGGCGCAAATGGTTAATTTTGCCATTGTGGTGGGAGTTTTGTATTGGTTTGCTTTTAAGCCCTTGCTGAAAACCATGGGCGAGCGCAGCTCCAAGATTGAACAAGGCTTAAAAGAAGCGGAGGAAATTTCCAATCGTTTGAATACCACCAAAGCCGAGCAAACCGCTATTCTTAAGCAAGCTAAAGTTGATGCCGCCTCTCTTTTGGAGGAAGCGCGCGCTTTAAGCGAGGATAAGAAAAATCAAATGGTCGCTAAGGCCAAGGAAGAGGTGGGCAAGCTGATTGTGGAAGAGAAAGCCAAGATTCAGGAAGCCAAAGAAAAAACTTTAGCCGAGATAAAAGCCGAAGTGACCGATTTGGTGGTGCTGGTAGCTGAAAAAGTTTTGCGAGAAAAAGTTAACAGCAAAACCGATAATGAAATAATCGCTAAAGCTCTGAAGTAATATGAAAATTACGGCCAAACAATACGCTCGCGGTTTGCAGGAGGCGACAGCCGGCAAGACAGACCAGGAAGCCAAAGATATTATAGCCAAATTTTTGCTGATTTTGGTGAAGCGCGGCAAAATTAAATTAGTCCCCAGGATTATTAAAGAATTGGAAGTTTTGGGACGGATCCAGCGAGGCGAAGTTTTGGCCGAACTGATTACCGCCCGCGATTTAAGCGCCGAGAGCAAACAGCTTTTAGAGAGCTATATTAAAAAACAAAACGGCGAGTCGCAAGTGGTCTGGCAAGAGACGATTGATGAAACGCTCATTGGCGGCGGAGTGATCAAATTCCAAGATCGGATTCTGGATTTTAGCCTCCAGCGCGCTCTGCAAGAGATTAAAAAAGTATTAATAAAATAAAAAATATTTTTGTACATTAAAACACAAGGGTTAAAATATGAATAACATTCTTAAAAAACCGGGCGACGAAGCCTCCATTGTAGAAAAAATTGATTGGCTTAAAAAAATAAACAGAGAGCATTCTGATTTTTTTTGTTCACCCGATCAGGATTTGTTGCGTGGATTTTATCGATCTCAGCACCCCACGGAAATCTGTGCTTTTAAATGCATGGACGGCCGTATTCATTTGCCGTATATCACTAAGACTCCTTTGGGTATTATCCAGCCCTTTCGCAATTTAGCCGGAAAATTTGATTTAGGCTGGCCCTATCTGGGGCAGGCTTTTGAGAATTGGGTGAAATATTCAATCAGCAAGGTGAGAAAATGCTTGGTGATGGTGACTTACCACTTTTCCGCCGGCAACAATGAACATCGCGGTTGCGCCGGTTTTGACTATGATAAGCAAGCCGCTCTAAATTTCACTGCGCAGTTTAAAGCACAAATTGAAAGAGTTTTTGGCGTTGAACACAGCGTGGTTTATCCGATTATCGTTGGGTTGGAAACCGATACTGATTCCCTGATTTTTCATGGGGCCGGTGATGCTACTCTGGATTTAGGCAAGATTGACGCCAAGACCGATCCGGAAATTTTGCGCCAGCAACTGGCAAAACTTTATCCGGAGATGTCGGCTACCATGATTAATGATTTACTGCCAATGGTTTTGGGGAATCTTCAGCATATTGCCGAAATTAAGGCTAGCGAGCGAGCTATTATTGATTCGGAGCATCGCGAATTTATTATCGGTATCGGTCGTGGCTTTGATTGGTTGCACGAACCAAACATCGCCTTGCTGATTGGTCCCTATAGTTTGGATTTATACCAACCGGTTAAAACCGCCATGGAGATTATTCAGCACAACATGGAAGCTGGCAGAATCAAGAATGACGGTTTCATTGTTTTAACTTCCGCTCCTTATTATCGCAGCCTGGGAATTGACAAATTTAGAGCCATTGAAAAAACTAAAGTTTTAACCAACTTGGCCAAGGAAGTGGCCGCCAAGAGATTTCCGGTTTTACAGCCTAAGATGCACATTATTTCCGCTATCGTAGATAATGAAACCAGAGAAATTGAAGAAGTTTAAAAATTTTATTAAACAGAAAATAAAAGCCGTCCTGGTGAACATCGGGACGGTTTTTTCTTGGAAAAATTTATTGAGAGAGTTTTACAAAATCCAGCCATTGATTGAGCTGGTTTTTATTTTGGGCATAGCCCAGGAGGGTGATGGTTTTACCTAAGTGAAGGCCTAAATGTAAATGCTTGCGCTCGTTGTCGGTTTCTTTGGAAAAGCCAGTGCCAAGGACAGCCAGCTGTTCGCCAACCTTGAGATTTTGGTCTAATTTAGCGGTGATACTCGTTAAACGCAAATGGCCGTAAACTATGGTAGCGTCTTGGTTATTTATTTTACACGCCTGGACCGCCACCCCGCCATAGCCGGTGGCGTATTTTTTTAAAAGCAATTTGCCTTCGCAAATGGCGTAAATCGGCACATCAACTTTTTGTTCGTCGGCCGTGGTTTCAAAGTCCACGCCCGTATGATAGCCGGAAAAACGCTCGGGCTGAACCGGCGAAGTTTGGGGCGAAATTTTTATGCTAAAGGGTTTTTTGGTCACGCGCCCTAAAGCATTAACCATCGGCTCGGCCAAAGCCTTCTTGACTTCCGGCGTAGGTATGGCGGTTTCAATGTCATTAACAGTCGGCGCTACGGCCTTTTTGGCCAAAGCCAAATAAAAGCCAAAAGCGGCCAAAACTATTACACCCGCCAACCAAAAATATCTATAATTTTTATTTGGCATATAGGTATTATTATATCACGCTATAAGCATTTGAGCAGGGGTTGAAAAAAGTTACTTCTTGTGGTATAAAGACATATTAAATTTGAATTAATTTGTTTTTTAAAATATAAAAAAGGATTAAGGAAATGGAAAAAATACAATACGTCTCGGACAAAAGATTGGTTGAACTTAAAGCAATGAGAGACCAGGATCTTATTGAATTCATTGAAAGCAGGGACATAGACATGAGTGAAGGCTATGCCGTAGCTGATTTGTTGGAGGAACGGTTTAATGACCGTGATAAGTATGATAAGTTTGGTTTGGTTTATATCGCCAAGAGGAGTAATTCACCCGATTTGAAAAAGGCAGTAATGAACGTCCTACAATCAAGGGGGAGAGTTGACGAAACTGAAGATGAGCACAACATGATATCAAAGTTTATTACCAACATGATGCTTGATCCGGTTAGCTCGGTTAGCCATCGAGCTAAAGATTTAAATGCGTCCAGAATGGATTAAAACAAAACACCGCCATCAGAGTAAATCTGACAGCGGTGTTTTTTCTTTGGGTGCCTATTGAGAGTTGAACTCAAGATACCTGGACCACAACCAGGCGTTTTACCGCTAAACTATAGGCACCATGTCTTAACTCGTTTTATTTATAACCTCTTTACCTTTATTTGTCAAGGTTGTTGATTTGATAAAAATAGATTTTGGCTTGGCCAAAGTCTAAAATCTTACTCGGTTCAGTGTGGGGTAATTTGAAAATATAGCTAATTATTGTCGCGTTGTGTTTACAGTCAGCTTTGAATTTATCTTCCAGCTCGCGCATAGTTTGGACATTGAGAAAACAATAGATAAAATCGGCTCGGCTTAAGTCGGCGCGCCAAAAGTTTTGCTTGAGAATTTTAATATTGCGATAAGGCCAAGAGAGTAGCGCGCCGATAAGCCAAGGAATCAAAGAATATTCAATCCCGACAAAATTAACGCGCGGGTATATTTTGGCCAACCGTCTTAAGAGCGGAGCGCTGCCCGCGCCCAGTTCAAAAAAAACTTGCCCGTCTGACAAGTCTATGGTTGAAGCAATGGTTTTAAGCGCGCCTCGCCGGCTGGGAATAAAGGGGGCTTGCTGTCTGAATAAAACATTGAAATT
>Ga0172379_10011372_pt1 | contig 10602 bp, 9 predicted proteins | sample GrowelOW334metaG_FD_119756 | JGI IMG/M metagenome (GOLD analysis project Ga0172379, IMG submission 119756) | Groundwater microbial communities from an aquifer near a municipal landfill in Southern Ontario, Canada - Groundwater well OW334 metaG | ecosystem: Environmental > Aquatic > Deep... | reverse complement strand
AGCATCAACGCTTCTTGCCTTCGGCAACAACACGTCAGCAGTGTTTATTGTTGTCTGTCTTTCTTGTTTGTTTTTTACATACATTGCCAGTAGTGGTAAAAACATTAGTTACGCAGGAACATTAGGCGCTGTAACAGTAGTATTAACATTAACCAGCGTTAATGCCACAGTGCAACAAGCTATTGGACGCGGTCTTTATATTATAATAGGTATCATCATCGCATTACTTGTTTCGCGGTTTGTTTTTCCTATCCACGCCCGAGGGAAACTCCGCTTAACTATCGCCAAAGCTTTGCGTGATATGTGCCAATTATATTTTAAAACCATTCAAATGGCGCCAGATCAAAAACCACCGCATCATGCAACCGGACTAGATGAAATTATACTGGAAAATTTAGCATTACAACCACAATTAATCGAAGAAGCCGCAGCTGGCAGCCATCAATTTCGCACTCATAAAGAATTATTTATTGCAGTATTAAACAGCGAGCGCAAAATTTATCGTCTAATTTATTTCATGCGCAAAAGCATCTACGAAGCGGAAACAATAAATCAAACAATGCACCACGCAAAACACATGGAAACATTACACAATGCTATTGAAAACAGCCTGAATAATCTTTCTGAAAGTATTGAAAATTTCGGTACACCACAAAATACTATTGATTTTTCCGCTTTACTTGATACAGTAACTAAAATTACAGCCAAACTCCCACAAGAAACAGATATACAAAAATTGCTGGGAGAACATTCGTTTTTATTTTTACTTGAACAAATTATCAAAGAAATAAAGAAACAATATACTTTATTGCAAAAAATAGGCTCTTTTGACATTGCTCTAAAATAAGATGAAGATGTCAATGTGTCATAAAGATTGTTTCTAAAAAAATCTAAAAACTATCTATCCTGAAATAAAATGAAACTATACTCACAAATTATTCTATTATTTTTCGTCATAAACCCTATTGGCAACATTCCAATTTTCCTAACGACCTTGAAAACCGTCGACCCAAAACGACATGCAAAAATCATTATTCGTGAAGTTTCCATCGCGCTCTTAATTTTGGCAATTTTCATGTTTTTTGGTAAACATGTTTTGAACGCAATGCAAATTAGCCCACAAGCATTAGGAATTTCTGGTGGTATTATTTTATTTTTAATTTCACTGCGCCTAATATTTCCAGACACGCGCGATCAAGCAGAAAAACCTATTGCTGGAGAACCAATGATTGTTCCTCTCGCAATTCCGATCATGGCAGGTCCCGGAGCCATGACAACCGTTATGCTAATTGCATCACAAAGCACAGGACATATTATCGATTCAGCTATTGTATTAGTTGTTGCTGCAGCAATATCATGTGGAATATTACTAAGCGCTCGCTATCTTAGTAATTTTTTAGGAGAACGTGGTTTGATAGCTCTGGAACGTCTATCAGGAATGATGATAACAGCCATGTCAGTGCAGATGTTTTTAACAGGCTTGGAAAATTATTTTAGATTGCACTAAAACATCACTGTAACCTAAGTCTATTTCGCACCTGCTTTAGCTTTATAAAAAATCGCTCCAAAAAACATTTCTAATTATTACACTCGCATCGCCTGCACCATAATGCATAAACCCCACCAAAACTAATTTTCGATGGGATTTTATGATTCAATGCGCGCACGCGATTTTATATTTCCGCTTAATATTTCGTTAACCATACTGTGCTATCATCTTATGTTTCGCAAAGAAACTAACTAACTATTATTTTAAAACACTTTTATATTAAATAGCAGGAAAACACAAAATGGTACAATTCATTACAGCTGATTTACAAAAACTTCCTGGTTATAGCCAACAATTGACTACAAGAGTAGAACAACTATACAAATTAATAATTCAGATAACCCTAAAGCGGTCAAATATAAATCAATCAATATCAACGATATCTAATCAGTTGGACGAAATTGAAAAAACATTGGTTACCATTTCTCATGCTACACCTGAAACGAAGAAACAATATTACTGCCTTTTTTTACAAAATATTATTCGCTTCGTTACTCTTAACATTAAATACGTGCCACTACAAGAAGCTATAAATTTATTCATCATGCAAAAAATATTCCATTTTTACGAAACTTCTTCAAACCCGCTTTTTGTCTTGCTGATTGCCGAAAAACCAAAAACTACTTTCTTACACTTATTTTTCACGAATAGCTATAATTATTCAATTATTGAAAACCTATTCTTTGAAATGGAAAAATTTTTTCTTAATGATAACGAATCTTATCAAAATTTATTACTCCTTCAAGATAGACAAGGATATACCGTACTTCACTCTGCTATTCAAAACGCAAAGCCCGAATCACTCCAACTGTTAATTAATGTAATAATGAATGTGTTTGCTTCTACTAAAGAAAGATTGAAAATTTTCTTCAACACCCCTAATCAGTTCAATTGCAACCCACTTAATATCGCCGCACAATCAAAAACCCCACATGCATTTCGCGAATCATGGAATATGGCAAAACAAATTTCTGCAAATGATCCGGCCGAATTAAAAAATTATTTGGCTAATCGTGATAGTACTGGATTTAATCCAATACATAGGGCCTTATTCAACAACAGTATTTTACTTATTGAATCTATGTTAAGTGCAGCAGTTGAAGTTGTGAAAAATGACAGTGACAGGAAATGGTTGCAAGACTTGTTAACCCATAACCCGGGACACATCTTAATAAACAAAGCTATACAAATGCTATTACACACAAGCTCTAAAATTATTGAAATAATGGCTACTGTCTTACTAGAAGCATATACTGATAACAAAAAAGGGTTGCAAGATTTATTATTTGGAGAACACCCTGAACGTATTGATTTACTACAATATGCGATTTCCTCACGCAATCCTAGAACTGTTAAACTTGTGATAGATGTTGCAAACATAGCATCTGAAGGTGATAAAGAATGGTTGTCAGAATATATAATGGCTACTATTGATACCTTTGAAAGCGACTGCGTTATAATACCCTCTCCTGCTTATGCCGTACTTCACAAAGAACTGCTTTCACTATCAAACACGTCACAATTATCTGCTATAACCCAAAAAAGAACTGATCCACCAACAATTTCAACGCCATTTTCTGCTGAAGATAGGGATACAGATACTACACGTGTTAAACTTGAAGAGGGAACGGAAGCAGGCGCTTCTTTAAAACCATTCTATAATAGCCACGAATCATCTGCGCCAGTGCCACAAACACTGCAAAACCCAACACCACAGCCATCGTCTTGCTTCCGCTCCTCCTCTTCTTCCTCCTGGCAAATCTGGCAACAACAACCGGGATTGTTGTCACCACCAACACAACAAAACCCAACGCCATCGCAACAGTCATCGTCTTGCAGCTACTCTTCCTCTTCTTCCTCTTCATCAATGTGGCTACTACAACCGACAGCACCAAATCCTCCGATTAAAGAAGAACCAACAGATCTAACGGCGGGCATTCTTTTCTACGAAGAAGAATCTAATAAAGCAAACGTACCCAATTCCACAAACTAATGCCCAGCTAACACAAACATTCAGCCATTACAAAACAAATGAGCAAGCAAAATTCATATTTTGCTTGCTCATTGGCAAACCTTAGATAACACTTTTATTTTTTTGTACTCCTGTTTTCGTAATGTTAATCACCAAAACAATCGCTTAAAATCGTTAAAAACACCCTGTGACATAAGCAGCACTAAAAAGATCAATCCAAAACGCAATATTAACGTCTGAACTCGCAGCGACAATGGTTTTCTAATTATAGTTTCGTAACATAAAAATAAAATATAACCGCCATCGAGCGCCGGAATAGGCAATAAATTAACAAATGCCAACATCAAACTTAGCATACCTAAAAACCCAACATAAACCATAACACCTTTTTGCGCCGCTACAGCTGCCGATTGAAAAATTGAAATCGGACCACCAAGTACACGCAATGTAAGTTTTCCGGTAAAAAGTTTTTGCAAAACAATTACGTTAAACGCAATAAAATCGTAGGACTGTTTGATTGCCGGCATTACTGCACCAAATAGCGAGTATTTTTCTTCGTACATCATCTCCGCTGGCCACTGCACTGGTAAAGACTGTATCCCAAGATACCCAACCTTATGCCATTGCTCGCCAAACCTCCAACCAGAAACAATCATTTTCTGCATTGTTTTGCCTTGTCTGTCTATAACAAACAATAACTTCTGGTTTGGGTGCATCCGAATAAAATCGATCATTTGCATCCAGTCAGAAAAATGCTGCTCATTAATACTAATAATTTTGTCACCAGCAACTAAACCGGCTTTTTCTGCTGGACTATGAGAAGCAACATCACCCGCAACCACAGGAATAAAAGGCTGATATGGCATTATGCCTAAATCACGCAAAGGATCCGGATGCCACTCATCTAACTTCCATTGCCGCAAATCTAAGTTAAAGGTTTTTTCAACACTAAATCCATTTTGTTTTTCACGTTTGATTGTTACAGGCAAGTCAACCTTATCCCCAACATAAGAAAACAATGTTAAAATTATTCCCTGCCAATCCTGCACTTTTTTATTAGCAATTGCCGTGATTTCATCTTTTGTTTGTAAGCCAGCTGCGCTAGCAACTGAATGCGCAACCACATCACCAAGAATCGTTTTCGGTTGCATAACACCGACAACTAATATCAACCAAAATACCACTATACCAAAAACCATGTTCGACAACGGACCAGCTAATATTATAAACAACCTTTGCCATATTGGTTTTACATCAAAAGTTAAATGTTTCTCTTCAGCTTTTACTTCCATTTCGCGCCCATCTAACATTTTGACATAGCCGCCAAGAGGCACCAAGGCTAAAACATATTCCGTACCCAACTTATCACACCACTTAAAAAGCGCCTTGCCAAAACCAATAGAAAACCGCAAAATTTTTACGCCGCACCAACGTGCTACCAAAAAGTGGGCTAACTCATGTATAATGATCAACAAAAATATTGCGCCCAAAAAAGCTAAAATATTTAAAATTATTCCCATAGTATTATAAGTAATTATTAATTAATGTGTCGCAAAAAGCGCGACTTTTTTAAAAGAAAAAATAAACCCATCGCGCGTTTTTTGCGCGACGCCACAATTAATCATTAATCATTAATCATTAATGTATAATGCCATAAACAATAAATTTTGCACCATTTATGAACACCATTATGACCACAACAACCAACACCTGCACTATATCTTCGCTAAGTCACGACGGCCGCGGAATCGCCCATATTGATGGCAAAACCACTTTCGTTGCAGGAGCGCTGCCGGAAGAAATAGTAACCTACACTTATGTGCGCCGTCATCCAAGTTTTGATGAGGCAAAATGCCAGGAGATTCTGCAAGCATCTCCTATGCGCGCTACGCCACAATGCCCACACTATGCTATCTGTGGCGGCTGTAATTTACAACACATACAACACAAAGCACAACTGGATTTAAAACAAAAAGTATTACTGGAACAACTCGATCACATTGGTAACATTACACCCCAAAATATTTTACCACCCATAGTTGGGCCAATTTACAACTACCGTTATAAAGCACGTCTTAGCGTAAAATTTGTACATAAAAAAAATAAGGTTTTGGTTGGATTTCACGAAAAAAATGGGCGTTTTATAGCGGAAATTGAAACCTGCCCAATTCTACATAAGGCATTCAGCAATAATATTACAACACTAAGCGCATTTGTTGCATCATTGGATAATTACCAGCAAATTCCACAAATTGAAATTGCCTGCGGCTATGGTGATACAAATAATTCTTTAGTTATACGACATTTGTGTGCATTCACTTCTGGTGATTTAGAAAAAATTAAGGCGTTTGCTGCAACACACAATTATCATATTTTTCTACAACCACAGGGTTTGGAAAGCACGCACAGTCTCACGCATGATACTGATTTGCTAAGTTACACTGCTCCAATTCACAATCTTTTACTTTCCTTTAAACCAACTGACTTCACCCAAATTAATTATCAAATTAATCAACAAATGATTAGCAAAGTGGTTGAATTGCTAGATACACAAGCACAAGAAAAAATTCTGGATCTTTTTTGCGGCATTGGCAATTTCACTTTACCAATCGCAACAAAGTGTCAATTTTGCGTAGGCGTAGAAGGCAGTGCTACTGCAATTTCGCGCGCAATTTTTAATGCTGAGCAAAATACAATTACCAATACAAAGTTTTATAATTTTGATCTTAGCAAAGATTTTTCTAATCAAGAATGGGCAAAATCCACATACGATAAAATCATTATCGATCCTCCTCGCACTGGGGCCTTAGAATGTATAAAACAATTGGCCCAATTTAAAGCCAAAAAAATCATTTATATCTCGTGTAATCCTGCAACTTTAGCGCGCGACTGCAAAGAGCTTGTTCAGCAGGGATATACCATGACCCACGCCGGAATAATTGATATGTTTCCACACACCAATCATGTTGAAACCATGGCGGTTTTTGTACGATCACGCTTAAAAACACGGTATATTTAAACCAATAGAAAAATGATATCCTAAGATCGTGCATAACAAACACAAGCAACAACAGCAATAACAGTAACAACATAAAAAACCAAATTAACAAATAACAAAATATATGGAAACCATTTTCCTAGCATTAATTAACAAATTAAATAGCTCTGTGTTCGTTTTGCTCGCTATTTTATTGCTGGCTTTTTGGGTGGTTTATATAGCTGGTAAAATAACTTCTTCATTCAGAATTTTTGAAAAGAAAAATGAGAACATTGATACCACCCTTCATGACATAAAAGATTCATTGGCAAAAGTTAAAGCTACAACAGACATTCTCTACCAAGTACATCTTACGCATCTTAGCACTGTTAAAAATCAAAGCCCCATGAAATTAACTCCCAAAGGAGAGGAAATATCTAAAACAATATCGGCAGAATTAAAAATCAGTACTTATTGGCATTCTATCAGAGATGAGCTTAAAAAAATTAACACAACTAATCCATATGATATTCAAGTCGCGGCAATAAATTTAGCACAGTATTGTTTTGATAACATCTTCACCGAACAGGAACGTAACGAAATTAAAACTTATGCTTTTAAAATCGGTATTAATCTCCTTGAAATCTATCCTATTATTGGTCTAATCATTAGGGACATGTATTTTAAAGAACAAAATATATCTTTAGAAGACGTAGATAAACATGATCCTTCAAAAAAATAAATTAAGCACGAAATTTATCTATTTGATTTCAAATAAGCTATTTGTTTTCATGCGGTTATTCTGATTTCTTTTGGTTAAAATCTCTTGCTGAATATTCTAAAATATCTCCAGGCTGACACTCCAGATATTTACAAATTGCATCTAATGTGTTGAAAAACGAATCGCTTTAGCTTTTCCAGTTTTTAGAATTGACAAGTTTTGTTCTGTAATTCCAATAGCGTTTGCTAACTCAGCTGAGCGCACTTTACATTTTGCCAGCATTACATCTAAATTTATTATAATAGGCATATAGCTTCTCCTAAACAGTATATTTTTGTTCTTCTTGCAATTTGATGTATATTCCTGCAAATATGCCTATTTACAGGAATAGCAATCCTGTAAATTGACACATTACAAGGATTTAAAGGATTTAATTGAAGAACGAGATGGAAAACTTTTTGGCTATGAATTTAAATGGGGCGAAAAATTAGTTAAGGCACCAAAAACATGGCTGGAAACATATAAAGAAGCTTCGTTTGAAATCATCAATCAAAAAAATTATGTGGAATTTGTAACATAATACTAAGCCGAAAAGCATAACTCTAAATCCCCAAAACCTACGAACCTACAAGCTGAATATCACCAGATGTTCTAACTATTACCGCCGCTGCTTTAGCACGCCCATTATAATTCGATTGTTGTTCTATTGCATATGCGCCAGCATTTAAAATCGCAAGTATATCTTTCTGCTGTGTGTTGGTTGGTAAAAGTCTGGAATCCGGTAATTTAGTCCCTGTCCGTTCATCATGGAATGAATCACCAGTATCACATAATGGACCAGCTAAGCGAAAACATTTGTCATGGACTTCACCAAAACGAGAGGCAGAAACTACATGGTAATACCAATCATAAAACAGTATCTCCGGTAAAATATTAAATCCAACATCTAACATTAACCACTCCAAACCATTGGGCCTTTTCTTTAAATGCTCTACAGTTGCTAAAAGTATTCCAGCATCGCCAATAACACGTCTCCCCGGCTCAATTTGAACAAAAGTTTCGTTTTTATTTAGGTTGGTATAAGCATTATCCCAAGTAGATGCAACGAGTTTCGCTACATGCTCAATAGTTAATTCAGCAGAAATTATTTTTTGTATTTCTAAAGGAAGGCTATCGCCATTTGCATGAACAGGCATTGAATTATATGGCGCAAGAGGGATGGGAAAACCACCGCCCATATTTATGCACGACGATTTCAAACCGGTGTTTTTAAAAAATTTATTTTCAATATTTAGAATATTACTTAAGGCACTGGTAAATGCATCAGGATTAATAACTTGCGACCCAGCATGGTAATGAAAGCCTATATAATTAACAAACATTCTATTTTCTAAAATAATTGGCGCTATAATATCCAAGTCAGAAGGCATTAAACCAAATTTGCTATTAACATGTCCAGTTTCAAATCCAGCCACTGTTCCTCCCATAACTTCAGGAACAATTCTAAGAGAAATATTTGCCTTCTTTTTTGTTTTTTTAGATGTCTCTATAATACGCAATAACTCAGAAATGGAATCTACATTTATGGAATGTATTTCATAATTAACAGCATCCTCTAATTCTTTAACCGATTTTGCAACACCGTTAAAAACAATATCTTCTGGAGCAAAACCAGCAGCAATAACTTTTAATAACTCACCTCCGCTATTAATTTCTACGCCTACTCCAGTATTTTTTATTATCTCTAGTATATTTGAATTCGAACATGCTTTTGTAGCATAAAATAATTTAAACTTTTTAAAATATTTTTTATATGCTCGTTCTATATTTTTGATATTTTCAACCATTCTCCATTCAAAAAAAACAAACAATGGCGATCCATAAGTCTTTACAAGATCACTTAGACAGCAATCCTTCACCATGAGTTTTCCACAAGTGTCTGTTTTTAAATATCTATACATATTAATTCTCACTAATTTCTCGCTTAATTAATAGATGAATTTTTGAGTCATCTCTTTACCCTTTGTACACGACAATTTTTTATTTCTAATGTGTTGGTAGCCGCAGGCTTTAGCCTGCGTAAATTAGCTCGGTGCAATTAAAAACACGCAGGCTAAAGCCTGCGGCTACCAAAAGGCTGGGTTGTTTTATTGCTATAACAAAAATTGACGTGTACAAAGCTCTTTACCAGAAACTAAATTATTAATTTTTAATTCTTGTTTTATACATTAACTTTATTAAAAAATAGCCGCCCCACAAACTGCCATAAATTGATAGCAGCATAACAATTAGTGATACGATAAGGAATAGTACAACACTATAAGGTCCTACATTTATAGACTCATGCAATGTTATCCAACAAAAAATTGAAAACGGGATAATAAAGAAGGTTGCCGTAAAAGTTCCTGGTAAAATTTTTCTATACAAACATGAAATACCGACATGTTGTAGTGCATTAATAAATATAGCAAAACACATAATAAAACTTACTATTTTTATAAATCCACTAGAAATAAAATAATTAAATAAGGCAACAACCAATGCTAAGAAACTTAATAAAATGATCGCGCATAAAAAAACTTTAGAACTCTTTATTTTGTCTCCAATTAGCTTAAAGTAAGCTGCCGGCATACGATAATAAAATATATATTCTTCTATATTGTGCAGAAAAAATATCAATACCATCAATAGAATATATGTTTTTTCATTCATTGTTTTTTTATTAGTTATTTTTTCTCAATGCCATGGTATAGTCCATAACATCATTCCTATACTTAAATCCAAAATCTTTATAAATATCTTCGGCAGCCATTAACCATAGACGATTACACAATTTGAGTTTCGCTTCTTGAATAATTTTTGTAGTGAGTTTTTTTGCCAACCCTTGCCGTCGATACTCGGGCAAGGTATAGATATTAAAAATATAACCCTCTAAACCGCCACCATAACCAACTATCGACGGAGGCATGTCGATAAGCAGCAACGAACCAACTGTAACAATTTTCTCTTTGTCTAAAACAAACCAGGTATGCAATTCATCATGTTGTATTTTACGCGCAAAATATTCTCTAGTTTGATCAAGTAGTTTTTCATAATCTATATCAGAACTGTGTTCATCAAGTTCTTGCAAAAACGCCAATCTTATTTTAGCAATTTGCTCTACATCACTCAGTTCTGCTTTACGAATTCTAAAAAAATGCGGTTTTTCGCTACGCATTATCTTGCCTCTTTAACTTACTCTACACCTACACAATTCCACTCCTAATTTGCCAAGCCTTAACCAACGGCACTTTACTAATCAACGCAATTGCGCATGTATCTAACATTGATTTAACCAAAGATAATTTCGCAAATCGTTGTGCCAAATCTTGTGGCGCTTTTTT
>Ga0172379_10011371_pt1 | contig 10604 bp, 12 predicted proteins | sample GrowelOW334metaG_FD_119756 | JGI IMG/M metagenome (GOLD analysis project Ga0172379, IMG submission 119756) | Groundwater microbial communities from an aquifer near a municipal landfill in Southern Ontario, Canada - Groundwater well OW334 metaG | ecosystem: Environmental > Aquatic > Deep... | reverse complement strand
GGCAAAGGCCAATAAAATTCCTTGGGTGATTTGAATTCCCACTTCACCATTCATCATCGCCTTTAGCGTTCCAGGGTTTAAAAATCCGACAATGTCCGCAAAAGCCATGGTGAACATCACGACAATCCATAGCAATGAAAGTTTTTCTTTGATACTTATTTTTGTGTCCATATTATTTTTTTAGTTAAGAAATTAATTATAGCATCTTGGGTAAGGTTGGTTTTATTGGATAATTAATAATCCTTATGCCCCGCGTCTTTCAATTCTTTTTTTGCAGATTTGATAAATTTTCCAAATTGGCGGTTCTTTTCTTTTTTTTCAATTCCAGTCAGATTATTATGCTCGGTTTCTTTTTTGAGACTGATGTAATTGGCGTAGCGACCTTCGTCTAATTGTCCAGCGTCAACTGCCAAAAGCACCGCGCATCCCGGTTCGTGCAGATGCGTGCAATCAACGAATTTGCATTTTTGCGCTAGCACAGTTATCTCCTCAAAGATATCGCGAACACCGGCGCTTGCGTCTGTCATGCCCACTTCTCGCACTCCGGGGTTGTCAATCACAATACCGCCTCCGGCCAAAAAATACATTTCTCGAGTGGTCGTCGCGTGCTTGCCTCTTCCAGAACGCACCCCAATATTTTCGGTTTTGATCAGTGCTTCGCCTAGTAGCTTGTTAATGAGAGATGATTTTCCCACACCAGAAGAACCAAGGAAACAATAGGTCTTGCCTTTGGTGATAAATTTTTTGAGTTCTGCCAGTCCCTCGTCGGTCAAAGTACTGGTGGCAATGATTGTGGCGTCTGCCAACCGGCTTTTGATCTCACTAATTTTCAATGCCAATTCTTCTTTGGAAAGCAAATCGATTTTATTGAGAATGACGGCACCCTGGATGCCACCGGAACTGGCAAGCGCAAAATATCTTTCGATGCGGTTCAGGCTATAGTCACGATCAACTGACTCGATGACCAGCGCCACGTCAATATTGGCCGCGATAATTTGAGTTTCCTTTTTTTCGCCGAACCGATCTTTATCCCCGGACGTTCTTTTTAGTAATGTTTTTCTCGGTAATATTTTGTGAATCATAGCTTGGTTTTGGTCAACCTCACTAAGTGCCACCCAATCACCAACGGCGGGAAAGTCTTCCTTTGCAGTTGCCGTGAACATTTGTTTTCCGGTAATCCTCGCCAAATATTCGCCACTGGCATTTTTGACTCGATATCCGCCTTTGTGCTGAGCGGTCACCCGTGCCGCCACAAAATCAACCAGGGAGAGTTTCACTCGCTCAGTTTCAAAAAAAGCATCATAACCCAAATCTGCGTTTTCCCTGCCCGAAGTGCTTTCCATATATTTTTTGTTTTTCATTGACTTGGCTTATTATTTTTTAACCCTATTATAATTTAATGCCTGCATCTCAAAGCAGGCGGGCATTTTTTCAGTCAGTTAGCTTATTTTAGCTAAAAACTATCTTAGTAAATCCTCTAACTCACAAGATAACAGGGCTGACTTGTTAAGCAAAATCTGTTCTCTTTGATTTAGCTTTTCCGCTGTCATCCGGATGAGCTTAGTGTCGATGCTAGCGCCCAGCATAATCCGCTTAGTTTTCTGAAAATAATCCTCTGTTTTTTGATAAAAAAGCGTTGCATACTTTTTCAGTTTTTCCTGAGAAGCTGGCCGTGAACTGACGCCATTAGCTGAAAATTTAATTTTGTCCTCCAGTTCCTCGTTTGTTTCAGTCGCCAAATCACCTTCTCGAAACTCAATCCAATGGTCACTCAAAATATAATTAATCCATACGAATCTTCCAGCTTCTGTCTTATATTCATAGGAAAAATGAAAAACGTCAGTCTGAAAATCCTGATGCACAACCACTTCTTCTAGAGTCGTTACTGTGTTTATTTCATACCCCTCGCTAAGTCGCAAATAACTTTCCCGCCAATTTTTGATCCAATTTTCGGCATAAGTTCGATTCACAAAAAGAGGCAACAAATCCTGCTTGAGATTTTCATCACTCACGGCGTTCATTTTTATTGTAAGTTTATCAAAAAGCGTGCGCAAATCTTTTGCTTCTTTCACCTCTTTCGCTTTGAGATAATCCAAATCAGGAATGGCTTTTTTGCTCATATACCACAAAAGATCATAAATATCCCGTCCTTTTTCTTCATATACCGCCTTTCCAACACCGCGAGTCCCACGAAGAAAAATCGCCGCCAGCTTGCTGGCCATAAGCGCAGACATGTTGTAGGTCAAAATTACAAAAGACAACTGGTCGTGATTTATCGGCCGGCGTTCGGTTACTGTTTTTGGAGCAATGAAATGATTAAGATCAATTTTGATATGCACCTGCTTTGACGCATGGTCAAAGCTTAAGTTTTCTCCAACATTAAATTTGAGAATCAATCCTCTTCTCTCTGTAATTTTTATTGCGAGAAAGTTTGGATTGGTGCCGTAGGTATTGGAAAAATAATTTTCGATTTCTTTTTCCAGTTCTCTCAAAAAATTATCCGTTACCGCATGAGAAACTTCAAAATCCAAATCAACAGACATGCGATCGAGTCCATGAATTATGCGAAGAGCACTGCCACCATACATCACCCAGTCAGCATATTTGGGATGATGATAGATAAAATTGAGCACGTAAAACTGCAGCTCTTCTTTTAGGGCATTGCGGCAAGTTTCAGCGTCAATTCCTTCAAAGGCGGAAAGATCGTCAAGTTTTCTTTTTAGTATCGCTAGAATTTGTTCACTCATGGAGGTATTTTTTAAGCATTAAATAAAACTTAGCCTGTTCTTCTTTGTCCATTTCATTAATATCTATGCGTAATTCTTCAATTAGTGTTTTAATATTTTCCAACCGCAGACTATGAAAGCGAGAAGTTTTGAAATATAGCAAATCAAACAGGGCTTTCGCTGGAGAGGCAATAAAAAAATCAAACCGACCTTTCTCCAGATTAAAATCCGAAAAAAAATCTGCTTTTATCGACTGATAGGTAAAGTTGCCTGCTTTTGTCTGGTAGGTTCGGGTAACTTTTGGTGTGACGGAAGTAATGGAATGTATCGCTTCAGTTGCAAGGTTATAATACTGAAGAGCCGCCCACGAACTCACATAGGAGGGTGTCCTGATAATGTTGGCCAGATAAAATGCGTAGGAAACGTCGCTCTTATTTTTATCAAAAAAATCGGCAGAGATGTACAATCCTCCTTTGAGCGACAAAATTTCCCTAGACCTCAAAAAGCGGCTGATATAGGTATCAACCGTTGAGTCTTTAAGGCCCATCTGCTTTCCTAACTGAAAGACTGTGTTTTTATCAAAGTGGGGCAAGGATTTTAGTTGTTCTAGGAGGTTTTTTTTACTTTTCATATGTATGACACTATTGTATCATATATGAAACAACTAGTCAAGTAGCCCTTTTTGTGTCATACTCAAGGCATAATTATAGGAGCTTGCACGGAAAGTCCATTTTCTACTGCAACTTCCAAAATTCGGCTGCAAAAAGTTCAAGTCTCGTCAGGTTATCTAGGGATAGCCTTCCTCCACTTTTACTTTTTTCGCTCGAATTTTGAAAGTTTCGCTACGAAAGAGACTTTCCGTGCAAGCTCTGCAAAAAAATATGAAAATTATTATTCGTTGGATTCTTTCCGCCTTGGCCGTGATCATTACTGCATATCTATTGCCCAAGGAAGCTATTTTTATAGAGAGTTTTTTTGCGGCATTGGTCGTGGCGGTTGTTTTGGGATTTTTGAATAGTATAATTAGGCCAATCCTAGTCATTCTCACTTTGCCAATCCAAATTTTGACTCTCGGTTTTTTCACGCTTGTCATCAACGCCGCGCTCGTTATGCTCACGAGTAGTCTCGTTAGTGGATTTTATGTGAAAAGTTTTTGGTGGGCACTACTTTTCAGCCTCGTGCTTTCACTGGTCGGCGCCATCATCAATCACTTTGAGCCGAAAAAAGAATTGGAGCAAAAATAGAAAAAATATTTTGTGCGTTTTTTAAAAATAAAAAGGCCCGCCAACATCCGAAGGATGTGACGGGCAGCGCAATGCGCTTTTATCGGGTGAATGCTTATATTTCCATGTGGCCGGCCAGGATGCGGCGATCTTTTTCCAGTTGTGTTAACATGTTGATATTAATCAAGACATGCTCTGAAATCGCCTCATCCGCCCAACCCTTGGCGCCGGATGCTGATGCTCCACCGATACCTGTACGGTAAGCTCCGCCTGCATAAAGAAACTCTCCCTCATCCAAGAGGCCGGGAAAGAGCGCCACAATGACGCTGGTATTTAATTCATGTTTCATTACAAGTCCCAGCTTCTTACTTGCAATACGCACATATGCGTCAGGGCTCTTCCATTCCGGATTCCACTCTGCGTTTTCTCCTTCGGCATTGAAGCTGTATGGAATTTGCATCTCCATGCCGAGAATATTGACGAATCCCACGATCATCTTGGGCCCCCAAGTGGCGCCCTCAAACCTTAAAATAGCAATCGCGGTTGGCCTCGCCAGCTCGATTGCCTCCAAAACCAACTCTGGAATAATGATTTTTGCCATGTGCTAGCTTCTCCTTTCAATGTGTGATGGTTTTTTCTTCCTTTGATAATATGGTTAACTTCCAGCTTCATTAGCCGCAATTTCCTTCTGCCTTTCAGTAGCGACTCTTTCGATGTTGTCACCAAGTTGGAGCAGCAGCTCCGCTATCTCCGCTTCAGTGACAGTTCCTTTGGTGTACAATGCCACAGCGCGATCAAATGCGCTTCCGTCTTTTTTTTCGTGATCCTGCGCCCAGGGAATGAGCACGGCAACGGTTCCATTCATTGTCTTGAAAATACTCCCTGAAAACCAGCCATAAGTGTCGCTGGTAGTTGGCTGAAACTGCTCCAAATGGCCCGAGATCATTTTGCTCGCTTTTTCATTGAGTAAATTACTGAGCCATTTCAACGGAAGACGATCCTGAAACTGCTCCGTCGATATATCAATTGGCCCACTATAGCCGTGCAGTTTTGCATCGGTGATAAGCTGTTTACTCATAATTTTCCCTCCTTTGAGTGTCTGGTGAAAATCTGCCAATACGCATTTTTGTAAGCATAATCAATCTCATCCTTGAGGTTGATTTTTGTCAAAAAACTTGATTTACTATTTAAGCATTCTCATGGGATAAATGCAAGTACCTAGCTTTTTTCTAACCAAAAAAGGCTCGGAAAAGCCTTTTTTTAACACTAGCTTCGCGAGCTGGAAGAAGTCCGAATTGCGCTTCAAAGATAAGAGTTATTTCCTAATCCTTTCGCGGCTATCCAGATATCTTTTGAGCGCATCCTTGGAAGAAAGCCAGTTTCGTCCTTCTTTATGTGCCTCCAGTTTTCCGCTTCGAGCCAAGAGATTGAGATATTTTTCGGTAAATTTTGAATCTTTAGCTAGTCCAGAAAGAGAAACGAACTTTTCCTTATTCTTTTTACTTGGTGCTAATATTTTCAAATAAATATCCAAAGTTCGCTCAACTGCTCTGGCGATAAAATTGATAAATGGGGCATAGTCATTTTTATCCGCCAAAGATAATGTTTGATAATATTTTTTTCGATCATTTTTCATCACAATTACCAGCGGAAATCCTGCTTGCATAAGCAAAATATTCATAGCCAGGCGAGAAGTCCTTCCGTTACCGTCAAAAAAGGGATGAATAAAAACCAATTTATGATGCAAGATACTAGCCAGCTCAACTGGATGCATTTTTTTCTTATTATCTCCAACCCAATCAACTAGACTACGCATCATCTTGGGAATCTCCAGGGCCTCAGGCGGCCGATGATCAGCGCCACCAATTATCACAGCACTGTTTCGATACCTTCCCGCCCACTGCTTGTCAATATTCTGCTGAACTATTTGATTGAGCGATCTGATTAAGTTTTCCGAAAAAGTATTTTTCTTGTCAGCTTCAACTAACTCATAAAGATATTCCAGGGCTTCTTGGTGGTTTTTCGCTTCCAGATGATCCTTGAGCGGTTTACCCTTAATAGTTATTCCTTCATTGATTACCAAATAGGTTTCCTTGAGCGTCAAACTATTCCCCTCAATCGCATTGGAGTTATAGGTCATTTCTATTTCAAACTGTTCCTTGAGTTTTTTGACCGCAGACACTGGCAGTGGACGAAATGAATTGAGTAGCTTCAATTTTTCGTCGATCCTTGTTTGAATTTTTTTGTCTAAATATTGCATAAATTGCTTAATATGGTTTAGGTGATTATTTACAGTATACCATATTAAGAAAAACCCGTCAACACAACGTCACGTAATCAACTAAAAAAGGCTTGAATAAGCTAAACATTTTTATTTCCCCTCATTTCCGCCACCAGACCCTGCACTTTCAGGCAACTTAGCTCCTTTGATAATGAGCCAGAAGATAAAGACCAGTTCCCCTAAAGTTAATAGTTGAAATAGCGGCATTATTTTTTCCGGGTTCACCATGATCAGCTGAGCAAATGATCCAAAAAAATAGCCCGCCCCTCCAAGCATCACGGCCGGTGCAATAAACTTTGGAAAATAGCCTGATTGCCTAATCAGATTTCCCAGCGGAAATAGCCAAAGGCCCCAAAATATTGAAGCGATGATAATGCCTTGCTTATTTAGATTTAGAAAAAGCAACATGAGTACATCATTGCTTCCCGCAAGTTCGAGTGCAGCAATTTGTCCAAGCGTGCTAATCATCACAATCGGCACAGAGACAAGAGCGAAAATGAGCATGTTCATTGTGCACATTTTGCTCACTGATTTGAATAGATGATAGAGCAGAATGACTGCGAAAATGAAGAGCAATTGAGAAAACAAACTACCGGCGATACTAAATCTAAACAGCAATTCATTGCCGAGGATATTACTTGCAGTCCGCGCGGCATCTTCCGTGATAAGTTTAGACGGGACATACACAAGACTAAACAACCCCACTACTATCCAAATAGGATAGAGAATTCGCAAACCTTTCAAGGCTTCTTTTTGTGTCATATTTTTAAATTAAACTTTTTAGTAACGTGAGAAATCACGCTACTTTAATTATCCGATAAAAAAGAAATTCGAGCAAATAGAAAAGAGGCAAAGATGCCCCTTGTTGTTTTTTTGCTCCCCCTGCAGGATATGTTCCGCAACTTAAATGTTGCGAAAATGGAGATGGAGTTGCAATTGTTTAGCTTTGCAATTTAAAATTATATTAAGAAATAAAAAAGGCCGTGCGCTCGAGGAGAGATCTCCTTAAGCGCACGGCTAGGCTGTTGCTACTTCAAATGTTAATATGCCGGTGACTTTAGGCGCAGGCTTTGAAGCCGGCTGCCCCGACTGCGGTTCTGGCAATCCGGTCATCCTCTTCCTCGGCGAGATTACTGACGCCGATTCCTCCGAGTAAATGTCCATCCAAGTCATAGATCGGTCTGCCTCCTGCCCACGGTACCAGATATTTCTTTCTGATTCCAAGGACTTCCGCCGTGACTTTACCCGCGATAATGTCGTCTCGGGTCACGCTGGTTGGTTTGCCGGTGTGAGCTGCCTGCTTGGCTTTTAAAATGGCGACGTTTTGCGTGGATGGCTTTACACCATCCATCATAGACATCGCGATTTCCGTGCCATCTCGGTTGACCAAACTGATCGAGGCCACGTTTCTGCTTTCTCTCAGCAGATTCATAGCCTGCTCAATGATTTTTTCCGCATCTTCTGACGTTAGTGAAAAGATTTGTCCCATTTCCTTTTTTCTCCTCTTTACGGTAAGAATGGTTTTGTAATTACATGCAACGCACTATTGGCTGCACTATTGCGATAAGCTTGAAGCTTCACTTGCTCATACTCTTGAGTATCTCCTCATCAGACGGGACATCCCAGTTGTGATATTCTCCTTCATCAGGGTGCACTCGACGCGTCACGACAGTTACATTTGTCGGTCTCACGGCAAGTTTTCCAGTGGCGATAAATTCGTTAAAACCATTTTCAATGGCCCGAGAAAGAGCTTTTCGAATGCCGGGCGTACGAGATTTTCCTGTGAGGCTCACCTCGAAAAGCTCTTGCACATAGAACACCACGCATTCGCCGGGATTTTTTTGTATTGATGATATGAAAATGGGAGTGACATCTTTAATGCCAACCCCCAGCCCTTCGACTGACGCCACCCAAAGTGGAATTTGATTAATCAATTCAAGTATGACGTCAATCTCCGCCTTGGGTCCAACAAATTGTACGATTGGCATTTTTTCTCCTTTTCAGTTTATATTGGTTTTTAAAGCAACGTGATTACTTTCCGATCTCAGCAGACATTGCTTCTTTTTACTTTGCTCTGGAGTAGTTTGCAATACCGTTGCCAAATTGAAGAAGTACTTCTGCTATTTCCGCTTCTGTAACAGCCCCTTTAGTGTATACGGCTATGGCACGATCAAATTGGCTGCCGTCTTTTTTGTCCCAATCCTGTGCCCACGGAATGAGTATGACAATTATCCCGTTCGCTGTTTTGAAGCGACTTTCTGAAAACCAAAAGTAATCGTCGCTTGTAGTTGGCTGAAACTGCTCCTCCTCCAGATAGCCAGGAATCAGTTCGCTCACTTCCTCTATCATAATGTTGTTGAGCCATTCCAGCGAAAGACAATCCTGAAACTGATCAGTGGAAATGTTGACCGGTCCATCATAGCCATGCAGTTTTGCATCGGCGATAAGCTTTTTGCTCATAATTTTCCTCCTTTGGATTGCTGTTAATAATCTGCGCTAGCAAGTATTTCAGTGGTCGTGATCAGTCTCATATGCGTGAGGCTGATTTTTGTCAAAAAACTGGATTTACTATTTAAGCATCATTGCAAGGTAAATGCAAATAACTAGATCTTTTCCAATAAAAAAAGGCTTACTTAAGCCTTAAAATATACATAGCTCCGCGACCAGGACTCGAACCTGGAACCAATTGATTAACAGTCAACTGCTCTACCATTGAGCTATCGCGGAATATTTTTAACTATATTTTTAAGAAACTCTTTGCCACAACCACTTTTTAAATATTTTTCCCTTTTTCTGGCATTTTCTCTATTGCCAATTTCCTCTTGATAAACCAAATTCCAGGGTCGAAAACCTTTGGTCGAAAAAGTTTCGCCATTATTGTGACTTCTCAGTCTTTTAACAATGTCGTGGCTTAGGCCAACATAAAGTCGTTTATCGACTTCACTCTGAATAACATAAACAAAATATTTGATATTCATAGAGAAATCTACAAAGAGTCAACTGCTCCCTGCCTGCCGGCAGGCAGGTACCATTGAGCTACCTACCTAACGGCAGGCAAGTCGCGGAATATTTATTTTCTCCTCCAGAGGCTGGTTAGCCTTCGGCTGAGAATATTAGCTTTTTAAAATACAATTTTACAAAACAAAGTTATTCTAGCAGACAGTTTCAAATAAATCAATAGTCTGCGCTTGTGCTATAATAGGCTGGTGTGGTTTTTCTTTTAGTAGCTATGCCTATGAATAGGGTCTATAGCCCGCAAAGGGAAGTGGTGGATGAACCGAAAAAAACCGGCCGGGGAAGAAAACTTCTTTGGGTGGTAGCTTATATTTTGATGGCTTTTTCCGTATCCAAAGGTTTTTTTTGGTTCAAAGAAACTTTATTCCAAAAAAAAGTTCAAAAAATAGTGATCGCGGAAAAAGAATCCGAAAGCGCAACTGTTCCGGAAAAATATACAAATGTCATAAGCTATACGGTTTCAGCTGGCGATATTCCGGCGGATATTTTTAGCGCACAAGGAAAATTTGATGCCAATGATATGACTGCTATTCTTTCCGCGGCGAAGGATGTTTATGATTTGACTAATATTAAACTTGGCAAAAACCTGCGTTTCTATTTTGAAAAAGAAGCGCGCGCCACGCGTGTTGAATATGATCGTGACACTGAAAGAGTAATCATCATTGAACGCACGGGGGATAATTTCACGGCGCGAGAAGAAAAGATTGATTACGCCGTCTCGCAAGAAATCGCCCAGGGGACAATTGATAATTTTTTCTATGCCGACGCGCTGGAAGCTGGACTTTCCGAGAGCACGGTTTTGGAAGTGGGGGATATTTTTTCTTTTGATATTGATTTCACGACGGAGATTCAAACAGGAGACACCTTTGCTTTTATCTATGAAAAGCGCGAAAGAAATGGCGAGAAAGCGCCCGACGGAAAAATTTTGGCCGGCAAATTTGTTAACGCCGGGACAGCCTACTACGCCTACTACTTTGATAATAACGGTAATGGCGGTTACTATGATGCCGATGGACGGGTTTTGGAGCGACAATTTTTGAAAGCACCATTGAGTTATCGGCGAATCTCTTCCGGTTTTACCGGCGCGCGAATGCATCCGATTACGCGCAAAGTTAGTGCGCATTATCAAATTGATTATGCCGCTCCCTCCGGTACGCCGGTGGTTGCGTCGGCGCGCGGAACAGTCACAAGCGCCGGTTGGTCTGGCGGTTGGGGCAATATGGTGCGACTGGAACACGATAATGGCTACACCACGCATTATGGTCATCTCAGTGCTTTTGCCAAGGGCTTGCGCGCTGGGGCGAGAGTTGATCAGGGACAATTAGTTGGTTATGTCGGCTCGACCGGCTGGTCCACTGG
>Ga0172379_10011370_pt1 | contig 10604 bp, 12 predicted proteins | sample GrowelOW334metaG_FD_119756 | JGI IMG/M metagenome (GOLD analysis project Ga0172379, IMG submission 119756) | Groundwater microbial communities from an aquifer near a municipal landfill in Southern Ontario, Canada - Groundwater well OW334 metaG | ecosystem: Environmental > Aquatic > Deep... | reverse complement strand
GGGGATAGCCGAAGTTCCTCGCAAGAGGGCCTAAGCTAGATTCAGTAAGAGGGGCTAAGTCGTAACAAGGCACGGGTAGCGGAAGCTGCTCGTGGATCATTTTTTTTAAAAATGTAGTCGACTCGGGAAGTTTTCAGGGAGGTTCAACTGGCTCAGTTCGATGAGCATGTTGAATTTTTCTGAACTCTAACTGAAAGCGTTTTGAGGAGAGTCGCTTAAAATTCTCCTTATTCGAAACAACTTTAAGAAACTAAAACAGAAAAACCGTTGTAAAAAAGCGGTTTTTATGTTAGAATTTTTATATGGTACAGTACTTTACGAAACAAGGTTTGCAAAATTTAAAAGAGGAATTGAAGGATATTAAAGAAAATCAGGTGCAGGAAACAAAAAAGCTTATTGCCGAGGCTCGCGCATTTGGTGACTTGAAAGAAAACGCGGGATATCATGATGCGCGTGAAAAAATGTCATTTTTGCTTGGCAGGGTCGAGCAATTGGAAGTGGCAATAAACGAAGCTGTTGTAAAAGAAAATGATGGGACAAATAATGTTCAAATTGGTTCAAAAATTAAAATTATATTTGACGGCCAGGAAGAAAATTATGAAGTTGTGGCTCCAACAGAAGCAGACATTTTGAAAAACAAAATTTCGTATCATTCGCCATTGGGGCAAGTGTTGATGGGTAAGGAAGCCGGCAAAGAGTTTGATTTTCAGGCGGGAAACAAAGTAGTAAAAGTTAAAATTTTAGAGATTAAATAAATGAATTACTATTTTTATTATTTATTATCCCTGATTATTGGTTATGTTATCGGAAGGCTTGGCCATGTTTTTGGCGGAAGCATAGCTTGGATTCCGCATCATTGGATATTTGGACTGATAATTATGGTTGTTCCTCTGTTTTCAAGAAAAATTACCAAAAAAACAAAGATATTGATTATTTTATTTGGTTTAGGAGTATTTGTAAGCGATTTAAAGGATTTTTTGGACTTAAAAGTATTTGAGCCCGAAGATGTTTATGCAGTGAAGTTCTTTGGCGTTGATTAAAAAAAATATGGGCCCGTGGTATAGTGGCAACACATCTCGTTTGCAACGAGAAGCTGGGAGTTCGATTCTCCCCGGGTCCACATTAAACGATTTTGCAAAATTTCTGCCTCGCCCGCGCTGCGAGCGCGGGACTCGGCGGACAAAAAATAAAGGTAATTCCACGGCTTTTTGAAATCTACAAAAAGCCGTTGGTTCAAAATTCGGCGGTTCGAGCCGATTTTTTTGATAAAATTTTTCATTTCTAAAAAATTGTTATCTAAAACGAAATTTTTGGCTTGGTTGGCTTCAATTATCCAATTCCGGACGAGTTCGAGCCAATGATTTCCTTTTCGCTCAAAATCAGATAATTTTTCCTCAATATCTTTCTTTTCCGCCATTAGTTTGTTTTTCTTTTCCTGAAATTCTACAAGTTCAAAACCACCTTCAAGGTAGCCGTCCATTAAGCGGTCTATTTTTGTTTTAATGGCGGAAAGTTCGGTTTTTAGATTTTGAGCGAAAAGGTTTGACGATTGGCTGTTTTCTTTTTCCCATTCATTCACTTTGGCAAGATATTTTTCTCGCCAATCGTCAGGCAAGGAAACTTTTTGACAATTCTCTTTTACCTGCTCGGTTAAAACTTCTTCCCGCAAAAAGCGATCCTGCGAACAATTTTGCGTTTTGCTTTTATGGGTGCAACGATAATATACAAACTTCAAACCGCTTTTTTTGATGTGCCGTTCAGCGGTTATGGAATATCCGCACTCGCTACAAACCGCAAAATTGAGAAATTGAAAGTTTTTCAGCCCTCGCTTTTTGCGGGGCTTGCCGTTCAAAATCAACGCTTCCTGTATTCTGTCAAAAAGTTTCTTTGAAATCATTGGCTTATGACTTCCTTGATGCACTTCGCCACGATAGCGAAAATGTCCGTAGTAAAAAGGATTGGTCAAAATTTTCTGTATTGTTGAAAGATGAGGCAATTTCCCGTCTTTGTCAACCAAGCCAAGAGAAAACATTTTGCTTTGAATTTTCGTTAAAGTGTATTCGCCAGTGGCAAAAGCCCTCAAAATTTCTTTCACTTTGTTAAAAGTTTTTTTGTCGGGTTCAATAGTTCTCAAACGAGGTTCGTTAAAATATCCTAAAGGGGCTTTTGCCGAAAGTTCGCCCCGTCTGATTTTTTGCCTAATTCCTCGCAAAATGTTTTCTCTTAAATTGTCGGTGTAGTATTTTGCTTGTCCAAAGGCAACGCTCAACATAAATTTTCCTTGCGGTGTTGGCTCAAACCAAAATGTAGGGAATTTTAGCGAAGTAATTTTTCCAGTATCTACCAAATAAATCACTCGTCCGCCATCTATTGAATTTCGGGCTAATCTATCGGGATTCCACGCTAAAATTCCCGAAGCGTTGCCTTTTTCAATTTCCGACATCATAAAATTAAAAACTTCTCGGCCCGGCTCTTTGGCGGTTTTGCTCTCGTAATATTCTTTAACCACAAACAGATTATTTTGTTTGGCAAACTCTCGCAATTCGGCGAGCTGGGCCTCAATAGACAAAATTTGTCTTTCCTCATCCTCGCTTGATTTACGACAATAGATAAAGTATTTAGTCATAGTTTTTAGAAGTTTTTAATTTTATTTACACCGACAATTTAAAAAATTTCGTTCGGGAATTACCTTTATTTTTTGTCCGCCGAGTCCCGCGCTCGCAGCGCGGGCGAGGCAGAAATTTTGCAAAATCGTTTAATGTGGTCAATTTTAGATAAAGTTAGAACTCATTTTGAGGAAAATCCCGCCGACGATTTCTGAAAAATTACGCTCCGCCTGCGCTAAAGCTTCGGCGTGACAAGTCGGGCGGCAAAAAGGAAGGGGGTTGGGGGAAGCCTGCCTGCCGACAGGCAGGGAATTTTTGCCCGCCCTCGCTTTCGCCGCCTCTTTTTTCGCCGCCGTAATTTTTCGTATTTCGCTTTGCGAAATTCGTTGTCTATTATTTACTATTTTTGATTTTTGGTGTAGTATCAAAGTAATAGAAAAGGAATATCACTAATACTTTAATTCTACTACTACGATATTAGTATGTCAAACATAACCAAAAATTTAAGAAAGTTACGGGAAACAAAAGGTTTAACCCAAGAAAAATTGGCGAGATTGGCCGATGTCGCCAATAATACGATTATTAAAATTGAAGCTGGTAAGAACCAGAATCCAACGCTTGATACGCTCAAGAAGGTTGCGAAAGCCCTTGAGGTAAGCATTGATGAGCTGATTGGATAAAAAATATGAATAAAGAAGAAGAAATCAAAAAATTTGAAGAAGAGGAAATTAACAGAATAACGCAAAAAGTTCTTATTTCATTGAAGGAAAAGGGCGAGTTAAGCAATAATGCAGTTGTAAAAATTATAAATGCAGAGCTAAAAAATGACCCGGTTTATGATGGCCTTCAAGATTGGAATATTCATTACAGCAGAGAACGAATAAGAGAGGCTATTTTAGGAAGCAAACTATTAAATCATGGAAAGGGCAATCTGCCTACATCTTGGTTTAATTTTTACATCTATTTTAGACTACCGGCAGGAATTGTGTTTAGTTTTATTCTTTTGTTTGTTGGGGGTTTAGCCACGCTAACAAGTTTAATTGATATAGCTGTAATTGGAACGCTTTTTTGGGGTTTAAAAGGAAGGAAATTATGGGCATATAAGATGAATTTTATTGTTTTATCCGTGGAAACAATTTTTAGGCCGTTGGAAAGAGCCAATAATATTATTGAATTTTTGGTTTTAGCTATTCTTTTTTCTTTAATTTGGTTGCTTCCCAATTGGATTTATTTCAAAAAAAGAAAATACTTATTTTTATATTCTTATGAAAAGAAAGATTAGAGATATAATAATTTTTTTAGGGAATAAATGGCGGGTTTTAGTGGTAATCGGTAGTATTTTAATTGCAGGGGGAGCTGGAGGATATTTTGGTTATGTAAAATTCGGAGAGTATAAGAATGCACAAGCAGAAAAAGAAAAATCTGCACAAGAAGTGGCTCAAACGCAACAGCAGGCCATTGAGGGAGCAAAATTAGAAATTGAAAAACTTAAAGCACAAGGAAAATTGTCCGAAGAAAAGCAGCAACAATTAGAGCAACAAATTCAAAATACGCCCAAGCAAGCTACGCCTAAAAATAATGATGATTCAATAACAGTAAAAGACCTGGAACCTTATATAAGCGGCGTGGTTAAGATACATTGTAAAAATTCTGAAGGTAGCGGCTCTTTGTGGAAAATAGACAATAAATATTTTGTTTTAACAAACGCACACGTCGTTGAATCTACTTACCCGGACGGAAGCTGTTCTTTTATCGCAGATGATAGTAATGAACAATTAGAAGGAGCATATTATATTTATCCCGAAAAAATGATACTGGGCGATGAAATTGATTCAGCGCTTATACCCATTGATAGTATTGCTACGCCAGAATTTTCTAAACCTATAAACTCTTTGAATTACAAAATATCATCCTTGCCTCGTTGTTCAAAAAAAATGCCACAGGGTTCAAAAGTGGTGACAATAGGCTATCCGGCTTATGCTAAAACAGAATATATACTACAAGGCATCCGAGGAGTTTCCAATGCGAGGATAATAACAGAGGGAGTGATTAGTGGGTATAGTTCAATTTTGCCCACGAGCCATCCAAATTATTATGTTTCCGCTAAAATTGACAGTGGAAATTCCGGAGGGATTGCTTTGTCAAAGGACGAGAATGGATTATGTGTTTTAGGTATTCCTACATGGATTTCACTGGGAAATTACGAAACACAAGGGATAGTTCAAAACGTTTGGTATTTGTTAATAAATTTAATGGCTTTATAATAAATAACATGACATGCCATCTTTCATTATCATTAAAATTGTTTCTCAAAAATAAAAACGTTATCACGATTATATTAACAGTTTTCATTACTTTATTAAGTTTTTATAACTCTACACTTATTCATAAAATAGATGATAGCAAGCAAAAAGTTTTTGAAAAAATTGTAAAACTGGGTGCCATAAATAGTTCCTATGCGGGAAATTTATCGTATATAAATTTGTTATTATCTAATATTCAAGATTGTAGAACGGCTAAAAATTTAGGGAATGATTTGCTAGAAAAAATATGTTCAGCTATACAAAATAGTTATGAGCGTGAAATTGCTCGCGAAGGAGAATTTATCAATTCTATTGAGGAAACACAAAAAGAATTTAATCTGGCACAAAAGGAACATTTACTTATTGAAACGCAAAATAGATTTTTAGTATTTTTGGCGAGCTCGCTTTTTTATATTTTTTCTGCAATTATTATAATAATTAACGTTGTTAGGTTTAAAAACAAAAACGATACTAAAAAATCTAAATAGGTTTGATGTAAAAAATTGCGGCGGCGAAAAAAGAAGCGACGAAAGCGAGGGCGGGCAAAAATTCCTTCCCCCCAACCCCCTTCCTTTTTGCCCGCCCGACTTGTCCCGCCGAAGCTTTAGCGGAGGCGGAGCGGAAATTTATCAAAAGTCGTCAGCAGGATTTTCTTGAAAATAAGTTCTAACTTTATCTAAAATTGACCACCATGAGTTTATCCATAGGAATTGTGGGGTTGCCGAATGTAGGGAAATCAACCCTGTTCAAGACCCTGACAAAAAAACAAGTTTTGATTGCAAATTATCCTTTTGCAACAATTGACCCCAATGTTGGGGTAGTTTTGGTGCCCGACGAAAGAGTGGATAAACTGGCCGATTTGTCAAAATCAAAAAAGAAAATTTATGCCACGGTGGATTTTGTGGATATTGCCGGTTTGGTAAAGGGAGCTAGTACAGGAGAAGGTTTGGGCAACAAATTTTTGGCAAACATACGAGAAACCGATGCTGTTTTGTATATTTTGCGCGCATTTAAAAAATCTGACATTGTAAACACTCAAAATGAAGTGAATCCGTTAAAAGAAAAAGAAATTTTGGATGTTGAGCTGATTTTAAAAGATCTGGAAACTATAAATAAAAGACTGGATTCTTTAAGCGGTGATGTGCGACAAAATAATAAAGAAGCTGTAAGGGAAAATGAAGTTTTAAGAAAAGCAAAAGATTTTTTATCTGCGGAAAAAGTTTTAATTGACCAGGAATTTACTGATGAGGAAACGGCAATCCTGAAGAACTTTCAACTCTTAACCCTTAAACCTCGTTTATTTTTACTAAACGGTTCTCCCGAAGAAGTAAAAAGCTGTATAGACATCGGAAGTCTATCTAATTCTTTGGTAATTGATGTGGCGCAAGAATACGAGTCGGCGGAGTTTTCCAAAGAAGAGAGAGCCGGGCTTGGCTTGCCCGAAGAGTCTGGTTTGGATATTTTAATTAAAAAAGCGTATGAGTTGCTTGGTTTGATAACCTTTTTGACAACCGGAGAAGATGAAACGCGCGCATGGACAATAAAAAAAAACGATACTGCGCCAATTGCGGGCTCGGCAATTCATACAGACTTTCAAAATAAATTTGTAAAAGCCGAAGTTGTTTTTTGGCAAGATTTGCTTGATTGCGGAGGATATCCAAAAGCTCGCGAGCAAGGCAAACTGCGTACCGAAGGCAAAGAATATGTTGTGGCTGACGGCGATGTAATTGAATTTAAGCACGGCTAAACCCAGTGTCATTGCGAGGAGCCCACAGCCTGCCTGCCGGCAGGCAGGGCGACGTGGCAATCTACAAGATTGTGCTTGTACTCTGGATCGCCACGCTCACTGCGATTCGCTCGCGATGACAAATAAACTTATGGATTTTGTAATAAAAAATATACAACAAAATATTGTAGGCGTGGCGAGAGAGCTTGGCTATGTTATTATTGATTCGAAAGACGGCGGAGAGTATAATTTAGTTAGAAAATTAAATTATGATAATTATCCGAGGTTTCATATTTATGTGAAGCAGGCTGGCACTGATTTTCATTTTAGTTTGCATTTAGACCAGAAAAAGCCAATTTACCAAGGTGCCCATGCACACAACGGAGAATATTTTGGCCCGGTTGTTGAGCAGGAAGCCGATCGCATCCGCGATGTCATTGCGAGGAGTAGCAACGACGAAGCAATATAGGGTGCGCGCACAAAACTCTGGATTGCCACGCTCGCTACGGCTCGCTCGCAATGACACAAAAAAAGAGAGCGTTGTGGTTAAACGCTCCATGCGCGTAGTTGACGAAGCAATCGAGTGGAGTGTGTGGAAATGGTATTCAGTCGTCTTCTGGAGTACGTCCTCGTCGGAATGCCGTGCTTCCTACTTGCTCAAAAATATCGGGATTTGGGTTAGGAAGTCCCTGGGCGATCTGTCTTTCGGCCAAGTCTCGTTCCCGCAGACATTGCTTGCACAGCCCGAGAGGTCCACACTTGGCATCCTTCATGGCAACTTTTCTTTTGCCACACATTTTGCACATTTGTTCAGACATTTTTTGTCTCCATACAGGGTTAGATTGTTCGTGAACTATAAATTTATCATATCATATTTAAATATCTATGTCAAGCTTAAAAATATTGTACGAGGATAATCACATAATTGCGGTTGTGAAACCGGCTGGTTTGCTTGCGCAGGGAGATAAATCCGGCGACACGAGCTTGATGGACGAAGTTAAGGATTATTTAAAAGAAAAATATAAAAAGCCGGGAAATGTTTTTTTGGGCTTGGTGCATAGGCTGGACAAGCCGGTGCAGGGGATTGTGCTGTTTGGAAAAACTTCAAAAGGAGCAAGCCGATTATCTGAACAATTTAGAAATCACACAATTCAAAAAACTTATCATGCGGTTGTGCTTGGGAAAATGGACAAGCAAAAAGGCGAAATTAAAGAACAGATAAATAAAATATCTTTTTTTGCGGAAGGGTTTACAAATAAAACAGATGAGGAGCTTTTGGCCGACATTAAAAAGGCCACAAAAACCAGAACAGCAGAATTGAGTTGGGAGGTTGTGAAGTCCAATGATAAATACACATTACTTAAAATAATGCCAAAAACCGGCAGGTTTCACCAAATAAGAATTCAAATGGCAAGCATGGGCCACCCAATACTCGGAGATTCCAAATTTGCAAAAAGCATTGCCCTTTGCGCAACGGCAATCAGTTTTAAATCTGCAACAGACAATAAACAAATAAATTTGGAGATTCCCTTGCCTTTTGACTTATCCACACCCCAAGGGCTTGATTTACTTTCCTGATGCTGGGATAATAAATAAATATTAATAAAATATTAATAAAGGTCGAATCGATCTTTAAAAGTACTAAGATATTATTAATTAATAAAATATAATCATATGACATATTCAGATTGGTCTTCAGTCATTCAGCCGTTTCTGCAACAACTTGTATCCTTTATCGCCAATTTGGTTTTGGCAATAGTTGTTTTCATAATCGGCTATTTAATTTCTGTGGGTATTGGAAAATTAATCACCGAAATATTAAAGTCAGTAAAATTTAATAAACTGTTTGAAAAAGAAGGGTGGAGAAAAGCATTGCAAAGGGCAAATGTTGAGGTAAATCCGTCAGAATTCATTGGAGCAATCTTCAAATGGATTTTTGTTATTATTTCTTTGCTAATCGCCGTAGATGTTCTTAGGCTTACGGCCTTCGCAGGATTTTTAACACAAGTGCTCAACTATCTGCCAAACGTAATTGTAGCTGTTTTGGTTTTTGTGGTTGCAATAATAATTTCTGACATTGTGGAAAAAGTTGTCAGGGCAACAGTAGAACGATTGCGAGTTGGATCGGGTTACATTGCTTCGTCAATTGTAAAATGGGGGATTTGGATTTTTACATTCTTTTTGATTTTGGATCAGCTCTTGCCATCAAGCCTGCTGATTAAAACCTTATACACAAGCATTGTATATGGGGTAATCGGAGCATTGGCTCTGGGCATTGGTTTGGCAATTGGTCTTGGAGGGAAAGAAACAGCAGGAAAAATTATTTCCGACATGCACAGAAAAATGGAGGAGAGATAAAAACATTGGAATGCCCTAAAAGGGCCTAAGTATAAATGCAAAAAGACGCGTACGTACCGCGCCTTTTTGTTTGGGTATTGACACGGATAAATAAATAGAATAAGATACATTTACATGGTAAATATTTTGTTAAACACCACTAATAAAAGAAGCGGATAACTGCAAGACTTTTTTTGTTGAATGAGTGACCGCTCCACAAGGCGGTTTTTAATTTAGTATTATATCAAGGACTTTGAAAATTAAACCCTGTTAAATTCCTTTAATGGAAGATTGCCTACCAGCAATTTTTAACAGGCATACTTAATCAAGTTTTAGACGTGGGGTCTTTAATTGATTAAGTAGTAGGTAAAAGCATACGAAATATACAAGTTCATAAGATACATAAAATCTGTATCTATTAGAAACTTACGCTAAAAAATTATTACGATAAATTCAAAATTTGAGTTTATCGAAGGATAGGTTATAAGCGAATGGCGGATGCCTTGGGATATTAATGCTATGAAGGACGTGGCGTGCCTGCGATAAGCATCGGGGAGCTGGCTAGCAAGCTTTGATCCGGTGATTTCCGAATGAGGAAACTCTGTTGAGGTAATACTCAATAACTCCGACCTCGGTCGGAGAGCGTACCCGGTGAAGTAAAACATTTCAGTAGCCGGAGGAACAGAAAACAATGTTAGTTTTTAGTTTGTAGTTGGTAGTTTGTAGATTTCCTACTCACTACTTACTACGGACTACTAACTAACACATTCCCTTAGTAGTGGCGAGCGAAGAGGGAACAGCCTAAACCGTTTGATTTATCAAGCGGGGTTGTAAGGATTTAACGTCGGGCAACCGAGGGAGAACACATAGGTAAATTATTAATAGAAGCACTCTGGAAAGAGGCACCATAGAGGGTAATAGTCCCGTATGTAAAAATAATTTTACGCTCCTTGTTAGATTTCTTGAGTACTGTAGGGCATGATAACCTTGCAGGAATCCACCCGAACTATCGGGTAAGGCTAAATAATTAATATCACCAATAGTGAACCAGTACCGTGAGGGAAAGGTGAAAAGTAGGGGGTTGACCCCGGTGAAATAGTACCTGAAACCATTTGCTTACAAAGAGTCGGAGCCTGACATCCGCAAGGATTAGGGTGACGGCGTGCTTTTTGCAGAACGAGCCAACGAGTTTGAATAACCAGTAGTCTAAGCCCTTCTGGGGCGAAGGCGTAGCGAAAGCGAGTGTTAAAAGCGCGAAAAATTATACTGGATGTTCAAGACCCGAAGCCAGACGAGCTTACCTTGAGCAGGTTGAACCCTGACGAAAGTTGGGGGGAGGACCGAACTAGTGAGGCGTGCAATCCTCTTGGATGACTTGAGGTAAGGAGTGAAAAGCTAATCGAGTTTGGTAATAGCTGGTTCTTCCCGAAACAGCTTTGGGGCTGGCGTCTATCGTCAGCGCGCGGGGGTAGAGCACTGAATAGAATTCCTTGGAGTTTCTCCAGGTTTTCTAATCAAACTCCGAATACCGTGCGTATTGGATAGGCAGTAAGAACGCGGGGGCTAAGCTCCGCGCTCAAAAGAGAAACAGCTCAGATCGTCGTCTAAGGTCCCTAAATTAAACTAAGTGTT
>Ga0172379_10011369_pt1 | contig 10604 bp, 11 predicted proteins | sample GrowelOW334metaG_FD_119756 | JGI IMG/M metagenome (GOLD analysis project Ga0172379, IMG submission 119756) | Groundwater microbial communities from an aquifer near a municipal landfill in Southern Ontario, Canada - Groundwater well OW334 metaG | ecosystem: Environmental > Aquatic > Deep... | reverse complement strand
TTCAAATCCCTTCACTCACCCCATTGACTGAATTAAAAGGCGCCTGTAGCTCAGTTGGATAGAGTCGCAGACTTCGAATCTGTTGGTCGTACGTTCGAGTCGTACCAGGCGCGCCAGATAACATATTTGTTTTTTTTGTATTAAAGGGCCTTTAGCTCAGTTGGTAGAGCAGTTGACTCTTAATCAATTGGTCGAGAGTTCGAGTCTCTCAAGGCCCACCATAAAATCAAGGGGTTAGCCATTCACGGTTAGCTCCTTTTTTTTATCTTCAGGGGAAATGTGACGTTTTGTGACAGAAGGGGAGGTCAATCCATCGAGAAGATTGACGGCTTTCAATTTATGTTCTTGGCTCAAATGTGCATACCGGAGCGTCATCGTCATTGTTGTATGGCCAAGTATTTCTTGAACCTCCTTTAATGATGCACCTCTCATTATCATATGACTTGCAAAGGTATGCCTGAGATCATGAAACCGGAAATTGTCAATCCCTGCCTTTTTCATTGCCGTAGCAAATGACCTTTTAACCTCTAAGACCCTGTCTCCTGTCTCAGTGTTGACAACTGTCAAACTATTTTCTTCCTTCCGCTTTGCTTTAGGTGAGAAGGTGAAGACATATTGTGTCCCGATCTTCTGCTTTTTACGAATAAACTTGAAAAGCTCCGTCAAGGTCTGATTAATCGGGACTTGCCGGGGCGTGTTTGTCTTTGTATGCTGAAGGTAAATTAGACCGTCCTTTATCTGATCCCATTTGAGGCCCAGGATTTCACCGCGCCTCATACCCGTATTTAAGGCGCAAAGGACGATGTCATAAAGGTGCGGCGGACATGACGGCAAAAGTTTAGATATTTCTTCTTTGCTCAAGTACCGAAGCCGGGAATTGTTTTCTTTTGCCAGCAGGGTCTTTCCCTTATCAAAGGGGTTCCGTTCTGCCATTTCCCATTCAACTGCCTTTGCAAATAGATGATGGAGACATGAAATCTCCCGATTGATTGTCGCAACCGTTCTGATCGTGTCCTTGAAGGTCTTTTTTTGCCTTAGATGGTTCCTGTAGGTTTCAAGATCTACATAATGAATATTTGAAAGGACCGTGTCTTCCTTGAAGTAATCCTTGAATGGCCGAACGAAAAATATCGGCTCCGCGTCCATTGCTTATCTTTTTCCCGATTTGTCTCACACTGAGGCCTTTGGCTTTGTAATATGGAATCCAGTGGCGAAGCATTGCCACATAAACTCTGTTTTTTTCTTTTCCTTTATGGGCGACTTTCTTTTTCAGAGCATCGGCAATTGTTTCAATAAATTCCTTGTCGCCATAAAATGAAGCCTCTGACATTCTTTCAACCACAAAATCAAGGCTGATCGCTGTCTTATCCCATATCACCAGTTTATAAATTGCTCGCCGGTCCCCGTTATTTGCCTTGGACAGGGTTTCTCTGATTCCTTTTGTTTCAATTTCCTTGAGAAAAATATCAATCAGATCATTGGCAACTATCGTTGTAATATCATCAATGTTTATTTCCGAATAGATTTTGCTGCCAAGTGCCTCGCCTGGATTATCTTTTTCTTTGATCCTTAAGTGAGCTTCAAGATCCGTATGTGATTTTATGGAAAAAAGCAGTTGCGTGTATAGTCTGACAGAAAATATCCGCTTAAGTTCCGGGTCAATGTTTTTGAGTTTAGCGTTTTGAAGATGAATATCCGTTAATTGTTTGCAAAGCCCCGCTTCGTAAGCTGCACACTCGTCTTGATAGGCTTTGGATTTTTCCCGATCTTCGTTTTTTCCCATGTTGCGCCTCCTGTTGCGCGCCGAATTAATTGAATCAATGGAGGGATGGTTCAACTCTTTTACTAAAATATCCTTTCTTCTCAAAACCTACTGAATACCTATACGAAAAAAAATATAACCACGGAGAAACCCCCTCAGTACGCTCCAATGTCATAATCGAAATCTGATCTGCCAGTAAATGCAATACACATCCTATCGTAATTCCGATCAGGATGTCATTAGCAAGCAAGAATGACATGAGCGCAAATATTGTGATCAGTTCGTAAGAATGAAATACAATAAAGGCTTTTTGCCATCTTAAATCATTGCACCAGGAGAAGAAATTACTGATTGAAAATCTTTCTTTCGACAAAAGAATAAAGTCAAGTACGTGATCCAGGTCGATAAAGATCCCGCTCAGAAATAGAGAAATACTCATTGGTTGTGATCCTGTCAGTTTATAAGCGGAAATCGCTGCCACTGCGGATATCCCTACATGTGTAGAAGCCTTCATATTTCCATGAATCCTAATTAAGTTGATTGAAATCTAATTCCGGGGAAATCGGTCCAGGATAACCGGCTTGTCGGGTGCGCTCCCTATCTCCGAGGAACAAATTATAATTTTATCCTTGCCATACTTGGTCTTTTTTTCGATGAATCACATACTCCGCAGTAAATTAAGGTTTCCTTGCCATCATTCGCCTCTAATTGCTTTTGAAAAATCACGCCGGTCCATCTGTGACCAGGTTCAAGAGTATATGGCAGTGGAATAGAATGAGGTGGCGAAGGGAAAACATATCGTCTGCTTGGCTTTTTTAATACGACAGATATTTTATTGGGATAAATATATCCAATAAAACTGGTTAATGTTGTACTCCTGTCTCCGACATTAGAAACCTCAACAAAAATAAAAAGACCTTCTTCTGGATCTGATGATATTTTCATATTTGCATTTCCAGATATCCTTAATTTTGGTCCTTGATAAATCCATTTGTAAACATTCCAGCCGAGAGAAAGAGTAGCAATGACAGCTCCCCACCATGCAGCAATTTCGGTCATAGTCATTTTACAAGCCTCCAACTGTGACAAAATGTGACTTTCATCGTTTTTCTTGCTTTTTTCTTTTACATAGTTTATACAACAAACACCAAAAAAAAGCTATTAATAACGTAATCTCGACAGGTTAACATATATGCCTTTATCCCCCTCTTAATCAATTGGTCGAGAGTTCGAGTCTCTCAAGGCCCACCAAAGAAACAAGGGGTTAGCCAAATCAAGGTTAGCCCCTTTTTTCTTGACTGTCAGACATTTTCCTCCAAAATAAAAAAGGTAAGAAGGCGAAACCGTGACTTCCATAATCAAAACCATAAAAATGCGCCGTTCCTGCCGAACCTATGAGATCAGGGCGATTGAGCAAGACAAGCGCATTGCCTGTGAGGCCTTTCTGACTGGCAACACCACATGTCCTTTCGGAAGTAAGGTTCGTTTCACACTCTCAGATATGCATCAAATTAAACTTGAGGAAATGAATGTTCCCGGAACCTATGGCGTTATCCAGGGGGCACAATTCTTTATCATCGGGGCGGTAGGAAAGTCCGAAATGGCAATGGAAGATTTCGGCTACGCCATGGAAAGAAACGTCCTTTGTGCCACAGAATCAGGGCTCGGAACCTGCTGGCTGGGTGGGACGTTCAAGCGAACCGGCTTTGCCCGCATCATCGATCTTCAGAAGGATGAGCTGCTGCCGGCCGTCACTCCCGTGGGTTATCCGAAGCAGAAAAAATCACTTACGGACCGTATCTTCCGGTATGTGGCCTCCTCCGACAAGAGGAAACCCTGGGAACAAATATTCTTTCTGAATAATCTCGAAACACCGCTCAAGGGTGACCAGGCAGGCGACTTTGGCCAGGTGCTCGAATGCCTCCGGATCGGGCCTTCGGCATCGAACAGGCAACCCTGGCGGATCATCAAAGAGGAAAATTCCATGAAATTTCATTTCTATCTTAAGAGAACCCCTGGCTATGGTAATTTGATCGGAGGCATCAGTCTGCAAAACATCGATATGGGCATCGCCATGTGCCATTTTGAGTTATCGGCCCGGGAAATGGGACTGAACGGTCAGTGGGTGAGGCGGATCTTCCCGGGAGCGAAAGCAGCGCCGGGGGGGATTGAGTATATTGTTAGCTGGGTCGGAGCGTAAGACTAACCCCATGGATGATAAAAATCTCTCATACCCACTCTTTTTCATGGAGGGGAATTATCCACCTCCGATAAAGAGGAATGCCGGGGTATTTCTGACATGGTGTCCCGGACCAAATCTCAAATAAAAACAAATCTCAAAAAACTGTTGACTCTGATAGGTCCTTATATTAACTTACTTCTTTAATTAATTTCCGGAGTATCAAGGGATTGTCTAAAAATATATTTTATATACGCACCTTTGGCTGCCAGATGAATGTTCACGATTCCGAGCAGTTGGCTTCCATGATGGTCGACGCCGGTTTCGAACAGACTGAAGATATAAACCAGGCGCAGGTGATTCTAGTCAATACTTGCAGTATCAGAGAAAAAGTGGCGCTTAAAATTGTCAGCCAGGTCGGCCGCTACCGGCAGTTGAAGGAGAATAATCCCGACCTTGTTATCGGCGTGGGTGGCTGTCTCGCCCAGCACTGGGGGCAGTCACTTTTGAGAAAAAACGTCGGCATCGATCTTGTGTTTGGAACACATGCCCTGGACAGAGCGCCGGAAATGATCAGGAGGATACAAAGAAAAGGGGGAGCTATTGTAGATACGTCATTCCGGGAAGCCATTCCATCTATGAATATCTGTCCTAGGCCGGACAATGGTAATTTACAGGCCTTTGTCACCATTATGCAGGGATGCGACAACTTCTGCTCCTATTGTGTGGTTCCCTACCTGCGGGGAAGGGAAAAAAGCCGCCCGAGTCAGAACATCATAGATGAAATCAGGGCACTTGTTGCCCATGGCGTCAAAGATGTGACCCTCTTGGGGCAGAATGTGAATTCCTATGGCAAGGGATTGGCCGAGGGGATTCATTTTTCTGATCTGATCACAAAAGTAGACGCCATCGATGGTCTGGAGAGAATAAGGTTTACCACGTCCCATCCCAAAGACCTTACCGAGGATTTGATCAATTGCTTTGGAAAATTGGGGAAGCTTTGCGAATATATTCATTTGCCTTTTCAGACCGGTTCTAATAGCATCCTTGCAAGGATGAAGCGCGGTTATACCAGAGAAGATTACTTTGCCAAGGTGGAAAGACTGCGGGAAACCTGTCCGGACATCGCCATCAGTTCCGACGCGATGGTGGGTTTTCCAGGGGAAACAACAGCGGATTTTGAAGCCACTATGGAATTGATTGAGAGAATCCGATTTGACAACCTTTTTTCGTTCAAGTATTCTGAACGTGAGGGAACGGCAGCCGTTAACCTCGGTGAAAAAGTTCCCGAAAAGGAAAAAAGCCGCCGTCTCAGTTTACTACAGGAACTTCAGGATTGCCATGCCCTGGAAATGAACAAGGCAATGGTTGGCAAGACTATCGGCGTCCTCGTAGAGGGAAACAGTAAGAACAGTTCCAGAGATATGATGGGACGAACAAGAACGAACAAGGTCGTGAACTTCAGAGGCAAGGAGAATCTCCATGGCAAAACCGTAAATATTCATATTACCGCAGGATATTTACATTCACTGAGGGGAGAACTTTCTTGAGAAGGAGGATGGGATGTTGATTGAAATGAAGATCACCGGTCTGACGATAGATCCAATTACGAGCACCCCGATCGTCATTCTGAAGGACATTGAAGAGAAAAAGGCCATTCCCATTTGGATTGGCTTGTTTGAAGCCAGTGCCATAGCAACGCACCTGGAAAAGATTTCCTTTTCCAGGCCAATGACCCATGATCTGATTAAAGAAATATTAAAAGTACTCGGCGTGGAAGTTGTACGGGTGGAAATTCATGATCTCCGGAACAACACTTTTTTTGCAAACATGCATTTGCAGGGAGACGGGAAGACCTACATTGTCGATGCCCGTCCCAGTGACGCTATTGCCATCGCCCTCAGGACAGACGCCCCAATTTATGTTGAAGAAAAAGTAATCGAAAAGTCAAGAAACGTCGATATCGGCTCCAACATAGAGGACATGGAAAAACTGAAGGAAGATAAATTGAAGGATTTTCTCGAAAATTTGTCTCCCGAAGCCTTTGGTAAATACAAGATGTGATAGTTCATTTGATGAAATAATGGTAAAGATGTTTACACTGGAAGACGCCATAAAAGCCTTCGGCTTTCATCTCGAGATGGAGCGAAATCTGTCACCGCAGACATGCAGGGCTTATCTTTCCGACCTCAGAGACTTCTCCGGCTTCATGGAAGGACAGCACCTTGACGGCATTGCCATGGGAAAAAAGAAGGACCTTGATGATTTTGGTCAGTTACATCTTCGTATTTATCTGGCAAATCTCTACAAGCGCAGACTCCAGAAAGCGTCTATTGCCCGCAAACTGGCGGCGATGAACACTTTTTTCCGCTACCTGATTAGAGAAGGAAGAATTGGAGTGAATCCTCTGGCCGGTGTATCGGCACCACGCAAGGATTTGCTTATGCCCAGGCACTTGTCCGTTGATGAGGTCTTTAACCTACTTGGGCATCAATTTGCCGACGACGTCAAGGGGATGCGGGACAGGGCGATTCTGGAAATATTTTATTCCACGGGTATCCGCCTGAGTGAACTTACGGCTTTGAACAGGGAAGATGTCGATTTTGAGCAAGCACTGATCAGGATACGCGGAAAAGGAAGGAAGGAAAGGATTGTTCCGGTCGGAATACCGGCGCTGAGGACCTTGAAGGACTACCTGGGGAAAAGAGGCTCATTGGGGGAGGACGGGAGTCCGGATGGTAGAAGAGCGCCACTGATCACCGGAAGAAATAGTGAGCGGATTAATCCGCGGACGGTGGAAAGAATAGTTGACAAATATATGCGGATGAGTGGAAACCAAAAAAAAATCAGTCCCCATGCCCTGCGGCACTCATTTGCCACCCATCTGCTCGACGCCGGGGCCGATTTACGGAGCATTCAGGAAATGTTGGGGCATGAGAGTCTCTCGACGACCCAGCGTTATACCTCGGTCAGCGTAGGTCGGCTCATGGAGATCTATGACAAATCACATCCCAAGGCGCGAGGAGGATCAAGCCAGGCATGAAAATACGGGGAACAACGATTATCGCGATTAGGCACAACGGGAAAGTAACCGTTGCCGGAGACGGACAGGTAACCTTCGACGTTACCATCATGAAGCATGGGGCACGCAAGGTTCGCCGTCTCTATCACAACAAGGTCATTGTCGGGTTTGCCGGAACAACGGCGGATGCTTTCACGCTCTTTGACCGTTTTGACCAGAAATTGGAACAGTACAACGGGAATCTTTTACGAGCCGCCGTTGAGCTGACGAAGGACTGGCGAACCGATCGGGTACTGCGTCATCTCGAGGCCCTGATGATTGCCGTCAGCAAGGATTATTTCCTGCTGATTTCCGGTAACGGCGATGTCATTGAATCAGACGATGAAGTCATGGCGATCGGTTCCGGCGGCCCTTACGCACTGGCCGCCGCCCGCGCCCTGGTCCGTTTTTCCGATCTCTCGGCGACGGAAATAGCCACGGAGTCAGTGAAGATCGCCTCGGAAATTTGCATTTATACAAATAACAATATTACTGTTGAAGAATTGGATATCAATGATGACTAAAGCACTACCCGCTTTAAATATGGTGGAACGAGAAAAAAAAACAACCATGAAGGCCATGACGCCTCGCGAAATCGTGGAAAAGCTTGATCAGCATATCATCGGTCAGGGGGACGCGAAAAGGGCCGTGGCCATAGCCTTGCGGAACCGCTGGCGGCGACAGAACGTTTCCAAGGAGCTTGGCGAAGAGATCTCGCCAAAAAATATCATCATGATCGGACCGACAGGAGTCGGGAAAACTGAAATTGCCCGCCGCCTTGCCAAACTGGATAATTCCCCTTTTCTCAAGATTGAGGCATCCAAATTTACGGAAGTGGGCTATGTAGGCAGAGATGTGGAATCCATGATCCGCGACCTTGTAGAACTTGCCATTAACATGGCGAAGGCTGAAGAGCAGGAAAGCGTAGGTGCCAAAGCGGCGACTTTAGCAGAGGAGGCCCTGCTGGACGTTCTCTTACCGCCCAAACCGGTGGAGAGGACAGTAGGACAGATGCTGGATGAAGAAAAAGAATTTGATGTGGAGGAGGAAGATCTCTTAAAACAGCAGGATACGACCCGGGAAAAGTTGCGACGCCTTCTGCATGAAGGAAAACTTGATGGTCGTTATGTGGAAATAGAGGTATCGGAACAACGAAGCGGTCCCATGATAGAAATATTTTCTACGTCCGGCATCGAAGACATGGGGATGAACATTAAAGAGCTTTTCGGCAATATGTTTCCTCCCAAAAAGAAAAAAAACAGGGTCATGGTGCCGGAAGCCCTGGATATACTGGCGCAGGAGCAGGCCCAGCGTCTTGTGGATATGGAGAAGGTTACAAAAATGGCGATTTCCCGAGTAGAGCAGTCGGGAATAATTTTCCTCGATGAGATTGACAAGATCGTGGGAAGCGATTCACCGCATGGCCCCGATGTTTCCAGAGAGGGTGTTCAACGGGATTTGTTGCCCATTGTGGAGGGATCGACAGTTAATACCCGTCATGGAATGCTCAAAACAGATCATATCCTGTTTATCGCCGCCGGGGCCTTCAGTGCCACAAAACCATCGGATCTAATTCCCGAACTACAGGGCCGTTTCCCGATTAGGGTAGAGTTGGATTCACTAGGTAAAGACGAGTTTATCCGTATTCTCACAGAACCTCATAACGCCTTGATTAAGCAATATATTGAAATGTTGGCCACAGAAGGTCTAACGGTAACCTTTACGACGGAGGCAATTGCAGAAATCGCCGAAGTAGCAACCATCGTCAATGAAAGAACAGAAAATATCGGGGCGAGAAGACTCTATACGATCATGGAAACCCTCTTGGAGGATATTTCTTTCGACGCCCCCGACATGAGTGAGAAAAAAGTGGTAATCGATGCCCAGCAAGTCCAGGATAAGCTTGGCGATATTATCGAGGATGAAGACCTGAGTCGCTATATTCTATAACAATGCAATATACCGAAGGGGACAAAATGGACAGTGTAAAAAAATCCATGGAAAGGGCAGAGATCCTCATTGAGGCCCTTCCCTACATTCGCCGGTTTTACAATAAAGTAATCGTGATCAAATACGGCGGTCACGCCATGGTGGATGATGAACTCAAGGATATGTTTGCGAGGGATGTGCTGATGATGAAATATGTGGGCATTCATCCCGTAGTAGTTCATGGCGGGGGACCACAGATCGGAGGCTATCTGAAAAAGCTGGGTAAAGAATCAAAATTTATCCAGGGGATGCGGGTGACAGATCAGGGGACCATGGACATTGTGGAAATGGTGCTGGTGGGCAAGGTCAACAAAGAGATCGTGGGGCTGATCAACCAGCATGGAGGAAAGGCCGTCGGCTTGAGCGGCAAGGACGGCAGTCTCATCCGGGCTGAGAAGTATCTTTTAAGTGCCGAAAAGGCCAGGGATACCCCACCGGAAATTATCGATCTCGGTCTTGTCGGTAAAGTAAAAGAAATTAACGCTTCCCTTATCACGGGCCTGGTAAAGGATGGCTTTATTCCCGTTATTGCCCCTACTGGTCTTGGCGATAAGGGAGAAACCTACAATATCAATGCTGATATCGTTGCCGGAGCAGTAGCGGCCGCTCTTCAGGCCGAAAAGCTTGTTTTGTTGACCGATGTGGAAGGTGTCCTTGACTCTGAGGAAAAACTTATCAATACCATGAGTAACGCCGAGGCCCTGGCGATGATTAATGATAAAGTCATCCACGGCGGGATGTTTCCAAAGGTCAAATGCTGCCTCAAGGCGCTACGGGGTGGGGTGAGAAAGTCTCACATCATCGACGGCCGCCTGAAACATGCGATTCTGCTGGAGATGTTTACGGATCGCGGCATTGGCACAGAGATTATTATCTAAAAACAATTTTTAACCATTGACTGTCCGATAAAGACATAATATATCACTTAAAGGAATGGTTGTAACTAATAATGAATAAAGAAGAATGGATGTATCTTTCCGATCAGTACATTATGGGAACCTATAAGCGGTTTCCCGTGGTTTTCGCCAGAGGGAAAGGGATGAAGCTATGGGATACCGAGGGCAGGGAATATCTTGATTTCGTCGCCGGCATCGCTGTCTGTAGCCTTGGCCATGCCCACCCTGAGGTCAGCAACGCCATAAAAAGCCAGGTGGATAAACTGGTCCATGTTTCCAACCTGTACTATATTGACATCCAGATCGAATATGCCAGGCTGCTGATACAGCAGTCCGCCCTCGATAAGGTCTTCTTTTGTAACAGCGGCGCCGAGGCGAATGAAGGGGCAATCAAACTGGCCAAAAAGTATGGCAATGACCGTAGCGGCGGCATAAAAAACGAGATCGTTACAATGAGCGACTCTTTTCATGGTCGTACCATGGCGACGATCACCGCTACGGGTCAGGATAAGTTTCATAAGGGATTCAATCCGTTATTAGCGGGATTTCAATATGTTCCTTTCAATGATGTGGGAGCGCTCGGTCAGGCGATCTCCGAGAAAACCTGTGCCGTCATGATTGAGCCCATCCAGGCGGAAGGCGGCATCCGGGTTCCCGATCCGGATTATTTCCAGAGTGTTCGACGCCTGTGTGATGAAAAGGATGTCCTGTTGATTT
>Ga0172379_10011368_pt1 | contig 10605 bp, 8 predicted proteins | sample GrowelOW334metaG_FD_119756 | JGI IMG/M metagenome (GOLD analysis project Ga0172379, IMG submission 119756) | Groundwater microbial communities from an aquifer near a municipal landfill in Southern Ontario, Canada - Groundwater well OW334 metaG | ecosystem: Environmental > Aquatic > Deep... | reverse complement strand
TTGCTAGTGGTTTTTGGTATTTATTCCTAAATCTTAAATCCTAAATCGTAAATCGTTTTACTTAATTACTTCTCCCTCAATAACCTTAGGCGAAGTGGGGGAGTCGGATTTTTTCATCATTAACTTCTGTTGAAGAATGGTTAACAGGGTGGTTAGGAGCCAATAGAAGGCGAGGCCGGCGGGGAGAGTCCAACAAATCACGACAGTTAGAATCGGAAAGATGTATAGCATTTGCTTATTCATAATCGCGGCCATGCTTTCGTCTTTAGAACCGGCGCCACTGACGGCTGGTTTTTGCATGGGCATCATCTTGGCTTGGACAAATTGAGCTGCGCCGGCTAAGACCGCTAAGACCATATTAGGCTTGGAAAAATCCATGAAACCAAAAGCCATAGTATTTAATGGTCCCGGATTTACAATAAAAGGATAAACCAAGCTAGAAACTTTGCCGGTAAATTGATCTTGAAAAACTTTAAAAATCGCCCAGAAAAATGGCAACTGAATTAAAAGGGGGAGACAAGAGGAAAAAGGATTAACTTTTTCATCCTTGTATAAGGCCATCATTTCTTTAGTCATGGCTTCACGATCTTTAGGATCGGGATATTTTTTCTTCAGCGCATCAATTTTAGGCTGAATAGTTTGCATGGCTTTTTGTGAAGCCAAGGATTTAGCCGATAAAGGCCACAGGATGGCTTTAACGATCACAGTAAGCCCAATAATCGCCAAAGCGATATCATGCCCAGGAATGACGTTATAAAGCCAAATTAAAAGGTTTAAAACCGGTTGATAGAAAATTGTTGTAAACATAAATTCACGTAACACATAACACGCAACACGTAACAAAGGGGACTAAAATGTTGAGTGGGGTAGTGTTTATTTTTATATTTTAAATTTTTAAAAGTAGGGGAAATAATTTTTACTTACAGGCTATTTTATATTCTGTGTCTTATACTATTATTTATCTCTTCATAACTCTGGATACCGGCCTTCCTTCGACAAGCTCAGGACAGGCCGCCGGTATGACATCTGGGTGTTCTGTATTTTTGTTGCGTGTTACGTGCTGTGTGTTACGTGATTACGCAGGGTCGTATCCGCCTTTGTTAAATGGATTGCATCTTAAAATTCGCCAAGAAGTTTTTACTAGGCCAATAATCGGGCCGTATTTATTAATGGCATCAATGGAATATTGGGAGCAGGTGGGGGTGAAGCGACAATAACCTAATGGGTGCTGATATTTACGCCAACTATGATCAGGTGACCACAACTTTTGATATAAAAGAATTAATTTAATCAAATTATCCCCAATAAATCTGCTCAACCACCACATATTAAATTAATTTTAATTTATTAAAGGCAAATTTTAGTTCTGTTTGAATGTCCTCAAAGGTTTTATTAATGATGGCCGGTAGACAAATAATCACCACATCATAATTTTTAACCTTAGTGGCATAATCTTCACGCAAAATATTTCTAATCTGGCGTTTGATTTTATTCCTGTCTACGGCTTTTTTACTGACTTTTTTGCTAACTAAAATAGCAAACCTAGGACGCTCTAAGCTATTGGCCGTTACTTTAAGACCAAGAGAGGGAGCATAGGCCGAAGCGCTTTGTTTAAACACCTTCTCAAAATCCTTGTTTTTAGTTAATCTGTACTGCTTTTTAAGCATATAGTTAAGAGGATTATACTTAAAAATTAGCAAACTGTCCAGAAACTAGCAACCCCCCAAAAGTGGAGGGTTGCTGGATATAACCGATATTGTTTAATAAAGATTACTTGCTTAGTTTTTTTCTACCTTTAGCGCGACGGGCTTTTAAGACGTTCTTTCCGTTTTTAGTCTCCATTCTCTTTAGGAAACCATGGTCTTTCTTGGCTTTACGCACGTTTGGCTGATAAGTTCTTTTAGGCATATGGTAATAAAATCAAAATTTAAAAATCAAAAATCAAAATTATAAACGATTATTCAGGTCTCGGGATAGGTATAAATCCCTTTTGTAACTACCTTAATCTAACAGTTCTTCATTAATTAGTCAAGGACTACTAAAAATACACTTCCTTGTTACGTGCTATGTGCTATGTGTTGCGTGTTAGTAACACGTGCCTCGGCCGTTGTCGCCCTTGCCATCGCAATTATCATCTTTACTGTTGTAGCAGTTTTCTTTGGCCCCAGGATTAATAGAATTAAGGTTGTCGTTACAATCAGTTTTATTGGTAGCATAAGCCTTGGGACAAGCACCGGCGTAGTATTCGGCTACCCAATTTTTAATCCCATAACCATCTTTATCTCTATCAGGATAACAGGCGACACAACCTTCGTTTTTCTGACCATTACAGTTTTCATCAATTAAATTTCTATCACAAATTTCTTTAGCCTTAGGACTAACCACTTTATTGCTATCATTACAATCAGAACCATTATTAGCATACCCAGCTGGTTTAGCAATAGACTGCTTACTAAGCTTTGGATTTCCATAACCATCACCATCAACATCTCTATACCAAAGTTTATTAGTAGAACAATTTTCATCTTTTTTACCATTACAATCATTATCCTTATCATCGTCACAAATTTCACTTAAGCCAGGATTCATCGTGGGCTCTAAGTCATTACAATCATTTTTATTGCCAACATAACCGGCTGGCTGAGTAGTATCTTGATACATAACTGCCGGATTACCATAACCATCACCATCACCATCTTGATACCAGGCTGGTATATCTGAAGAACACTCTTCATCTATAGCACTGTTACAATTATCATCTTTACTATTACCACAAACCTCACTTTTCCCAGGATTTATGTTAGAATCACTGTCATTGCAATCAGTTTTATTAGTAATATAACCACTAGGCTGATCGTTTTGGGTTTTGCTTTGACTAGGATTACCAAAACCATCACTATCAGCGTCTTGGTACCAAATTTTTTCTGTTTCGCGAGGAGTGCCGGCCGAAGCGCTTAATTCTTTAATACAATAAACCGGATTATATAAATAATCACCGGATAAATTCCAGCTAGCTGTGGTACCGTTAGTCATTTCTCTATAACTTAAACCACCCATCATTTCTCCTTGGGGTTTATTAAAATAATAAACAACGTCTTTGCCTTTAATCGTGGTCGTCCACATCGTTCTCTCGGTGCCTTCTTCTCTATCTCCCAACCCCCACCAACGAGAACCTTCTTGATAATATCCAACCGGTAATTTTAAACCGCTATAAGCGCCCAGGCCATGCGTACAAGCCAGAGTACCCATAAAATCATTTAATTTCCAACAATCTTTAGGTCCGGCGCCGGCATCAAGGTCACTATCTTGAGAGGCAGACATTAAAGCGCCTTCAACATCTTTAGCTAAAGGCAAATACCAACCTTCCGGACAAACTCCCTTAATTTTGCCATTACTTAGAGTGTCATAATTGGATTCGCCACCGGTAGCCGATTTAAAAGAATAATAGACATTGCCGTTGTTCTCTTTAATTCCGCTAACCAGATTTTTGGTTCGTTTAATCGGCCCAATCATACAAAAAGAACTGCTTTTACCAGCAATATCTAGAGTAGGTAAAATTAAAGGCGTGTATTTATTGCCGTCAGTGTCGGTAGCGCTAGTAGGACAAGTTGTGCTAGGAGGAGTCGCTACCTCTATTTTATAAACTTTAGCCCAGCAAAAACCATCACCCCAGGCCTTGGTATCAAAACCATTAAAAGCCTCGCCACAAATAGCGGCATTAGCTATATTATTTAACAAAAATAGTCCTACCAATAAAAAAACTCCGCCAAAAACTTTGGCTTGTACTTGTTTAGTCATAACCTTAACGAACTAACGGCTCGTAATTATTTTTTAATAACACTAGAAATTACTCGAGAAATTTTGCTTTCTCCGCCAACTTTGTCTAATTGTAAGAATAAACTGGTCCAAGAACTGATATTAAAGACTGATAATAATGAGGCGCCCCAAGCAAATAAAGTAAAGTAAATAATATAAGATAAGGCTAAGACTACATAAAAACCGCCATTATAAACATATTGATTAACCAAAATTCCTAGAAACCATAAAGGATTGGCGACAGCTAAAATAATAAAGACAATTAAAACACTGCCGACAATATTGGTTAAAAAGAGCACTAAGGACATTTCCGTGCTAATTAGCCAATTTTTAGTAAACAATTTCCAACCACTAACAATAGATTCCTTAAAAGAATAGCCATAAACAATTAAATAGCAGGTCATATATCTAATCACAAAAGCGGTAACAATAGCCAAAGGGAAAAGAATAATAAAGAAAATGACGTAAATCCAGCCGGAGGAAGCGTTTTGCGCATTTAAAAGTAAAGGCAAGCTAATTATTACTAAGAAAATATTAACCAATAACTTTAAAAATAGGTCTAAAACAGCCACTGGGAAGATTAAATTCTTATTTTTCTTTAAATTATCTAACCAGTTAAAATTTTTGTGATTTTTAAGATCAGGTGAGCCGACTTTAATTAGAGCAGAACTCTGGGCGGTGATTAAAATTTGAGCAATAACAGAGATTATTACTAAAACTAACAAAATTAAACCTAAGATTAACAAAAATCCAAACATTCTGGTGTTAATCATATTCTGTAACCCCTCAAGTAACCCTTTTTTAAAAATACTATTCTGTAAAATATCCTTAAAGGTATAAAGTTGCTGACGGTTTGGCCCAAGGAAATTATCCACCATCTCCAGTTCTACACTAGTGCTAAAAAAGACAGTAAAAACACCTAAAAACCAGAATAGTTTATTATTCCAGGTTAATTTTAAAGCTTGCTTAAAAACGTTTTTGTAAAAAGACATAAAAATTATTATTTAATTCCCCTCTTGAGAGGGGTAGGGGTGTGTTACTTCCTGTAATTCTACCACAAAACAAAACTCTTGGGAACTTTCTTTTTTCAAAAATTAGTTTTACAATGGTTTTTACCTAACTAACAGGGGACAAAAACTTATCCACAACTTATCAACAGTTTGCTAATGTATCTTTATTTAATTAGTTGTTATAATTTTTTCACAATAAACTAGGGGACTAAAATATGGATCTTAATCAACTATGGCAGGCTATTTTAGGAGAGGTGGAGGTGAATATTTCTCGCGCCAGCTTTACCACGTGGTTTAAAAAAACCTTTATCAGCTCCTACGAAGATGGACGAGTTATTATTTGCGTGCCTAATATTTTTACTAAGACCTGGCTGGAGAAAAAATACCACAAAGAACTAATTACCGCCTTTAAAAACATTACTAAAGAACCCCAAATAGAGATTATTTATAAAATAGAGACTAAAAAATCGGATTTTCCTACTACCAACTCTCGACCAAGCTCTATTAACACTTCCTCTGAATCCGCCACTGAAACCGAAGATGGCGAAGAGGTTCCGGTTCAAACCGTTACTTTTAAACAAAGTTCTCTTAATAAATTCGGACTTAACTCTAAATATGTCTTTGACACTTTTATTACCGGCAAAAATAACGAATTAGCCTATGCCGCTTGTCAAGCCGTCGTGTCTAACCCCGGCCAAGCCTATAATCCTTTAGTTATTTACGGGGGAGTGGGTTTAGGTAAAACCCATCTTTTACAAGCCATTGGCAATGAATTAGCTAAAAAAACCGACCGCATTGTCTATGCCACCTCGGAAAAATTCTCTAATGACTATATTAACGAGGTTCGCAGTGGTCGCGCCAAGTTTCTTAAAGAGAAATATCGCAATGTGGATTTATTGTTAATTGATGATATTCAGTTTTTAGGTGGTAAAGATGGCACCCAAGAAGAGTTTTTTCATACTTTCAACGAATTACACCAAGCCAACAAGCAAATTGTGGCGACCTCTGATAGACCACTTAAGGCTATTCCAGCTTTAGAGCAAAGATTATTGTCTCGTTTGGAATGGGGGATGGTAGCCGATATCACGATGCCGGACCTAGAAACCAGAATCGCTATTTTACAGAACAAGTGCCAGGAAAAGAATTACATGATGCCGGAGAAGATTACTCACTATATTGCCAGTAACGTAGAAACTAATGTTAGGGAGTTAGAAGGGGCCTTAATTAAACTGATTACCTATTTTGAGTTTAATAATATTATTCCCTCTATTGAATCGGCCAAAAAAATCCTATTAGAGACTTTTACAGAATATCAACAAAGCTCTGTGACCACTAAACAAATTATTGAAGCCATCGGCCGATTTTATAATATTGAAATTAAAGATTTAACCGGCAAATCCCGCAAAAAAGACTTAGTTAAGCCCAGACAAATCGCCATGTATCTTTTAAGAGATGAAATAAACCTATCTTTTCCAACTATTGGCCAAGAATTAGGTGGTCGCGATCATACTACCGCTATTCATGCCTGTAATAAAATAATGGCGGAATTAGAGATTAATGAACGCTTAACTCAAGAATTAAGTTCTATTAAACAGCTTTTAAAGAACCTCTAAAGGGGATAAGTTGTGGATAAGTACCCTATTATCTGTGGATAGTCTTGTGGATAGTCTGGTATAAAATGTTAGCTAAAAGTTAACAACTCGGACAAAAAAAGTTATCCCCAAAATTGACCAAAATTTACCCACAACCTCATCCACAGTGCCTAACTCCCAAAACCCAATATTTAAAACCACCCCAGCTACTTATCCACTCTATCCACACGCTTATTGTTATTATTAATTTATATATAGAATATAATTAAATACAGAAGGTATGAAGATAATTGCTTTACAAAAAAATCTCAAACAAGGAGTATTCGTGACAAGTTCCCTTACAGGTAAGAATGCTAATTTGCCAATTCTAAATAATATTATGATTCAGGTAGTGAAGAGGGAAATCAAATTATTAGTGACAGATTTGGAATTAGGCGTCACTAACACGATTAGAGGTAAAATAGAAAAAGAAGGATCTTTTACAGTGGATGCAAAAATCTTAGCCAACTATATTAATTTACTGCCAAATCAAAAAGTGGAACTGGAAGTAAAAGATAGTGATTTAATTATTGAGAGTGATAATTACAAAACGAAAATAAAAGGGGAATCAGCAGAAGAATATCCTTTAATTCCGGAAGTAACAAAAGATTATTGTTATGAGGTTGATATTGAAGAATTTAAAAAAGCTTTGGCGAGCGTAGTGTTTACCGTCTCTAATGATGAAAATCGTTTGGCTTTGTCCGGAGTATTATTTAATTTAGAAAAAGGTCAATTATATTTGGTCGGCACAGATAGTTATAGATTGGGTGAGAAAAAATTAAGTCTAAAAAATGTTAATGAAGAAGATGAACGCCGTTTAATTGTGCCAACCAAAACTTTACAAGAACTATTAAGAATAATTTCCGGCGATTATGGCGATGAAAGAAATGATAAGACGATAAAAATATATTTAAACGAAAATCAAATTGCTTTTAGTTTTGATAGCGTAGAAATAGTGTCTAGATTAATTGATGAACAATATCCCGATTATCGCCAAATTATTCCAACTAATTTTAAAACCACTGTCAGCGCGCCCAGAGAAGAATTATTAAGAGCCGTAAAAGCGGCGGCCATTTTTTCCAAAACCGGGATTAATGATGTGGTGTTGGATTTCTTAAAAGACCGCGGAGAAATAGTGGTCTCGGCAACAAGTGGCGCGAGTGGAGAAAGTATTATTAATTTGCCGGCGAAAATAGAGGGTTCGGATAATAGTATTACGATAAACTATAAATATCTTTTGGACGGCTTAAATCATATTAGTAATGATCAGGTGAATATCCAAATAGTAGACGCCAATTCTCCTTGTTTATTTAAGGGGAGTGAGGATTATGTTTATGTGGTCATGCCGATTAAGAGATAAATGACTTTGAGTTGAAAGTTATAAAGTTAAAAGTTTATAAAGTAAATACAAATTTAATACAAAGATTACCACTATAATTAGTGGTTTTTTTGTTTATAATTAGCTAAAAACAAATAACAACTATTGACAAGGATTTAGAAGAATACTATATTTTTGCCATAGCAAAATGCTATATAAATAAATTAGTTTCTTTAACAATTTTTGAAAAGGTGATTACGATGAAAGAATCGATGACACAAAACCAGAGAAGGCAAATTATAGGATTTGCTGGCGATACTGTAGGAGACACTTTAGATGAAATAAATTTATCTAAAGATGGCGCCCAGTGGTTAATTGAAACAAAAGATGTAAAAGGTAATGTTTTTAAAACAAACTTAAAAAACATTACTAGTAAGTTGATTAATGAGTTGATTAATAATCAGACAACCGACCCACTCTTTGCTGAACCATCATTAATTAAACAAATAGTTCTGGACAATATTTTTTCACTAAATAAAGAGACTCCGCTTGGAAAAAAACTCAGAATCATGGATTATGACTATGATAAAGATGAGTATTTTCCTAAATCAACTCTTACTGGATTAGTGACGCTAACCATTACTCAAACAAAATGGGTTGCTACTGTTAAAAAAATAGTAAAGGCCTCTAATCAAGCTGATGCCTCAGCAATAGTTAACGCTTTACAAAAGATGTTAATGGAAGACCCAAAGAGCTTAGATCAATATAAAAATAGGACAATTATTATTCCAGTATCATCTGTTAAATTAGCTGTCGGTGGCTTTTATTTCTGCCTACTTTTTAACTGGCGTAATAACGATTGGTTCCTGGACGACGCTGAACTTAATTCTGGGTGGGGTGCGGGTGTTTATGTCGCTCAGTTGTCTCAATCAGTAGATAAAACTATTTACCCTAACCGTAATTGGCAAGAAAAAGATGGAGTTGCTTACACTCTATTAATAGCTCCTAGCGGTGTTATTTATACAATAGCGGTCCTTAAGGGTTTTTTATTTAATAACGCTAATCGTGATGTGGAGGGAATTAATCATGAAGCTAAAAAGAGGGGATTTACTAAATCCAACAAAGAAGAAGCTTTTTTAATTCGTGATATGTTCTCAGATAAGGAATTTAAAGTTCTGAGTTTAGATTGTATAAATATTATGTATAATTCTGACAATGGGTTGGGGTTATTCGCCAAGTCTAAAAGTGACCTTGGGGGCTATTTAATTATATATGACATTAAGCTGGATCGTAGGTTTGATATTTATTCCGGTTTCGCTTATATAGTCTCGCAAACGTCCTTGCCTTCTTAGATTTTTGCTCTTTTGTATTTTATTACTAGGCCTTGAAGTGTTTTAAACACCCCAAGGCCTATTTTTTTGGTAAAAATAAAAAAACACGACTTACAATGGTCGTGTTTTTTGTGTTTAGCTATAACCTGGATTCCGGCCTCCGCCGGAATGACGAAAAGGGGACTATACTCTAATAACTACCGGTAAGACCATTGGTCGGCGTTTGGTTTGTTGGAACAAGAACTGGCCGATGTCGTTTCTAACCTTATTTTTTATGTAGTCATCATCTACTACGCCGTGAGTTGGGCGGGTTTTTATGATGGCTTTTATTTTTTCTCTGGTTTTTTGGATTAATTCTTTATTTTCTTTCATGTAAATAAATCCGCGGGAGATTATGTCCGGGCTTCCAATTAGTTCGCCGGTTTTGGAGTCTATGGTGGAGATAATTACGATCATGCCGTCTTCGGCCATGGCTTTGCGGTCGCGGAGGACGATATCGGAAACATCACCCACACCCAGGCCGTCCACCATCACATAATCGGTGTTAGCTTTTTCTTTAGTGACTTTGCCCCCTACGCGGTCAAATTCGGCGACTTGGCCGTTATCCAGGATAAAGACGCGTTCGCTCTTAAATCCGTTCTCCTCGGCCAGTTTCTTGGCTTCTCGAAGCATGTAGTGGTAGGCATAGACCGGAATAAAATAATCCGGGCGAACTTGTCTTAATAAATATAAAATATCTTGGCGATTAGCGTGGCCGGAAACATGGATATCCATTAATTCTCCGTGGACCACGTTGTCGCATTGACGATATAATTTATCTTTTAAGGTTTGAATACTGCGTTCGTTGCCGGGAATAACCGAGGAAGAAAAGATAACGGTGTCATTTTTCTGAATTTTAATGCTACGATGGTCGCCGTTTAAGATTTTAGACAAGGAAGCGTTGCTTTCGCCTTGTGCGCCGGTGGCTAAAATAACAATTTTGTTGTCCGGGAACTCACTCATCATTTCCGCTTTAATTAAAGTGTGTTTGGCGGGCTTGATATAGCCGAGTTGTTGAGCAATTTCCACATTGGTTTTCATACTACGGCCGTCCAGAATAACTTTTTTGCCAAGATTTTCCGCTAGACTAATAATCCAATCCAACCTTTCAATTTGAGAAGCAAAGGTGCCGATAATGACGCGACCCTTGGCGTTGGAAATTAAATTGGTCAGGTTTTTTTGCATCTCTTGGGTGGAGGCGCTGGGGCGAGTATCAATGGCGCCTAAACTTTCCAACATTAAAATAGTTGGACGTTTTAAATTCGCCAAATGAGAAAAGTCTAAGTGTGGTTTACCGTGTTCGTCTTTTTCTAGGGTCCAGTCGCCGGGATGAATCACGGTGGCGGTAGGAGTTTCTAAAATAACCCCGACTGCATCCATAATGGAGTGATCAACTTGAAAAAATTTCAAACGGAAAGCGCCCAAAGAAAAAGTTTCCTGAAGATTCTTGATTTGAATAT
>Ga0172379_10011367_pt1 | contig 10606 bp, 10 predicted proteins | sample GrowelOW334metaG_FD_119756 | JGI IMG/M metagenome (GOLD analysis project Ga0172379, IMG submission 119756) | Groundwater microbial communities from an aquifer near a municipal landfill in Southern Ontario, Canada - Groundwater well OW334 metaG | ecosystem: Environmental > Aquatic > Deep... | reverse complement strand
GTTAACTGCGGGAAAATAACTCTTATTCCCAAATCATCTGTAGCAACCGACAATCCTAAATTGGCGCCGACAATCGCTTTTTCCACGCCTTTGATTTGGCTTTTATCCCAGGGAACCACTCGTAAGGTTTTCGGATCTTCTATAGAAACGGAAGCGACATTTTTTAACGGCATCTGTGAACCGTAAGAATCCACCGACACGCCGTCTAAAACCATTGGCGAAGCCCGGCCGATATTGAGTTGACTGTATTCTTTGCCCAGATATTCTTCTACTTTTTTAAGTTGTGTTTTAAAATTTGAAAAGTTATATTGCATTTTTTTTATTATATCACGTTTTTAAATTTAATATACCTCGGCCTGATAACATTTTTCACAATAAATAATTTCCGGACGATCCGGGGAATATGCCGTCTCAAATTCGACTTCACATTGCCCTTCATGGTGCGGGTGTGTTTTGTCGCACATGCATTGCCGGTGCCAAAGTTTATTCGGGCCCCTTTCTTTGAAACGCCTAGAGTGTCTACATTCCGGACAAATTCTCGGAATCGGTATTTGCATTCTTCGATAAAAAGAAAGTTCATCGGCAATTATGCGATAATTTTTGTTGCACTCAATACAAACAAAAACTTCTTTTCCAACATCAAAGTCTGACGACAAATCCAAAATAGAATCTGAAAATTTTTTCCAATCTACTGTTTCTTTGCCATATGTTCCGCGCGAAGTGTCTTCCCATTTAAAACCTTGTGCTAACGCTTTTTCTTTAGTAAGCGGAAACTCATCCATCGCCGAGGATTCATTATAACCGAACGCAGACAGATCTTTCGGAAAAAAATTCCCATAAATCCCTTCCTGCTTCATTTTCTCGATAATTTCCGTGCGTAATTTTTTATATTCTTCTTTACTGTATTGTTTATTTAAAATACAATAAGATCCTTTAATCAAACTGACACAACCGAAACAATTATTGGAATTATGGCAATCAAAACAGTAACCCGCAAATTCAGAACCCCAACACTGGGAACTACAAACAATGTTTGTATTTTGGATGCCGGAGTTCAAGCAATTGTAAAGTAACTCGGCTGTGCGTCCCGCCGTGCTGCAATCCACGCAATCCTTTGCCCCGCGCCAAACATGCACGCAGTAGGCATTATCTTGAGCATCGTAAGAATGAAAACAATGCCGATTGTTTTTTACATTTGTCATATAATTACCGGTTGAATTTACGGCATTAAAAATTTCGGCAAATTTTCTGGGTTTGTTTTTACAAAAATTCTCGAACTCTTTTCTAAAATTTTTCATTCCGGAATATGTATCTAACTTATACGATTTTAATTTTTCTTTATATTCTTCCCTGGTATAAGGTTTATTAAAAATATTATATTTTTGCTCCCGTAAATTGATACAACCCAGACAGTTAGTACAACCACGACAATCCAATAAAAAAGCGCTATCTAGGCAGCTGTAGCAGCCCTTAGAATATTTAAGAGAGTGGCAATCGTAACAGTCATCCACTTCATATGAAAGCTCAACTTGGTGTGCAAAAGAACAATCCACCAAATCTTTGGAAAGCTGAATCCAGTAGCAGTTTATACAGTTCTCATTATTAGAGCTTTCAACAATCATGTAGCAATTTTTATTGTCGGCGGTCAGGTTGAGGTAGTGGCAATTTACGTCTCGGGTGGAAACCAGTGCCGGTTTGGGAACTTTTTGCCAAAGCTCGTTCCACTGTTCTAAAAACGGTCGATTCGGATCGTAGTCCAGCCCATAGCTTTGGGCGTCCAACCGGTCGCTCCACCAGCACTCAGGGCACCAGCTCTGGTAAGATTTATTTGGGCTGAAAGTGGAAATAATTTCTTTTCTGCAATTGTCACAAGCGCGTTTATAAAAACATCTCTCGTTTCGAAAACAAAGTCGTAATTGTGCTCTGCAATCTGGACATAATTTAGGTGGAAGTACCCCTATTTTCTCATAAAATCCAAAATCGTCCGGCTCGATGGTAAAATCTTTTTTACAATTTTGACAAGCTTGCACTGAGTTTTTCGAATGTGTTTTTGTTTCTGGTTGCATACAACTATTTTGTTTCAGGAATAATCAACGCCACAGATTCCATTAAATTTTTGACGGACGAACCGGGCATGCGAAGAAATTGGCGAACTTTGAAAAAATGCTCAAAAATTCGCGGGTCAAAGACGGTCTTTGACAAAATCGATTCCAGGGCATTTAGAAATTTCAAAGCTTTGGAACGGGTGGAGTCCAGAACAGCGATTTCGTTCCCCTCCTCATCTTTCTCTTCCGGCTCAATTAATAATTCTTTTATAAAATTTATTCTATTTTGAAGAGAAAGAGCTAAAAATTTTTCCACTTCTCTGGTCGCATCATTCGATCCTGTTTCCGGCCTGATTAAATAAAATCTGGAAAGCAGAGTTTTTAAAAGAACATTTGTATCCGGCACGACCACAAAAAAATGCGTGTTCGGCATTGGCTCCTCGAACATTTTCAGCAGAACATTCTGAGCATCCAGAGAAAAACTGTTAACGCAAAGCAGAAAAATTCTTTTTTCAGAAGAAAAACTTTTATTGGCGGACATAGCGCGCAAATCAAACGCTTCGTCGATTTTAAAATTATCAATTACAATGTGGGTAAAATCCGGATTGCCGAGAGTTTTAATTTTTATGCTTTCGCAAAATTCTATAATTTTTGGAACAATTTCGTCTCGGGCTCCTTCTATCAAATAAGCGTGATGGAGATTTTCTTTATCTAAATGTTCAATAATAGACATTACTTTTTACTTAGAACTGTCTTTTTGTAAACATCCAAGTGATCCAAGGCAATGCCGGTTCCTTTAACCACGCAAAAAAGCGGATCTTCGGCCAGGGTCGCTTTCACGCCGGTTTTTCGATAAACTAAATCGGTAAAATTGCGCAATTGAGAAGAGCCACCGGTCATAATAATTCCGTGATCAATAATATCCGAAGCGAGTTCCGGCGGAGTTTCTTGCAAGACATCTTTAATCGCTTTTATAATCTGTCTCAATTCACCATCTATGGCTTTGACAATTTCATTTGTCCCGACTTGCGCCGAGCGAGGCAAACCCTGAATAAAATCCCGTCCTTTAATCGTCACCCGCAATTCTTCTTCCAATGGCACCGCTGCGCCAATTTTTATTTTTACTTCTTCGGCAGTCTTGTCTCCGATGGCTAAATTGAAAGTTTTTTTGATGTAATCCGCAATTGCCTGATCTATTTTATTGCCGGCGCATTTTACTGAAGTAGAAGCCACGATACCACCCAAAGAAATAACCGCCACATCCGTGGTTCCGCCTCCGATATCAACTACCATATATCCTTTGGATTCGTAAATCGGAATACCAGCGCCGATTGCCGCCAAAATAGGCTCTTTGACTACATACGCGTTCCTTGCTCCAGCGCGAATCGCCGCTTCAACTACCGCTCGTCTTTCCGTAGAAGTCACTCCAGCCGGCACGGAAACCATCACATCCGGTTTCCAAAAACTCCATTTGCCCATCGCTTTACTTATAAAATAACGGAGCATCGCTTCCGTCACGCGGTAATCCGCAATAACTCCGTCTTTCATCGGACAGTAAGTAATGATGGACTCCGGCGTTTTTCCGATCATATCTTTGGCTTCGAAGCCGATAGCCAGAATTTTGTTGTCCTGTTCGGAAACCGCTACCACTGACGGCTCATTCAGCACGATTCCTTTGCCGGGAATGAACACCAAAGTATTGGCAGTGCCTAAATCTATCCCTAATTTTCGCGAAAAAAATCCCATAAAGGCAATATAACATATTTCCATGCTAGAATGAAATAATGAAAATTTTATCAGTAATTCCGCTCCAATCAGGCATCCTGAAGGAAAATTTGACGTATTTTACCAATGCCGACATTCCTATCGGCAATATTGTTTCTGTTCCAGTTAGAAATAAAAAAACTCTGGCTTTAGTTATTGGTTCTGAAAATTTACACGAACAAAAAACCAGCGTTAAGGAACTGAATTTCAGTTTAAAAAAAGCCGAAGAAAATAAAGGGCGTTCTGTTTTTTTACCGGAATTTTTAGATGCTGCTTTTAATACTGCAAAATATTTTGCTCAAAACCAAGGAAGTATTGCTAATTCTTTGATCCCAAATGCATTACTGGAAGAATACGATAAGATAAAAAATATAAAAAACGGCGGAAAAAATTTATCGGAAAAAAATTCAGAGAACAAACAAAACCTAAAAGCGGAGAAACTGCTATTTCAGTATCCTTTTCTGGATCGTATTTCCGCTTATAAAACCCTCATTCGTGAATCTTTTGCCCGAGGAAAATCCATTTTTATTATTCTACCCACCGAATCCGATATAAATAAGTTTGGCGGCCAATTATCCAAGGGAATCGAACAATTCGTTTTCACTTTCCATAGCCGGATGAGCGCTAAAAAAATTCTTTTAATGTATGAACAAACAATAATTTCGGAACATCCGGTGCTGATTATCGGTACTCCATTATTTTTATCGGTTCCGCGCCAAGATATCGGTACGATAATTCTAGAACACGAAAGTTCCGGCGCTTATCAAACCATTCGACGGCCTCATTTGGATTTGCGAATCTTTGCGGAAGTATTTGCCTCCAAATTGAACGCTAAATTTATTTTAGCCGATGAATTGCTGCGTTTTGAGACAGTCGGGCGAAAAGATACGGAAAATTTAAGCTGGCTGTATCCGCTTTCTTTTCGAATTGATTTTTCGGGCACTATAAAAATTTCTGGAAGAGAATCGGCGCAAGAAAAAAAATTCCAAATTTTTACGGAAGAAAGCCTGGAAGAAATAAAATTGGCCTTGCGGGAGAAAAAAAATATTTTTATCTTTTCTTTGCGGAAGGGTTTGGCAACGGAAACCTTGTGCCGGGATTGCGGAGAAAATGTCAGCTGTAAAAAATGCGAAGCCCCCTTGACTTTGTATCTTTCGGCGCAGGGCGACAAGAGAATGTTTGTCTGTAATCGTTGCGCTGAAGAAAAAGAAGCAGAGACCGTCTGTGCTCATTGCGGCAGCTGGAATTTGATTCCTTTGGGTATTGGCACGGACACTGTTTATGAGGAAATTAAAAAACTTTTTCCAAAAACCAAGATTCTAAAAATGGACAAAGAAGCGGTTAAAACTGCTAAGGGTGCGGAAAAAATTTCTCGGGAATTTAGCGAAAACGCGGGGACAATTTTGATCGGCACGGAAATGGCGTTTTTTTATTTGAAAAATAAAGTTCCGCTTTCCATTGTTGCTTCTTTTGATTCGCTTTGGAGTTTGCCGAATTTTAAAATGAGCGAAAAAATAATTCAAATAGCGCTTTCTATGATCGGTTATACTTCGGAAAAATTGATCATTCAAACCAGAAATAAAAATGATGCTATTATTCGCGCTGTTCAATCCGAAAATTTTTTGCCTTTTGTGCGCGAAGAATTGGAAGAAAGAAAAAAATTCGGCTACCCGCCCTATCAGCGTTTTATAAAAATTACATATTTAGGAAACAAAGAAGAAACATTAGAAGCGAGAAAGATATTGGAAGCAATTTTCAAAGAATATGATCCGGAAATTTTTAGCGGTTTTGTAGCGCGCTTGAAAGGAAAATATGTGACTAACGCGCTGATAAAAATAAATCCGGCTCGATGGTCTTTATCTGCCTTAGTGCATAATTCAATGATTGATGAAAATCTGCTCGCTAAATTGTTTTCCCTACCGCCGAATTTTGAAATATTTGTGGATCCGGAAGATTTGCTCTAAAATTGACCAAAATTTAAATATTGGTTATAGTGCTTAAGGAGGAAATTCAAGATGAAATTCTATGTACTGGTGACAGGTACGCTTTGGTTGAGCATAAAGGGGGTCCTCAGGCCCATCACGGATGAAGAAGTGGGGGTGCTAATTCCCACTGAAGCTCATTCGAAGGAAGAGGCGAAGGATATCGCGAGAAACATCTTCGGCTCGACCGATGTCCGGGACAGCGATGCGGGATTCCATCCCCACCCTGAACTCCTCGAGCAATAGATCCAAGCCCAGCCGGGCAGAAGGAAGCTTAGTCTTTCCTCACCGGACTGGGCTTTCTTCGTCTAGGCAACAATTACCGTGAACTCCCCTCTTTGTTTTTCTTTATTTTTATTAAAATATTCTAAAATTTCTTCCGGCGTTCCAGTTTTGAATTCTTCATAAATTTTCGTTAATTCGCGGGCAACACAAACTTTTTTATTGGGACAAAATTTTACCAACGATTCCAAAGTTTTTAAAATCCGGTGCGGAGATTCGTAAAAAACCATCGTGCGCTTGGTTTGGGTAATTTCTTTGAATAATGTTTCTCTTCCTTTTTTATGTGGTAAAAAACCCAAAAAAGTGAATTCATGAATCGGCAATCCTGAAGCCGAAAGTGCAGTTACGAGAGCTGTGGCTCCGGGAATCGGAACAACATCAACATCTTTAAATTCTTCTTTTATTTTTGACACAAGCAAAGCGCCGGGATCGGAAATCCCAGGCGTTCCGGCATCGGAAACTAAAGCCAAATTTTTTCCCTCTTCCAATAATTCAAAAATTTTATCTGTTTTAGATAATTTACTTTGCGCATGATAACTCATGGTCGGCTTATTAATTCCATATTTATCTAAAATTTTTTTTGTCTCACGGGTATCTTCGCACAATATCAAATCCACACTTTTTAGCGTCTCTAAAGCCCGGAGCGTGATATCTCCCATATTTCCGATCGGCGTCGCTATAATATAAAATTTAGACATATAAAAATATTAGCATAAAAAGCGAATCCCCGGGTCGCGGAATGCGCGACCCGGGGGTTGATGTCAGCAGGGGTGCAAGGCTTGGAAACGCAGGTCTTCCAAAAAAAAGTCGCCTCGACCCCACTTCCAGAGAGGCTTGGTGGCGAGAACGGGGTGGCGGGAGATCCTGCACTCGTGCACCTTGTCCCAGTACCAGTCTTTCGGAGCAGGCGTGAAGACCGAGAACTTCACCACTCGGGCCCCGCAAAGACTCTTGATCCTCTTCGTCTGGCTGCGCGAGAGCATCCCCAGCCCGGGAAGTTGGTTGCATCTGAACTTCCCTCTGTGAAGAGGTCTGAACGATGCGCCCCCACGCCGACGAATCAGGGCAATTTCCTCTTCAGTTATTTCAAACTTCTTCATTTTGGCCTCCTTTAGCCAGTTGTTTTTCAAGCACAACAAGGTACGTCTACTCTGCGTAAATTAACATACTTTTTGCGTATTTGTCAAAATTTATTTTCTATACTTTCTCTGCCGCCACTTGTCGGCAATTTTTACACGGGTCAATGAACGCTCCAGTTCAGCTTCAAAATGTTCAAAATCAACATGTTCTTTGTCTTCCATTAATTTTTTCAATTCTTCCGCGCGAGTTTTAGCTTTTTCTATCGCCACATCGGAAAGCTCCGATACGTGTTCGGCAAAATCCGCCAAGACAGCGACTTCAGTTTCCCCTTTTTCGTTCTGTTTCACTTCCACAAATCCTCCGACAACAGCCATCGGCACATGTTCGCCATTTGCAACGGCAACCACATCTCCCGATGCAAGTTCGGAAATAAGAGGAATGTGTTCCGGCAGAATTGTAATTTCACCTGTTGTTGTCGGCAAACTGACTTGATCAACCATTTCTTCCAAAACGGAACGTTCCGGAGTTACAATTTTTAATTTTAATTGTTTAGACATATTTTTTACAATGCGCCCTTCATGTAAAAATCGTTTTCTGATTTACTGTCATGCTTGCCTTCCAAAATTTCTTTGAAAGATCTGATTGTTTCTTTAAGCGGAACATATTGGCCTTTGACTCCCGTGAATTGTTCCGCTACAAAGTTCGGTTGAGAAAGAAACTTCTGGATTTTTCGGGCGCGAGCCACGATTTCTTTATCGGCCTCCGAAAGTTCTTCCATACCCAAAATGGCTATGATATCTTGCAAATCCTTATAGCGCTGAAGCACTCGCTGAACTTCGCGAGCTACTTCGTAATGTTCTTTACCGACGATGTTGGGATCAAGAATAGTTGAAGATGAATCGAGCGGATCCACGGCCGGGTAAATTCCAATTTCCGAAAGCGAGCGGTTCAGAACCACTGTGGAGTCAAGGTGAGCGAAAGTCGTAGCCGGAGCCGGATCGGTCAAGTCATCCGCCGGCACATACACCGCCTGTACGGAAGTCACCGAACCTTTATCAGTGGAAGTAATGCGTTCCTGTAAAATTCCCATTTCCGTACTTAAGGTCGGCTGGTAACCTACCGCTGAAGGAATGCGCCCAAGCAAAGCGGATACTTCAGAACCAGCTTGAGTAAAACGGAAAATGTTATCAATAAAAAGAAGCACGTCTTTACCTTCCGCATCGCGAAAATGTTCCGCCATCGTCAAACCGGAAAGAGCCACACGCAAACGCGCGCCGGGCGGTTCGTTCATTTGTCCGAAAACCATGGCTACTTTATCGATAACGCCCGTACCTTTCATTTCATGATATAAGTCATTTCCTTCACGAGTTCGTTCTCCGACTCCCGCAAAAACAGAATAGCCTCCGTGTTTTGAAGCGATGTTGTGAATTAATTCTTGAATGACGACAGTTTTTCCGACACCAGCTCCCCCGAACAATCCAACTTTTCCTCCTTTTAAAACCGGACAAATAAGATCAATGACTTTGATGCCGGTTTCCAAAATTTCAACTTTGGTCGCCTGAGCAACATATTCCGGAGCTTTGCGATGAATCGGCAATCTTTTTTCTGTGGTCGCAGCTTTGCCCCCGTCGATAGTTTCTCCTAAAACATTAAAAATGCGTCCCAGGGTTGCAGAACCAACGGGTACAGAAATCGGCACGCCGGTATTTATCACTTCCATCCCGCGCGAGAGACCGTCAGTCGAGTCCATGGCCACTGTTCGAACTATGCCCGATCCCAAATGCTGTTCAACTTCGAGCGTCAGTTTTTTGCCGTCTCTGGCGACTTCTAGGGCGGTGTAGATATTCGGCAAATTGTCTCCAAAATCCACATCGACGACCGGTCCGATAATTCTTTTGATTGTACCTGTTGTTTTCATAAATATTTTTTAATTGATAATTTGTTGATAATAAAATCAGTTTACGCTCGCCATGCCGGCGCTGATCTCTGATATTTCTTTCGTAATGTTCGCCTGTCTGGCCTTATTAAACATCAAAGTCAAGTCTTCAATCATTTCTTCCGAGGCGTCGCTGGCATTTTTCATCGCCACCATACGAGAAGATTGCTCGCTCGCATTCGATTCAAGGATCATGTGATAAAATTTTATGCGGACAATTTTTTCAACAATGATATTCATTAAATTTTTGTAATCCGGTTCAAATAAATAATCAATTCCGCTTTGCACAGTTTGTTTTTTCATTTCTTCCAATGTTTCCATGGTTTTTTCTTTTTCAACCGGTAAAAATTGTTTTAATTCCGCTTTTTGAAAAATTGCGGAGAAAAAAGAAGTGGAGGCAATAAAAACTTTATCATATTCACCTTTTTTATATAAATCCGCGGTCATATTTACAATAGGAAGAGCTTCTGCCAATTTGGGCTTTTCGGAAACTTGATTGAAGGAAGCGATAATATTTTGGCCCAAACGGCGTAACATTGCTTCCCCCTTTTTTCCTACAGAGATAAAATCAATCTGCTTATCTCCTTTTTCTTTCAGGCTTGTCAGGGCGGTTTTAATCACCTGCGAATTGTACCCTCCACAAAGTCCCCTATTGGAAGTAATTAAAATTATTAAAAGTTTTTTTGGTTCTCGAATTTCAAAAAGCGGATGAGTGCTTTCGGAAATGTATTTCGAAAGAGCTTCAAGAACCTCCCACGAATAATTGGAATATGGACGAGCGGATAATGTGGAGGAAATAGCGTGTTTCATTTTGGAAGCCGAAACCAGCTCCATCGCTTTGGTGATTTTTTTGGTACTCTTTACGCTTTTTATTCTCCTTTTAATTTCTTTGGTTCCTGCCATAAAAATTATTTTACCGAAATCTTAAAATCCGCTATTACTTTCTTTAATTCCTCTTCGCCTTTATCTGTCCACATTTTCGCTTCTTTTATCTCTTTGAAGAAAACTTTTGCATTGTGTTCACTGTAATCGATAAGCCCTTTTTCAAATTCTTTTATTTTTTCTATCGCTACATCGTCCAGATAACCTTTGGTTAAGGCGTAAAGAACAACAATCTGATGTTCAATTTTCATTGGAGCGTATTGGAGTTGTTTTAGAACTTCCACCGCCCTTTTACCACGTTCAAGTTGTCGCTTGGTGGCATCATCTAGATCAGAACCGAATTGGGAAAACGCTTCTAGTTCGCGGAATTGCGCTAAGTCGAGTTTAAGAGTTCCAGCAACTTTTTTCATCGCTTTAATTTGGGCGCTGGAACCGACGCGAGAAACAGAAAGACCGACATTCACCGCCGGACGAATTCCTTTGTAAAAAAGATCTGTTTCCAAAAAGATTTGCCCGTCGGTAATAGAAATGACATTTGTTGGAATATACGCGGTCACATCGCCGGCCTGCGTTTCAACTATTGGTAATGCCGTAATAGATCCGCCTCCGTATTCTTTATTTCTTCGGCAGGCGCG
>Ga0172379_10011366_pt1 | contig 10607 bp, 13 predicted proteins | sample GrowelOW334metaG_FD_119756 | JGI IMG/M metagenome (GOLD analysis project Ga0172379, IMG submission 119756) | Groundwater microbial communities from an aquifer near a municipal landfill in Southern Ontario, Canada - Groundwater well OW334 metaG | ecosystem: Environmental > Aquatic > Deep... | reverse complement strand
TTCCAGATAAAGAACTACATTAACGATCAATCTCACCATCAGGTCGATCCACCACGAACGCTCTTTGAGTAGGCGGAGCCTACAAGACAGAAACCACCGGCGATTGAGCCGGTGGTTTTCATTTCCCGTCGTCTTTGCGAGGAGGCACGACGAAGCAATCCAGGAGTATTGTTACTAAACCCTAGATTGCCGCGCTCCGCCTTACAGGATCGCTGTACACCTTTTGGATATTTTATTTCGCTACCCGCTCATAAAATAATCTCAAAAGGTCTTGCGCGACTTTGTTTTCTTATGACCGAAGGGAATTAGAAAACAAGAAGTACCCGTGTGGCAGAATGGGTCCCGTCACCACAAAGAGTACTTCAGAAAATATAGTCGCAAAGCTCCTTATTTTCTTGGTCGCCCATTCCTCACTCGCAATGACGGACGTTCTACGAACAACGTTTGATTCCATGAAATCATTTTTGTTTTAGGAGTAATTTTGTATAATGAATTTGTATGCGTTCAAAGAAGAAAAACAAAGATAACTATACGCCGACGATCGATGCGGAACTTGATTTGCACGGGCAGTTTGCCGATAGTGCGAGAAGTTTGACGCGCGACTTTTTGAACGACTCATATCGCGCGGGATTTTCTCGCGTGCGCATCATCACCGGAAAAGGTAATCGCTCAAAAGACGGTATCAGTGTCTTGGGCGCCGTCGTGAAAAGTTATTTAAATGAACAAGGCTATGACTACACCTACGCCAAGATCCAAAACGGCGGGGAAGGGGCGCTGGAAGTGAGGTTGCGATAGATGAAATTAGATAAAAGAAAAACCACCAGTATCAAACTGGTGGTTTTTGAGGATCTGAGTGGATCAATCGGCGTCGTCGACTTTTTCTCCGCGACGTTTTAATTCATTTTCTATTTTTATAACGTCCTCAGATTTTTTATGGTTTGTGCTTCCAATGATCATCACCACACCGCAATATATCATATCGAGATTCATTTCTTTTTTATTCAAACGGCGAGCTTCAACAAGTTTTTGTTTGAGCTGGTCGGTTGAATAATCTTTTATATCTCCCCACAATATGCTCAACATGTGAGTTTTTCTGACAAGACATTTGTTTCCTCGTCAGAACGTTATGGCTATTAAACTTTGACTAAACAAAACTATATATTGTTTTGTTGTTTTGTCAAATTCGGCGTTGTTGCGATCCCTATAAATACTGCGACCGCAATATTTATAGGGATTCAAAAAAATGCGCGAATCTTTCGTTCGCGCATTTTTATTTATTTTTTTATTTCTTTCGTCTTAAGAACGCAGGGATCGCATTCCAATCATCATCGTCATCGTCCAATGAAGCGAGAGGATCTTTTGGATGCTGCATTGTTTGCGGTTGAGTGTTTTGTTGGATGTGCGGTTTGTGCGGTTGAGGTTGGGTTTGTTCTCGTGGAATGTTTGGAATAGAGTTGTTGATCTCTTTTCTTACTTCTCGTACCTCTGGTTGTCGTGTTTCTTTTGTTGGAATTTTTTCCTCTTTCTTTTCAACGGGACGTGTTCCAAAGATCGAAGCTCCGGTACCGAGTTCTTTATCAGGGAAACCGCTGGCGATGACCGTGACTTTCACTTCGTCTTTCTTTAACTTCGTGTCCTTGATAGCTCCGAAGATAATGCGAGCTTCAGGGTCAACTGATTCGGTAATGACCTTTGCAGCCTCTTGAATTTCATGCATGGTGAGATCGTCACCGCCGGCAATGGCAAAGAGAACCCCTTGCGCGCCCGTAATTGAAATATCCAAAAGTGGGGAATTGATGGCGGCGAGTGCGGCATCTGCGGCACGTTTTTCTCCCGTTCCAAAACCGATTCCCATGAGTGCTGATCCGGCATTCGACATGATAGCGCGAATATCCGCGAAGTCGACATTGATGATCCCCGGTGTGGTAATGAGATCCGAGATACCTTCAACGGCTTGGTGAAGCACCTCGTCACAAATGGCGAATGCCTCTTGGAAGGTTGTTTCTTTTTTGACGATGCCGAGAAGTTTGTCGTTCGGAATGACGATGAGCGCGTCGACTTCTTTTTTGAGTTCGGCGAGACCTTGATCGGCGATCTTCATTCTGTGTTTACCCTCGAAGAAAAATGGTTTGGTGACAACTGCAACGGTGAGCACACCTTCTTCGCGAGCGATCCGTGCGATCGTTGCAGATGCTCCCGTTCCCGTACCTCCGCCCATTCCGCAAGCGATGAAGACCATGTCGGATCCCTTGATGACATCCTGAACTTCCTCTTTTGTTTCTTCGGCGGCGCGTTTGCCAAGCTCCGGATTCATACCGGTACCGAGACCTCGCGTCAAATTCTTTCCGATGTGAATTTTTTTCTTAGCAAGAGAATGATGAAGATCTTGAGCATCAGTGTTCATCACGATAAACTCGACGCCTTTTACTTTGGCTTCGATCATGTGATTGACGGCGTTGTTTCCTGAGCCACCGACTCCGATGACTTTGATGCGTGCGAATGCTTCTACTTCAGGGTCTACTTTTGGCATATGATTCAAGGTTTTAATAATAAAAAATGAATAAAAAACAGTTATAAAAAATTACTTCTATACCCAGTATAATAACAAGATAATTCCTATCTGACAAACATTGACAACACTGATAAATTGAGTGTTGTTTTTATTTTTTTTGTTCAAAGAAGACGTGGTTTTTTAAGGAAGAAGTTGTTTTACCCATGTAACGAACTTTTTCCACATGATGTCTATTCTTTGCGGGCTGCGTGGTCCTTGTGCTTGGTTCAATCCAAAGATGCAAAGTCCATAGGCGACAAACCAGGAAGGATCTTGAAGGACACCGTCGCTTGTTGTTCCTGAGAAGCGTGCGATCTTTGAAGGAAGCATTAATGTACCTTTTGCAAAATCTTCGATCGTGGAAATGCCGACGCCACCACCCGTGAGTACGATACCTGCAGGTAAGAGTCCGTTTCGTCCGATCTTCTTTAAATGCGATTCGATGAGCTCAAAAATATCAGAGAGGCGAGCTTCGATGATCTCTTCCAATTTCTTTCTTTCAAATGTTTGCGATTTGCCACGTTTGAGATCCTCGGCATCTTCGAGCGCGATCTGAAAACCGAGCGCAATATCGTTCGTGATGTCGGTCGAACCAATAGGGAACACTTCGAGAGAAACAGGAATGTCTTCTTCAAAGACTGCGATCGAAACGGTCTCGGCTCCGATATTCGCGAGGAGACATCCGACGGTACGTTGTCGTTTGGTAAGTGCCACAAGGCTCGCTGCGACAGGCGAAGCAACAATATCATCAACACTCACTCCCGCATCTTCCGTGGCTTGTACGAGGTCGTTGACGTGTTGTTCGAGACAGGTGATGAAGAGAACTTTTGTATCGAGCTTTGTTCCTTTCATGCTGTTCGGACGCCCATAGACATCTTTGCCGTCCAATTTAAAAGAAAGGGGAATTCTGTCGATGACTTGTTTGTTGAGGAGTTTTGCTTTCTCTTCGGCTCCGGAAATAACTTTTTTTACATCAAGATCGGTCACTTCATTATCCGCACGCGAAATAATGATCGAATCTTGCCCGGTCACCGCTTCGAGACTTATTCCACCAATGGATAAGTAAACACTTTTAATTTTAATGCCGGCTTCTTGTTCTGCCATTGCAAGAGCGGCTATGATCGATTTTGTTGTCTCGTGAGGATTGGTAACATATCCGCTGCGAAGACCTCGTGATTCCGTGGAACCAACTCCGAGAATGTGAGGAACACCTGTTTCAGGAGAAATTTCGGCAACAACAACTCGCGTCATGTGTGTTCCGATATCTATTCCCGTAACAATGTTTTTTTTCACAATTTTTAAATACTAAATGAATAAAAGAAAAAAGTTGATACCTTGCGGCACAACCTTTTAAAAAATTGATTTAAAAAAAGTGCGCCTGTACTATCTGACAAAACGCAACAAAAAGATGTAAGTTAAATATGGAATGTGTTGCGTATTTTTTTTTCCTTACTTTCCATTGTATCACCATGGTCGAATCCTTTCAAATGGAGTAAACCGTGGATAAATAGGAAACCGATGAAGTTTGTTTTTTCTCGTTCGAATTGCGGAGCTTGTTTGTATGCGTGATTGAGATCAATGAATATCTCGCCGCTTTTTTCATCAAAAGGGAAGCTTAAGATATTTGCCGCTTTGTCCTTTCCGCGGAGTTCGCGATTTAGTTTGCGAGAACGTTTACTTCCGATGAACACGAGACTGAGTTCATATTTTTTTCCCAAAACGGCGTTTTTCATATCGTCAAAAGGCACGTTTGGTAACGTGCCTTTTGTTTTGTTCAAAATATCTAAATTTGAATTATCCTGTGACTTTTCCAAGTTTCTTAAGAAGGTCAAATTCCTTTTTCTTTGCGATATTGTTGAGCGCTCGGTTCTTATTCTTCAACGGGCTGTCCTTTCGTGAGTAATATCTGTTAGCGCGCACCTTTTGCATCACGCCTGAAGTTTTAACGCGTCGGCTAAAACGTCTGAGTAAACTCACCGGAGCTTCGTTGTTGTTTTTTGTGATTTCTACTACTGTTCTCATAGTTTCATTAGCATAGCACAGGATCGTTTTTTTGCAACTCCCGAGCCATTTTTGGTTAATTATTAGATCTCTTTTTTAATATAATTCATCAGTTCGCTTACTTTGATCGTTTCTTGTTCACGTGTTTCCATGTTTCGTACGATCACCGTATTATCAAGTGCTTCTCGTTGTCCCAAGATAATGGTGTAGGGAACTTTTAATCTTTCGGCGACTAAAAGTTGCGCGGAGAGGCGGTCTTTTGCAAGTGATTGTCGGATCGGTATGCGCGCTTTTCGCAGCATTTCGATAATGGTCAACGATTTCAATTTCGCTTCAAAACCAAGCTGAATGAAATATATTTTTGGTTTTTTATTGAGACGTGATTCTATCGGCCTGTTTGCGGTTGATTTTATGACTCGATCAACACCGATCGAAGCCCCGACGCAAGGAAGTTCTTTTTTGAATCCGAGCATTTTTGCAAGATTGTCATATCGTCCTCCTCCGACGATCGCGAGCGGTAATGAACTTTCTCCCATTTCATTTTTCCCCGCATCTTTACATTCGCCACTTTCATCGTCTTCTGTCACCGTGGTTTCCGGTTGTAGTGAAGCTAAGAGCGCTTTTTCTTTTGCTTTCACCTTTTCGTCTTTTGCAAAAGCTTCTTTTTCTTTTGCCGCTTCTTCTTCCTCGGTCTTTCCAAGAACGTTTACGATCTCAAAAACGGTTTCGCTGTAATAATCAAGTCCGCGAACAAGATTGTTGTCGATCTCATAGGTAACATTCATTGCATCAAGATATTCAAGAACCTCTTTGAAATGTTTCTTTGATTCAAGACTTAAAGAACTCACTGAATCGGGCGCACTCTTTTTCAATTCTTGGCAGCGTTCATTTTTGCAATCAAGCAATCGCATTGGATTGGTTTTGATGCGTTGTCTGCAGTCGGCGCAAATGCCCTCCATGTTTTTTTTGTAAAAAGTCACTAATTCTTTTGAACGAGCGTGTTGAGATTCTTTGTCTCCGATACTATTAATATGAACGACAAGATTTTTGAATCCCGCTTCTTCAAGGATCGCATACATTACTTTGATCACGAGCGCATCGGCAATACTTTTTTGCGTTCCCAGAATTTCAACACCGAATTGTCTGAACTCGCGCAGTTTTCCATGTTCCGAATTCTCATGTCTGAAGAATGAACCATAATAATAGAGCATGACCGGTTGTGGCCACGCGTTCATGCCGTGCTCGATATATGCGCGTACGACACCCGCTGTTCCTTCAGGTCGCATTGCAAGATGGTGTCCGCCTTTCGTTTTGAGCGAGTACATTTCTTTATCAAGAATGTCCGTTCCTTCCCCGATACATTCGGTGAACAATTCTTCTTTTTCCAATATTGGTAATTCGATCGGTTTGAATCCGTAGTACAGTGCAATTTCCGAAGCTTTCTCAAAAAAACCTTGATAGGCGAAATATTCGGGCTCAAGGATGTCACGCATTCCTTTGAAGGAAGTTGGCGATTCGATCTTCTTTGCTTTGCTGGCAGGCATAGTGTTATTAAAAATTACTAATAAATAAAAAGTTTTTAGTGTTATTTAATAAGCAGCGACACTTTGTCAAAAGGAAAGAGACGCACAAAAGCGCGTCCAATAATTAATTTTTCGGGTAAAACTCCCCAAAAACGCGAGTCCAAACTGGCAACTCTATTATCGCCCATAACGAAATAGTTTTTGGTTGAAGTTCCTTGTTCAAGTGTTACCACCTGATCGTCACTGCCATCTGTTTTTGAAAGTTTTATATAGGGTTCATCAAGAACGAGCGGGGTGGGAAGGCGGTTGCTGGTGATGGTGACAACACCGTTTTTTAAAGAAACCGTTTCACCGGGAAGGCCGATAATTCTTTTGATGAAATATTTGCTGGGGTCGATAGGATATTTAAAAACGATCACGTCGCCGCGTTTCGGTGATTCGAACTTGTAGCTCAACTCATCGACAATAAGATATTGTCCTGTTGCGTATGTCGGGTCCATTGATGCGCCGTTCACCACAAAAGGCTGAGCGACATATGCCCTGATCGGTATGACGATGATAGCCGCGAGTACTAAAAATTTTACTATTTCCAAAATAGGATGCTCTTTTTTTTCAGTTTGTTCTGAGTTATTAATGACGTGTTCCCGAGAATTTTCTGGATTAGGTTGATTGTTCAAAGTTTGATCATCCATAATATTATGGGTGAATTTTACTACATAATTGAAGTTGACACAATAGACATGTTGTTGTGCGTTGGTTTTCAGATAAAGTGGTATTCCAGAACCCTTGACCGTATTTTTAATAAGTGTACAATATTATGTACAAGTTAATGTACAATTAAATTATGTTCACAAAAATACAAAATTTCATATCGGCATCTGATTTTAGAAAAAATCTTTCAAAATATTTCAAAGAAGCGAAGGAATCTCCCCTTATTATTTCTACCGGTCGCGGTGGGGAAGTGAGTGTTGTTCTGGGGAGCGAACTTTATAATAAGCTTGTAGAAGTTTATGAAGACGTGATGGATTCAAAAGAACTTACCCAACTTGTTCATGAAGATAAAGGCGGGCACGTTTCATGGAAGGATGTAAAAAAGAGACATGCCTTATAAAATACTTCTTACAAAACACGGGAGTCGTGATTTTGAAAAATTATCTAAGAATTTGATGGTTCAGATAGGAGGAGTGATCGACGATGTTTCCGATGACCCTTTTGTTTTGGATATCAAAAAACTTAAAACGCCATTTGAAGGTTTTAGAGTTCGCTCGGGTAATTATAGGATCTTGTTTACAATAGTTGGAAAGACTATTGTTATTTACTCCATTAAACATAGAAAAGATGCGTATAAAATGTAATATCGCGGTAAAAAGTTTTTTTTGATACAATAAACATCATGAATTACATTATTGTCGGTTTGGGAAATCCGGGGGAGGAATATACAGACACAAAACATAATGCGGGACGGATGGTCGTGGAGGCTTTGCGGAAGAAGCTGGAATTTTCGGATTGGGAGAATCGAAAAGAATTTACGGCGCGATACACGACGGGGAATGTTGGTGAGAACAAGATAATTCTTTTGGAGCCGGAGACATTTATGAATCTTTCGGGAAAGAGCGTGGTGAAATGTGCGGGTGAGAATGTTGCGCCCGAGAATATTATCGTGGTGCATGACGACCTTGATCTTCCGATCGGAAAATTTAGAATTTCATACGATCGCGGCAACGGTGGACACAAAGGAGTGTTGTCTATTGAAACGCTTTTGAAAACAAGAAAATTCGTGCGCGTGCGCGTGGGAGTTTCGCCAGTATCTTTTTTGGGTACGATGAAAAAACCAAAAGGCGCCGATGCTGTGGATAAATTCGTTTTGAGTAAATTCGGAACCTCTGACACTAAAAAACTTTTACCCGTGATCGACGATTGTATTTCCGCGACTTTGGACATTATGAAAGAAGGACGAGATGCGGCGATGGGGAAGTGGAATTGATGTCTTGTAATAGGTAAATTAAAACCACCTCTTGTTATGAGGTGGCTCTTGAAGTTTGATCTCCGAATTATTTTTCTCGAAGATATCGGAAAAGTTTCATAAGTGGGCATACCCGCTTATAATTACAAAAAAATCGCTGTATCGGACACCCGATCTTTGCGCACTCTTCTTTTGTAGTCATGGTTTTTTTCGGCGACTTTTGATCGCCGCGTTCTCACTAACGCCGGACAGCGTTAGACAAATTCTGCCTTTTTGTTTGTGGCAAATTTGCTTTTTTTGAATAAAATTTCAAACAACGCTACGTGTGCATACACTAACACAAGGATGAAAGAAAATCAATTTTGGAAGCAAAAAATTTAGGGAGTTGTTTTTATGCACATTTTTTGTTGCACCTATGGATAGGTGGAGTACCATATACATAAATAGCAAAAAGTTAATCATAATTTTTAAATATTCATATGGAACAAACATGTCCTATTTTTAATAAATCGCTCCGATTCTCAAAGACCGTTTATGGAGTACTTGCTTTGGCGGCATATTTTATACAAGGCCCTGTCGGAACATGGATGATCCTCGGGATCAGTGTGTTGATGATCATTGAAATGTATTCGATCAAATTGAGTATTCCATACCAGTTGCACGTATGGTTCGCGAAAAAATTCTTGAAACAAGAAGAACAGCCCGTTCAAGAAGAAAAAGGGAAGATCTCTTTCGTGTGCGGTATGGCGGGTATTCCTCTTTTTGGATGTTTCTTTCTTTTGTATTTTGGAACGTGGGTCGGATTTGCGTGGGCGGTGATCTTGATGTTCTCGATCCTTTTGCTTTTGTCGGGGATCGTCGGTTTGTGTGTTGCTTCGTTGTCGTATGCGATCTTCAAGAAATTTTTAAAAAGAAAGAAATAATATAGAACGCCATGGAAAAAGATAAAGAATCTCCTTGTGTAAAAATAGGTTGTCCGGGATATATCAATAAGAACTGTTGGGTGGTGGCGACGCTTAACTCGCCCTCGTCCGAACGTTGTCGATATTGTGAGCTGAAGTTTCATAATTGCATGTTCTTTCAGTACCTTATTATCAGTCTCACTTTGGCGGCGCTTCTTCTCGGTCTTTCTTTTATCGTGGAGGGAGATATTTCAAAACTGATGGTTACTTCCATCGTTACGTTGACGCTTGTATATGGCGTGTTCTTCAATAAAAGTACGGACAAGGTCATTAAGGCGGCTTTTGATGAAAGAAAAGCAAAGGAGGCTTTTCAGGAAGTGGCTGAGGTAAAATGTAAGTTCGTTTCGGTTGCGGCGCATCAGTTGCGAACCCCGTTGGGTGGAATTAGATGGGCGATCCAATCACTCATGGATGGAAAAAAAGAAGTGAGTGAAGAACAGCGAGAAACGTTGGTTAAGACACATGACGCAACACTGGGGCTCATTGATATCGTTAATGATCTTTTGAATATTACACAGGTCGACGAAGGCAGAATGACCCTTTCGATGAAGGAAAATAATATTATCGATACGATCAATATGGTCATGTCATCATGCTGTATTTTAACGAAAGAAAAAAAGATCGATATTTCATTTGAGAACAAAGCACATGATCTTAAACCGTTTACGTTTGATCATGAAAAAATGTCCATGGCGCTCAGAAATGTTTTACACAACGCCATTGATTATACGAAAGGGAATGGACGTATTGCCATTACACTTTCATGCGATGAGAAAAATGTTATGATCACGGTCGTCGATACGGGTATCGGTATGGATGAAGAAGAACAAAAACAACTTTTTACAAAATTCTATCGTGCGGATCCCGCGCGTCTTATGGAAACGGATCGATCGGGTCTCGGACTTTTTCTTGCAAAAGAGATCATTGATGAACATAAAGGAACGATCGCGGTGATTTCAAAGAAAGAGGAAGGAACAAAGGTTGAGATAACACTTCCGTATAATAAAGTAGAAAGTAAAAAGTAGTAAGTTTTGCCGGTAGACAGATATAAAGTTACGAACGAAAAAACGAAAAAACCGCGCTTCACAGGGCGGTTTTTTGTACTCTTGCAGAGGTTGACAAGTACTATAAAATATGGTATTATTTATTTAGCCTTATTAAATAACGTATTGGATAAAAAAGTTCCGATACGTTATGAGTATCGGTTCTTTGTCAAAAAATATGAAGAAAAAAATTTTTACAGAGGAGATTTCCTCTGTGTATGATTCGAATATCTTGGTTGACATTGACGGAACGATCATTCCTCCCGAGGTCGAAGAATATGAAATATCCCAAGAAACATTTTCTTGGGTGAACGAATTGAAACTTCACCGCAACACGATATTTCTTTGTTCCAATAATAATGTTCATGAAAGGAATGAAGAGATCGCGCGCATTCTCGGGGTTACGTATCTGAGAATAGAAATAAAAAAGCCGTTGAGAGAAGCGGCTGGAGGTGTCGACAAGAAAAACACTGAGGTCGTTGTTATCGGAGATAAGTTTCTCACGGACGGTTTGTTCGCAAAAAATCTCGGAGCGAAGTTTATAAAGATCCCGAGACTTGTTTC
>Ga0172379_10011365_pt1 | contig 10608 bp, 9 predicted proteins | sample GrowelOW334metaG_FD_119756 | JGI IMG/M metagenome (GOLD analysis project Ga0172379, IMG submission 119756) | Groundwater microbial communities from an aquifer near a municipal landfill in Southern Ontario, Canada - Groundwater well OW334 metaG | ecosystem: Environmental > Aquatic > Deep... | reverse complement strand
TTTGGGTCTTATTATGTTTTATGGTGGGCTTGGTTCAAAAATTAATGAAGGACTGACTAGACGCTTGCCAATGTATGGTCGTTTAGTGCGAACTAATCGTCATTTGTGGGCTTATCCAGAACACGGATTATTAGCAGGGAATATTAAATTAATTAATGGCGACCAGGGATTTGTTGTAGAGGATTTGAATGGGGTGATGTGGGTGGTGGCGACCGATACCCAAACTATTTGGGATTGTTGTGGCGAACAAGCGGCGACCAATACAGTCATAAAAGTGATTGGTCAAAAGCAAGGTGATAATAATTTTAGAGCCAAACATATCCGTCCTTGGAAAAAATTACCGCCACCAAGACCACCAATGAAATAAAAAAAATAAGTAGCGCGTAATATAATTGCTAGCATTAATTAATAACAATTATATGCACAACATTAGAGATACTGCCGTATTTTAATTCCAAGTTTATATTGATTGTCCCTCATTCTAAAATCCGCCCTAAAGGGCGGATTTTAGAATAGTTGAACTTTAAATCTCCAGCATTAATTTCTACCACATACTGAAGTGATATTTTCTGTATTTTTGTAATTGAATTTTGAATTTTGTATTTCGGGATGGCGCTCATGAGAAAATTGCCGTTAAGTATTTTTTCAATCTCACTTACTTAATTTCATCTGTCTGAGCGGGAGCGAGTTATGAAATTATGTTAGTGAGAGTGAAAAAATATAGGCAATTTTCTCCTAAGCGCGACTTTTTGCTACTTTTTCCTAGAAAAAGTAGAATAGAATACTTGTTTTTTAGAGGTTTTTGTGATACAATCAAATCAGCATAAAGAATTAATATGAAATATCAACACACCCAGTTTGCTTATTTAATAGTGGTTTTTGTGGCCATTATTGTTTTGCCGTCCTTGCTTATGGCTAGTTTTTCCCAACCGGCGCAGTCGTGGCCGTCGGCCGTAGCGGCTATTTTATTAGTTTTGTTTGCTTGGTTATTTTCTTCTTTAAAAATAGAGGTCAACGAAGCTAATTTGGTTTTTTGGTTTGGTCCAGGCTGGTTAAGAAAAATTATTCCACTGGCTGAAATTACCAGTTGTAAGACTGTTCGTAATCCTTGGTGGTATGGTTGGGGAATTCACATGACACCGAAGGGTTGGATTTATAACGTGTCCGGTTTTCAGGGAGTGGAAATAACTTTGGTCTCAGGCAAGACTATTCGGCTGGGCACGGACGAACCACAAGCCTTAGCGCAAGCGATTAATAATCGTTAAACTTTTTTAAAATGAAAACCTCTCAATTCATTTTAGAATTTGAGAGGTTTATTATTTCTGGTAGTCAGGATGGTTGATAATTAAATTTAAATCTTCAATTTGTTTTAAGGTAAATTTAATTTCCCTGGCTTTAAGAAGAGCTAAGATCTGCTCGGGATTTAAATCAGTTTGTTCTATTCCTAGTTTGATTAAAATACTATTTCTAAGGTGCCATCTGAAACGAGGATGGATAATTCTAAACCAATAGAAAAATAAAGTATCCAAACTTTGGATTTTATTTAAAGTTTGTCTGGTAATTTCGTCTAAAACTAAAACAAAATCTTCGCTTTTAATGTGCTTCCAATCACTACTCCATTTGCGAGCTAATTCTTTTAAGGTTAAATTTTTTTCTAAACCTTTTAAAAATAGTTCTAGGAGTTGTTGATTAATACCAGTAATGGCTTGTGCTGTCTTTTCGGACTTATAAATTTCTCCTAGCTTTTCTATAGAGATCATGACTGCCTCCTGTTAAAGAATATTTGATTTATTTGATTACAGCATAAATTTATAATTTAGTCAATCATCTTGCTATTGGTTAAACGCTGTATTAAACTTATAATACTAAAAAATACCCAATAATTTTAAACAAATGAAGCTAATATTAAACAAAAGCTCTCTTAGGGAGAACTCCGTGCAGTTTATGCGCACCGCCGGTTATATCTTTAAGCGAGGTATTGTGGGTGAAGAAATGAGCTTTGAACGCCCCTTGGAGTCCAGTGGTTTCCCTAAATTTCATATTTATCTGACCGAAGACCAGGCGAATATTTATATTAATATTCACCTGGACCAAAAACGCCCCAGCTACGCCGGAGCCCATGCGCATAGTGGAGAATACGACGGAGATTTATTAGGAGAGGAAATTGCTAGAATAAAAAGTTTGGCGAACTAGCAGTTCAATCGTAAAAATTTCAAATTTAAAATTTTAAATTTCAAAACAATTTCAAATATCTAAATTTTAAAAAAACAAAAATAATTTTTTATGTCATTTCGAGCGGTAGGGAGAAATCGCTTCGCCATTATTTACACGTCGAAGGGATTCCTCACCCCTAAAGGGGATTCGGAATGACGGATTATTTTTAAATTTTAAATTAAAAATTATATCCATGACTTCCGCTGAAGAAATTAAAGCTAAATTGGATATTGTGGAAGTGCTTCGTGAATATATTCAGGTTAAGCCGGCTGGTCGCAACTTTCAGGCGATCTGTCCCTTCCATAATGAAAAAAGCGCTTCGCTCGTCATCAGTCCGGAAAAACAAATCTGGCATTGTTTTGGTTGCGGTAAAGGCGGAGATGTTTTGACTTTTGTGATGGAAAAAGAAGGTTTGACTTTTGGCGAAACGCTTAGACTTTTGGCGCCGAAAGCCGGAGTCCAACTAACTAATTATTCTCCGGAAGTGGCCAGTCAAAAATCTCGCTTACTGGATATTCTCCAAGCCTCCACCGCTTACTTCCAACAAACTCTGTTAAACTCTCGCGAGGCCGAAGAGGCTAGACAATATTTAGCCGGACGCGGATTGACTGACGAAATAATTGAAGATTGGCAGATTGGTTTTGCCGGGGATTCTTGGGATGATTTACTTTTATATTTAAAGGGTCGCGGATTTAATGAACGCGATATTTTTTCGGCCGGGTTGTCCGCGCAAAAAGCGGGGACTAGCCGATATTTCAATCGTTTTCGTTCCCGCATTATGTTTCCCATTGCTGATGTTAATTCTAATATCGTGGGTTTTACGGCGCGTGTTTTGCCTAGTAATGACGGCAAGGATAATATGGGAAAATATGTTAATAGTCCGCAAGGCGAGGTGTTTGATAAGAGCAAAATATTATTCGGTTTGTGTCGCGCTAAGACGGCTATTCGTGAACAAGGGTATGTCATTATTGTGGAAGGGCAAATGGATGCCATTACCGCGCATCAGTTTGGTTTTAAAAATGTGGTAGCGTCTTCCGGCACGGCCCTCACTCAAGAGCAAATTCAATTGTTGGATCGTTTCACTAATAATTTATTATTTGCGCTTGATGCGGATAACGCCGGACAGATGGCGACCGATCGCGCCGGTGAAGCGATTGCTAATTTTGATGTTAGCGTCGTGGAAGCGCCGGATCGTTTTGGCCGACTCAAGCGCTATATTGACCCGGCGAAAAGTTACAAAAAAAATATCAAAGTGGCGCTGATGCCGAGCGGAAAAGATCCGGACGAATGTATCCGTCGTGATCGCGCCGGTTGGATTCGCGCGCTGGCGGAGGCTAAACCTTTGATGCAATATTATTTTGACAAGACTTTAGCTGTTTTAGATTTACGACAGGCGAGTGGCAAACAACAAGGCGCGCAAAGTCTGTTGCCGTTAATTAGTCGTTTGGCGAATCCGGTGGAAAGAGATTTTTGGTTAAAAAAATTATCGTCGCTATTAGATATTGATACTAAATATTTATATGAAGCCATGGCGGAAATGAAACCGCGAGAAGCTAACCGCCCCCAAGCCACCGCCGTCAGTTTTAGTCCTGAAGCCACCAGTCACGAGGCTATTTTGTCGGATTATTTACTGGCCTTGGTGTGCCGTTGGCCAAATTATTTAGTCTTTATTTTTGAACATATTTTGCCTGAACATTTACAAAGTAAGTCTAGTCAAGTGATTTACAATAATCTAATATTATATTATAATCAGAGCAGGGACGCGTTATCTTCGGGTCTTGATTTTATCTTAAATTATAGTAATTTTCGGGAATGGCTCCTAAACACCCAAACCCCGGAATCAGCTCAAGACCTTGACAAATTGATAATTTTAGGCGAAAAAGAGTTCTCTGACTATGATACAGCGACAGCGGGGCAAGAAATCAAAAAAATCGTTAATGAGCTTAAGCGAAGTTATCTTAATTTTCGTTTAAAGGAATTAACTCATTTGCTGGCAGAAATGGAAGAGCAAAATGGACCCAAAGAAGAACTGGATGGTTTATTAAAAGAATTCAATAATTTAACTCAAGAAATAAAAAGGTTACTTGAATAATATGCCTCACAATAAGGCGAAGACAATTAAAAAGACAGTCCAAACCGCTTCTAAAAAAGTGGTAAAAAAAGTAGTAAAAACTACTCCCAAAAAATTAAGCTGGCCGGCCAAGAAGGCAAAGCTCGTCAAATCGCCACACAAAGCGACTGACAAAAAAAAGTTCTCGCACCCTAGTAAAGTTAAAATCGTTGCTAAAAAAATCAAGCACATCACCAAGGCTAAACCTCCGGTTCACTTGGCTCTTAAACCAATTGTTAAACCGAGCGAAGAGATGCTGGAAAAATTTATTGCCAAGGGTCGTACTCGGGGCTTTATTACCGAAACCGAATTGATGCAAGTATTCCCGGAAGCCGAGGAATACATTTTTGACTATGAATTATTTTTAGAACAACTTCACAAAAATAGTATTTCTATTATTGAAGATACCGGTGGCTTTTTGGATACGGATATTAATCAGAAAAAGAAAGAACAAATTGTGGATTTGCTGGGGACGGATAAAGACCGCGTCAAATTTGATATTTCCGAATTGTCTTCCGATTCTATTCAAATGTATTTGCGAGAAATCGGCAAAGTTCCGTTACTCTCAACTGCCGAAGAAGTGGAATTAGCTAAACGCAAAGAAGTGGGCGACAAGCGTGCGGAACGTAGGCTCATTGAAGCTAACTTGCGTTTGGTGGTATCTATTGCTAAGAAATTTGCGGGCTCCAAGGGGCTTAGTTTGTTGGATTTAATTCAAGAAGGTAATATTGGTTTGTTTCGCGCGGTAGAAAAATTTGAATATCGCAAAGGTTATAAATTTTCTACTTACGCGACTTGGTGGATTCGTCAGGCGATTACTCGAAGTTTAGCTGATCAATCCCGCACCATTCGTATTCCGGTGCATATGGTAGAAACGATTAATAAGTGCAAACAAATCCAACGCTTGCTGGTGGCCAGTTTAGGACGCGAACCATTACCGGAAGAAATCGCCGCGGAAATGAATGAGGATATTGATAAGGTGCGCTATATTTTGAAAATTTCTCAAGAGACGATATCGCTCGGTACCACCATTGGCGACGACGACGAAGATTCTACCTTGGAAGATTTCATTGAAGATGTTAAGACAGTTACCCCGGATCGCGAAGCCGCCTTAATGTTACTCAAAGACTATGTGAAAGAAATTATTTCTCGACTAAGTCCTCGTGAACAGAAGATTCTAGAAATGCGTTTCGGCTTGGTTGACGGCGTAGCTCACACCTTAGAAGAGGTAGGACAAGAGTTTGACGTCACCCGCGAACGCATCAGGCAAATTGAAGCTAAGGCGTTGGAAAAGATTCAGAAGTTGCCCGGCATCAAAAAGCTTAGAGACTACTAAATAATTTCCAAACAATTTTTGTCATTTCGAACTGCCGGATGGCGGTGAGAAATCTCTTCACTACTCTCTACACGTCGAAGCGATTCCTCACCCCCCCCAAAGGGGATTCGGAATGACAAAATATTTGGAATTTATAATTTTTACTTGACTTCTATGTAGATTTTAGGTAGTATAAAAAACTGGAAATATCGTCAAAAGTTTCCAACAAATAACCGATATTCCGCGGTAGCTCAGCGGTTAGAGCAATTGACTGTTAATCAATGGGTCGTGGGTTCGATTCCCACCCGCGGAGCATAAAACACAAAATGACCTTTTTGGTCATTTTTTGTTTTATGTTTTGTGGGTAGTATGAGACTCGCGAAGAGAGCCATGTTTACAAATAGAAGGGAGTTTTGAAAATATAAAGATGAGTTTAAACTAAGGGTTGCCAAGGACGAGAAGAGCGGGGCTTCCGCCCCTTCGATTCCCACCCGCGGAGCAGAAAAGAAAAAGCACTTTAGTATACTGAAGTGCTTTTTCTTTTCTGTCTTGTGGGCAGTATGAGACCCACGAAGAAAGCCATTTTTGTTAAAGCTTAAAGAAACATATAAAAACCATTTTTTACGTAAGATGGTTTTTGTGTTATAATTAAAATGAAAGGTCGAAGTTCTTAATTAACTAATGTATAAAAACTATGGAAAAATTTAAAATTAAATTTTTATTTATAGCTTCTTTAGTGTTAGCGTTAGTTCTTTCCTTTTCGGTTGCTTTGGCTGTAGAGCAAAACGATGAACCAAGTCAAGAACAAGATCAAGTGAAAAATCAGGAACAGAGTCAAGAATTAAATAAGGATGAAAGTGGGAATAAGGACGAGGAAGAATTTGATGGCGCTGAGCATCAAAGCGTCGTGGCAACTTTTGTTAAGTCTATTTTGGAGGTAGCCGATAAAGAGCAGAAAGATGTCGGTATAGGCGAAGAGGTTAGGGTGATTGCCAAAGAGCAAAATGACGTTAAAGATAGGGTAGCCGAAAGTATAGATAAAATTAACAAAAGAAATAAAATAAAAACTTTTTTAATTGGAACGGATTATAAAAATATTGGTCAGTTACGTAGTGAGATGGTGAAAACTGCCAATCAAATTGATCAGTTAAAAAAATTGCAAGACAAATTAAAGAGCGCAGAAAATAAAACAGCTCTTCAGGCGCAGGCCAAAGTCCTGGAAACCGAACAGCAAAAGATTCAAGATTTTATGAAAGCTAATGAGAGTAAGTTTAGTTTATTCGGTTGGCTGGTGAAATTATTTAATAAGTAATTTACAATTAAGACGACCTATTTTAAAAACCACTCTTGGCCGGGTGGTTTTTTTGTAAAGTTTATAATTTTAGTAGCATTGTAAATTTTTTAGATTTAAAAGTTATTAGATTGTATTTTTTTATGATATAATATTGTGTATTATGGTAAAGAAAAAACATAAGGAAAAACTTGGGATAAAAATTAAAAAGTTTTTAAAAATTTTGGGACCGGGGGTGATTACCGGCGCGGCTGATGATGATCCGTCGGGGATTGCTACCTATACCCAAACCGGCGCTCAATTCGGTTATGGTTTGTTGTGGACGGCTTTGGCGATGTTGCCGTTTATGATGGCGGTACAGGAGGCTTGCGCGCGTATTGGCGCGGTGACCGGGAGGGGAATTGCGGCGGTGGTGAAACAAAATTACAGCCGTAAAGTTTTATTCGCTATGGTTGGCTTGGTACTGGTAGCCAATACCATTAATATTGGCGCGGATATTGGCGCTGTGGCCTCAGCCATTCAATTAATTGTTCCGATTAATTTTTCTTTAATTGTTCTGCTCTTTACGGCTTTAATTTTATTTTTAGAAATATTTTTGTCTTATCGAGTTTATTCACGAATTTTAAAATGGCTTTGTCTATCTCTCTTAGCTTATCCCTTAACAGTTTTTTTAATTAACCAACCTTGGGCGGAAATAGTCAGAGCTACTCTGGTGCCTAATTTTGAATTTAATTTTGCCTTTTTGTTTATTATTACCGGAGTTCTTGGTACAACCATCTCGCCTTATATGTTTTTTTGGCAAGCTTCAATAGAGGTAGAGGAGGAAAAGGAGCATCATCTTCTAAAGCATGGCAAACCACACTTAACCAGAAATTTTTTGCGTAATTTGCGGATTGATAATGTAGTGGGTATGGTGTTTTCGGAAATTGCTACCTGGTCAATTATTGTGGTGGCGGCGACCGTGCTTCATAACAACGGTATCGTTGATGTCCGAACCGCGGCTGATGCGGCGAAAGCCTTGGAGCCCTTGGTGCAAACTTTTCCCAATGCGGGATTTTTAGCTAAAATTATTTTTGCTTCCGGGGTGATTGGTTTAGGGCTTCTCGCTATCCCAGTTTTAGCCGGTTCAGCTTCTTATGCTTTATCTGAAGCTTTGGGTTTAAAAGAAGGTTTGGGCTTAAAACTTAAAAAAGCTCATGGTTTTTATGGGATTATTACTATTGCTACTCTAGTAGGACTTTGTATTAATTTTATTGGGATTGATCCGATTAAAGCTTTAGTGTTTACGGCCGTGTTTAATGGCGTTGCGGCGGTGCCGTTGTTATTTTTTATCGCTAAAATTGCCGGTAGTAAAAAGATTATGGGTAAGCATCGTAGTGGTTGGTTGTCGCGCTCTCTAGTCTGGCTGACTTTTATCGTGATGGGAATAGCGGCGATTACTATGTTTGTTACTCTTGGTCAGTCCAGATAATTTTAAAAAAATAAAACTGCCCCGATAGATATTGGGGCAGTTTTTAGTTTCTTTGAAAATAATTAGCAACAATGACACCTAAACATTTTAGCTAAGCCCAAAAGAATTAAAACAATTGACCAAGACATTAGCATAGTGTCAGTAGTCAACACTCCCAGTGAGCCCAGTAAAAGTAAAACACCGGAAAGAAGCAAAAACATCGCGCCCATTTTGTGATGGGGGCAAGAGCAAGTTTGTCCTTTTTGATTCATAGTTCGATAGATTAACGTAGGAGTATTAACGCAACTCACTACAGGTATTTTTTTGTTAAATTTAAGTAGCCTTATTATTGTACCATATATTTTCATTAGTTGGCAAAAATGTGGTATAATATATTAAATAATTAAGATATTAATTGGACCGATATGATTAATAAATTTCGTAACTTTTTTGCTTCTTGGCAAAATCAAAAATTTTTCAACATCATGGTTTTTGTGATGATGATTATTGGTTTATTAACCTTATTCGCGCCTCATTCGGTTGAGGCGGCGGCTAGAACAGCTTCTGTTTCTGGTAACTGGAATAGTACTGCCACTTGGGGTGGATCTTCTGTGCCGGTAGCCGGAGATACGGTGACGATCAATTCAGATATCACCGTGACAGTAACGGCTAATGCTGCCTGTTCTTCTATTGTTTTTACTACGGGTACCAATGGTACTACGGCTAGTATTGATATTAATAGCGGGATTTTATTGGCTGTCAGCGGTAATGTGACTATTACTCGTCCGGGTAGTAATAATTTTAATGTAATTAATGTTGGAGATGGCATTTTAACTGTGGGTGGAGCCTTGGCGTTATCAGGAACTACCGGCACGCGTACTTCCACTCTTAATTTATCTAATGGGACAGTGACGGTGACTGGTAATATTACCTCGGCGGGTGTCGCTTCTCAATTGATTGTTTCCGGAACAGGCACGATTAACGCCGGTAATAGTTTTATGAGTGGAACAGCTGGAACTTTTACAGCCGGTAATGGCACAGTTAATTTTAATCGCGCCGGTATACAAACTACCAATGCCTATGCTTTTTATGATTTGATTTTTTCAGGTTCTGGCGCTAAAACCATGTCGACCGGGTCTTCAGTGGCTAATAATCTTAGTATTGCTCCGACCGGAAGCGCTACTGCCAGTATTACAGCTGGTCAAAATATTAGCGTGGGTAGTTTAACCTTAGGAGGACTTGGAAGAATTAATGGCACTTGGGGTTCTACCAGTTCTAGCGCGACTAATAAAAATAACACTTATTTTGCGGCCACTACCGGAATTTTAACTGTGGCCACGGATACTCGTATCGCTCAAGCCACTTTGACCGCCATAGCTACTCCCTCTACTGTAGTTTATGGCTCAACCGCTACCCTCTCTTCTAGTGGTGGTAGTGGTACAGGCGCAGTTACTTTTTCGGTTGGCGCTTCAACGGGTTGTTCGGTGGTGGGCACGACACTTTCTGTAACTGACGCTAATGGAACTTGTGATATAACTGCCACTAAAGCTGAAGATACCAGTTACTTTGTAGCTTCTTCAGCTTCTTTGCCGATTACGTTAACCAAAAAAACTTTAACTGTTACCGGCATTACGGCTAGCAATAAAATATATAATCAAACGACCGACGCCACTTTGAATACCGGTAGCGCGACATTGGTCGGTGTGGTGGGAGGAGATTCAGTTACCTTAGATACGGCTAGCGCAGTTGGTGCTTTTGCCAGTCAAAATGTGGGTACTGGCATAGTTGTGACTGTGTCGGGTTTAACCCTCTCTGGCGCTTCGTCTGGAAATTATGTTTTAACCCAGCCAAGTACCACGGCCAATATTACTGCTAAAGCTTTGACGGTTAGTGGAATAACCGCTTCGGATAAAATTTATGATCGTAATACAGTAGCCACTCTAGATACTGCTAGCGCGACTTTGGTTGGAGTTATCACGGGCGATATAGTTGATTTAAATGTTCTTTCCGCTACCAGCACTTTTGCCAATGCTAATGTGGGCGCCAATAAAACCGTCACTATTGCCGGGCTAACAATTTCCGGGGCCCAGGCAAGTAATTATTCCTTAACTCAACCGACCACCACGGCCAGCATTACCGCTAAGGAATTAACGGTTACCGGGATTACTGCCAATAACAAAGTTTATGACGGCAATACTACCGCCACTTTAAATAAAGCCAGCGCTTCT
>Ga0172379_10011363_pt1 | contig 10609 bp, 7 predicted proteins | sample GrowelOW334metaG_FD_119756 | JGI IMG/M metagenome (GOLD analysis project Ga0172379, IMG submission 119756) | Groundwater microbial communities from an aquifer near a municipal landfill in Southern Ontario, Canada - Groundwater well OW334 metaG | ecosystem: Environmental > Aquatic > Deep... | reverse complement strand
GAGTTCGCTGTGCATCAGCTCATCCAGGGCATATCCTGTATTTCTTCTCCGAAGCGCTTTTTCGGGATACTCCGTTTCAATCTGCTGCTGGTTTTTGGGATCAGAGAGCATCGTTTCAATCTGCCGGTACAAAGAATTTTCGAGCCGGTCGCCAACGGTTTTGTCTTTAAATTCCTGGTAGTAGAGGGGTTTGAATGTAACTTCAGAACCGTCGGACAGGTAGCCCGTAACTTCGAGTAAGTGATCCCTGGTGCTACCAAAAATGAGGGAATGTGCCCCGCAGGCATTGTTGCCAACCATGCCGCCAATCATGCAGCGGTTGGAGGTGGAGGTCTCCGGACCAAAAAAGAGACCAAACTGCCGCAGGTGAATATTGAGTTCGTCCAGAACTACTCCCGGCTGGAGCCTTACCCAGCTCTCCGCTTTGTTGACCTCCAGGATTTGGGTCATGGTCCGGGACAAGTCTACCACAACGCCATTGCCAACTACTTGCCCGGCGAGTGATGTACCCGCCGTTCGAGGGATAATCCCTAAATTGTGTTTATTACAAAATAAAATCACCCGAAGAATATCTTCTTTATGTTTCGGGAAAACAATCGCAGCGGGGCGTTCTTTGTATGCTGAAGCATCTGTAGAATAGAGGATTAATATTGATTCATCTGTTAACAAATCGCCGTCAATCTCCTTTTTCAGCGTCGGAAAATCAATCATCTACCGTAGCGTTTTAAAAATAAATATGTAATTTTACAAAAAAATAGTTTCCTCTTGAATCGTTTGGAAATATGGAATCATCCTGGTTTGATTGATTCAGACATTATCCCCATACAGAATACGAAGTTAGGAGAAAATCTCGATTGTAATGAAAGCGGCTTGTTCAGATTTATCAATGAAAAGGAAAAGTTAACCTTAGAAAAACCACTATGACTTCAGAAGTAAATACCAAATTTTTACAAGACAAAAGACTGGATGGGATTGCGTCGGATATTTTGCGTCCTGTTGGGGTCGACAGGAGCTTTTTAATATGGATGTCGAGTCTTACGATGCTTCTATTTGTCTGTTTATATGCTTATTACATTCAATTAGACAAGGGGTTGATCGTTACCGGCATGCGTGATTATGTAAGTTGGGGGATGTACATTTCCAACTTCGTCTTTTTTGTTGCCACGAGTTTGGTTGGTATGCTGATCAGCGCCGTTCTGGGGATGATGGGTTACAAATGGGTCAAACCCATTGGCCGCATCGCAGAGATCATTGCGGTTGCTTTTTCCGCGGTTGCAGGTTTGGTGATTGTTTCAGACATGGGGCGTCCCGAAAGGTTACCCTATGTTTTTATGTACGCCAGGATTCAGTCACCCATTTTATGGGACGTGACCGTAGTGACCACCTACATGACACTCAGTATTTTGCTCTATATTTTCACCATGATTCCTGATATGGCGATCAGCCGGGGAAGGATCGGACATACCCCGGTCTGGCTGCAAAAGACTTACGAATTTTTATCATTTAATTTCCAGCACAAACCTGAGCAATACAAAATATTATTGAAAGCTGTCCGGATCCTGTTGATACTGATTGTTCCCACTGCCTTTGCCATTCATACGGTTACCTCGTGGCTTTTTGCAGTCACCACCCGGCCGGGCTGGGACAGCACCATCTTTGGGCCTTACTTCCTTACCGGCGCCTTCGTGGCAGGGTCTGCAGCTGTCATTATTCTGATGTTTATTGTCAGAAACAATTATAAACTGAGCAGGTACATCACCGTTGAGCATTTTGATAAAATGGGCAAGCTGCTCTTCATGGTATCGATCGTTTATTTCTATTTCAACCTAAATGAGTACCTGGTTCCTGCTTACAAGATGAAGACTTTCGAAGCCCGTCACCTCACAGAGTTATTCGTGGGAGAGCATGCCTTTATGTTCTGGAGTGTGCAGTTGCTGGGATTGATCATCCCAATGATCCTTCTCCTTTTCAAAACCATGCGTAAACCGGTTCCCATGTTTATCATTGCCATAGTGGTTTTAATTGCCTCCTGGTTCAAACGCTTGTTGATTGTGGTTCCCACCATGGAAGCTCCATTTTTGCCAAAACAAAATGTGCCGGATGCATGGATGCTCTATCATCCTACCATTGTGGAGTCAGCTATAACCGTCGGAACCATCACCATGGCCGTGATGATAATTTCCGTTCTGATGAAGTTGTTTCCGGTTATTCCTATCTGGGAAATCGCGGAGGAGGAGAGCGCCCATCCTGATCAGCAGCCCGTTGAATAACTGAATACGAATGAAGAAAAGCAATATACAAACAGAAATTGACGCCAGTTTCTTGTACCGTAAACTGGCTGAGCATGAGGCCGATGAAACCATCGCAAAGGTGTTTCTAAAAATGAGCGAGATTGAAAAAGGTCATGCGGAGGCTTTTGCCAAAAAAGAAAACATCGATTTGGAGGGCTTAATGCAACCTTCGTGGAGAGCCAGTACCATTCATTTGATCGGTAAAATTTTCGGGTACGATTATGTTTTGGGTGTACTGATGGACACCGAAAAAAGCCTCTCCAATGCGATTGTTTCGGTAAAGAAAAAGAACAACCTGGAAATAACCGGCGCTGAGACCAATCACGTCAAAATCCTTCGTGCTTTAATTGATAAGGAGGAAAACGTGACGGGTACCCAATTGGCTAAATTTGAAACCAGACACCGGTCTGTTGGTGGGAATGCCATACGGGCAGCCGTATTAGGAGGGAATGATGGTTTGGTTTCCAATTTTAGCCTGGTCATGGGAATCGCCGGTGCGACATCAGGACAAGCAGGTGTTTTATTAGCCGGTCTTGCTGGGTTGTTGGCGGGGGCCTTGTCGATGTCGTTGGGCGAATGGATCTCAGTGAAGAGTTCCCAGGAATTGTATGAAAACCAGATGCAACTGGAGATGGACGAACTGGAGACAAATCCTGAAGGTGAAAGGCAGGAGATGGCCTTAATCTTTATTGCCAAAGGAATTCCTGAAGCACAAGCAAATCAGATGGCTACCGAAATAATGAAAGATAAAAATCATGCCCATAAGTTCCTGGTAAAAGAGGAGTTGGGAATCAACGAAGAGGAGTTGAAGGGCTCGGCTGTCGAGGCAGCAGTTTATTCCTTTATTCTGTTCGCGATCGGCGCGGTTATACCTGTAATTCCATTTATGTTTACAAACGGAATGAAAGCGATAGTCATAAGTGTTTGCCTTAGTGCCGTCGGACTATTTTTAATTGGAGCAGCCATCACCTTATTCACCGGTAAGAATGTTTGGTTTTCGGGGTTCAGGCAGGTAATTTTTGGTTTACTTGCCGCGGCCATAACTTTTGGCATTGGAAGAATAATTGGCGTTTCCATGGCCGGTTGAAAAATTTCTTATCCGTAGAGACAATGCATGCCTTGTCTCTACCTATTCGGTTGTTGTAAGGCTTTTGATCACTTTAAATTCCGACAGAAATTCGCTGGCGATTACCCTGAGTACAGTATAGGCAGGGATACCCAATATCATGCCAGGGATACCTGCCAGTGTACCGGCAATCATGGTAACAAAGAAAATTTCGAGCGGATGTGCCTTGATGCTGTTGGAATAGATAATGGTTTGAAATATCATGTTGTCGATAAACTGAACGACCATTACCACGACAACTATCATTATCATTAAAGGCAAAGTTACGGTAGTAAAGCTGGCATCCAGATTGTTGGCCAACGCAACGACAAGTCCAAATAGCGCCCCGATCCATGGACCAATGTATGGGATGACGTTGATCAATCCGGCGAAGACTCCAACCACAACCGCATGCGAAAAACCGAGTCCAATGACCGTGAAGCCCAATGTGGATATGATCATAACCCCCAGCATTTGAAACAGCATACCTATCATGTATCTTTTTAACAGGAAGCTGATGGAATTCATCAGTTTTGATACTCTCTCTTCATATCTTTCGGGCGATAATATGATAATCCATTTCCCAAACATCCCATCTTCCTTCAGAAAAAAGTAGAGGATAAATGAGACTGAGAAAAACATCAGGAACAAATTTCCTACGACTGTTGCGATGGATCCGAAGACAGAACTGACCTGACCGAAATTTAAAAAGCCCGAAAACTGGGTTTTAAGATACGATTCAAGCGTAGTACTTTGCGTAAAGTTGGAAACTAAATTGGGATAATTGGTTTGTATCTGCACAAATGCGTTGTTTAAATAGTTCACCACATCCTGGATGTTGATGGTAGAGAGCTGATTGACTTCTGAGGCGACCAAAGGAATCAGAAAGCTAAAGAAACCAATGATGAAAAGCCATAAAGTCAGAATTGTCAAAAAAGAAGCCCCGCTTCTGCCAATCCTGAATTTTTTTTTATAATGGATACGCTGGAATTGTTGATTCAGCGGACTTCCAATTAATGACATCACAGCCGCAATCAGAATGTAGGCTATGATGTTACTGAGGTAGTAAACCATCAAACCAAATAGCACCAAAGCTATGATGACGATGACATTTTTAATTCGCTGATCCATTTTATACGATTAAACAGGTTGTGAATTATTCTAATTGTCTGGTATTGTTCGGATTAACTAATTTGTAGTTTTGGAGTGCAGATGCATCTAATTTATTAATTATTTGAGTTTTATCAAGAAAATAGTTTTTCGGGTTATCTTGCTGAAAGCCAATTAGGTGCAATTTGGAATTAATTAAATTGTTTTTATCTTCGCAAATGGTTTAACCAACTGTAACATTCAGGCTTTAAAATCAGGAAGGTCCCTTTGCTTTTTACCAGACAAACCAGAAAAGGTATTTAAATCGATATTGTTCAAATCTTTGAAATTAAAACTATGAAAAAACTATTTGCGACAGCTGGATTATTGATGTATTTTGGAGTTGTATTTGCGGGGGGCCTTCTCACGAATGGTAATCAGAGCACCCAATACATCAGGATGTTGTCACGTAATGCGTCAACCACCTATGATGCAGTTTACTTCAATCCAGCCGGATTGATGAAGATGGAGAATGGCCTGTATATTGCAGTTAATAGCCAGTGTCTTTTTCAAACTAAGACAATTGTATCAGGTTATCCTTTGTTGAATTCTTCTACTTATGACGGAAAGATAACTGTTCCTGTTTTCCCTACTGCTTTTGCCATTTATAAGAAGGATAAAATTGCCTACTCTTTGGGGTTTGGTCCAAATAGCGGTGGTGGAAGTGCCGAGTTTGACAAAGGCTTACCATCTTTCGAAAAAGATATCTCTAACCTTGTTCCCGGGCTGGCCGGATTAACCAAGGTAGGTCAAATTATCACAGGTTATAAAGCAGATATTTCTTTTAAAGGGGAATCCGTTTTCTGGGGTATCCAGGGCGGAGTATCCTATAAAATCAACGATAAATTTTCTGTTTACGGTGGTCTCCGTTATATTCCGGCCACCAATACCTACACGGGATATATCAAAAATATTTCGGTAACTGCCAATGGAACATCAAAAATTGCCTCTACTTATTTATCAAACGAAGTAGCTCCAATTTTAACAGGTCTTGCTGCACAAGCTACAGCCGGTGGTGCCGGTGTGGCTGCCAGTGTAGCTCAACTCGCCAGTTATGGTTTAGGTTATGAGAAATTTACGTTGGGACAACTTCAGGGAGGTGGCGCCATAACTGCTGCCCAGAGGGCGCAGATCGAAGGTGGACTGCTTAGTTTTGGAAAGACCCAGGCTGAGATAAATGTGATGCCATTCAATACCATTCCGGCAACTTTTACCGGTGCTGCCGCCAATCTGAATGGCCAAGCTGCTACAATGGTTGCCACATCAGGCTCATTGAAGGATAAATTAGTCGATGTAAAGCAGACAGGCAGCGGTATAACCCCAATTCTGGGCTTAAATATTTCTCCTTGCGAAGGGTTGAACATTGGTATGAAATATGAATTCAAGACCAAATTGACACTAACAAATAGTACGAAAATTGATGGAACCGGTATGTTCCCTGATAAAGCAGAGAGTTCAAGTGATCTTCCGGCAATATTCGCTATCGGAGCTGATTATATGATTACAAAGAGGTTGAACTTTTCAGGTTCCTTCACCCATTACAACGACAAGGGAGTTGACTGGGGTAACAATATTTACAAAGAACCGCGCGTTATTAATCACAACGAATGGGAACTTGCATTCGGCGGGCAATACCAGCTTATAAAATGTGTTGCCATCAGTTTGGGATATATGCATACAGCGATGGGGGTATATGATCAATTCAACAGTGATTTCAGCTTTTACAGCAATTCAGAGACTTTTGCAGGTGGATTTGAAATCAAGGCAGGAAATATATTGACAGTGGATCTTGGAGCCCTTGTTACCAATTATGCAGATGCCAACAAATTTTTCAGGAGTTCTGTTGTAGGCAACTACTCCGAAACTTATAAAAAGCACAATCTTGGATTTGCCATTGGTTTGGGATACCACTTTGGCGGGATGTAATCATAAGCCTTCAGACCAATAATATCGAAAGCCTGCAACCTAAATTTGCGGGCTTTCCTGATTTAATTCAACTATTCGCCCAAATGTATTTTTCTAGCCATCTTGCCAAACTCTCAACTTTCATCGTTATTCCGCTGAGAAAAGTTCTGCAACCCCCGAGATCTGTTCAGTTTTTCCCAGCAAGTAGGCTACATCCCCTTCGTTGAAGGTAAGCGTGGGTTTGGGGTGGTCGATTACCTTCTGTTCACGCTTCAGTGCTACCAGGGTGATGCCGTATTGTTCTCTTAATCTGCTCCCCGCGAGGGTCTTTCCAATAATTTGTGCTCCTTTTATGACCTCCATCGGGATGATCTCTACATCCGGAATATCCTTGGAGATATTAAATTTCGTCGTGCTGGTCTCCTCCAGAAAGATTCCGTAATGATCACTTCGAATCTTGTCGATGGCACTGTCTATCTCCTTTCGTGGTAATAGAAAATTGGCCATTACTCGTTCGAACAGATCAATAGCCGTCTCAAATTCTTCAGGAATAACTTGTGTTGCACCTATTTTGTAAAGTGCCTCAATGTCTTCGATGTGACGAGTGCGGACGACGATGGCAGCATGTTTGTTCAGTTGCCTGACCTTGTCGATAATCACTTTCAGGACATCAAGTTTTCCAATGGAGATCACTACGATATGGGCATTTCCAACCGATGCCTTCTCCAGTATTGGAATGTTAAAGGCATCTCCATAAACGACGATTTCACCTTTTAACTGCCGTTGACGGGCAATTTCCGGATCGAAAACGATGGAAACATAGGGAAGATTGTAATATTTGGCCATCTTGGAAAGATTTTGGGCGCGGGAATCTTTTCCAATTAACACGAGATGGTTTTGGAGTAGAGGAATATCTATCTGCTGCAGTGGAAAGAGCCCCTCGATCATCCATTTTGGGATGGGGAGCCTTAGCAGGAGTGCCGAAATGCGGGAACCCAGCTGAATTACAAATGGGGAAATTGACATGGTAATTACCGCCACGGCCAGAAAAAGCTGGTAAAAATAGTCATCGAGGATGGAAAAATCTTTTCCCAGTTTAGCAAGAATAAATGAGAACTCACCAACCTGGCTCAGGGCGACCCCAACCAAAATTGTCCCCTTAAAAGTATGTCCAAGCAAAAAGGCGGTGAGGGCGCCTACCAGCATTTTCAGGATGACAACAACCGCAACTGCGGCCATGATTACAGCAAAATGATCAGCGACAAAACTCAGATCCAGCAACATTCCTATCGAGACAAAGAAAAAGCTGGTAAAGGTATCCCGGAAGGTGATAAGATTACCAAAAGCGTCGTGGCTGTATTCTGATTCGGAAATCATCAAACCTGCCAGAAAGGCGCCAAATGCAAGCGGCATACCCATTTGGTAAGTCAGCATCGCCACCGACAGACAAATAAGCAAAACAATCATCATGAAGAGTTCCTGGTTGCGGGTCATGGCAATTTTGTGCAACAACTTCGGCATCAACCATCTGTTTCCTATATAAAGGAATCCGATGATAAATACCGACTTTATTGCCAATAGGAAGAACTGGCCACTATAATCGATCTCGCCTCCTCCCAAAAATGGGGTAAACAGCATCAGGGGTACCAATAAAACATCCTGAAAGATTAGGATCCCCAGAACAGTACGACCATAGTTTGAAGTAATCTCAGAGCGATCCTGTAAGATTTTCAGCACAACGGCGGTACTGCTCAGCGCCGTCAGAAATCCAATAAAGAGCGAGGACTTCCAACTAAGATCGTAGGCGTGTGTCAGAAAAGTAATGAGCAAGGTGGTGAGTGTGACTTGCAAAAAACCACCCAGAAAAACCCGGCGCCGAATCTTGAAGAGGTGGTTCAGGGAGAACTCCATACCGATCATGAAAAGCAAAAGGACAACGCCGATTTCGGCCATCAGCTCGATCTCCTGGGGAGCCTTGATGATTCCCATTAGTTTTGGACCTACCAATACCCCGGTGAGCAGATATCCAATGATGGTAGGCACTTTTATTCTGGTAAACAGGTAGTTGACCAGGGATGAAAGTGCAAAGATGATTACTATGTCCTTTAAAACTGATAATTCCATGACTATATAAGGATAAAGGATAAAGTTAAAAGGATAAAGTTTAAAAGGGAAAGGATAAAGGATAAAGTAAAAAGGATAAAGTAGCGGACTCCGTAAGAAAGTACTTCTTGCATTGAGTTATAAGTTACGAGTTATAAATTATATGCAAATATTGATCAGAGCGTTCTTTACTTTATCCTTTTAACTTTATCCTTTATCCTTTGTTCTCTTATCGATCAGGTAATGGTTCCTTTCAGTGGATGTGCGGGAAACCAGTTCCCCGAGGAATCCTGCAAGGAACAATTGGGTACCCAAAATCATCGAGGTGAGGGCCAGGTAAAAATAGGGGCTTTGGGTAACCCGTTCTATGAGAATCCCGTGCAATTGCTGGTATATCTTGTACCCACCCACCCAAACCACTGCCATGAATCCGAGGAGGAACATCATGGATCCAAGGGTTCCAAAGAGGTGCATCGGGCGTTTCCCGAAACGCGAAATAAAAGAAATTGACATCAGATCAAGGTATCCGAAAATGAAGCGGCTCAATCCAAATTTGGTAGTACCGTATTTGCGGGCCTGGTGTCTGACTACCAACTCCCCGATATTGGCGAAACCAGCCTGTTTGGCCATGTAGGGGATGTAGCGGTGCATTTCGCCATACACTTCAATGCTTTTTACTACTTCATTGCGATAGGCCTTTAAACCGCAGTTGAAGTCATGCAGCCTAATTCCGGTCACCTTGCTGGCTGTCGCATTGTACAATTTACTGGGCAGTCTTTTGGAGAGCGGATCAAATCGTTTTTTCTTCCATCCTGAAACCAGGTCGTAGCCCTCCTCTTTGATCATTCGATACAATTCGGGTATTTCATCCGGACTATCCTGAAGATCGGCATCCATGGTAATGACAACATCCCCGCTTGTCTCTTCAAATCCGGTATGTAAAGCAGCGGATTTCCCGTAATTTCTTCTGAACCGAACCCCTTTTACTGTAGCAGAGATACGGGACTGCTCTTCGACCCATTTCCAGGATCCATCAGTGCTTCCATCGTCAATGAACCATATTTCGTAAGTAAAGTGGTGGGCTTTCATAACCCTGTCAATCCATGCATTCAATTCGGGCAAGGATTCCACTTCATTGTACAATGGAACAACTACGGATATATCCATGGTCAGGTATTAATTTTTTTAGATATCATTTTAGACCGGGATGAAAGATCGAAATAAATCATGAATTTTCGTATTCATCCTCTTCACTTTGTACTCCATAAAATGGGTTTTCAGGCTCTCTCTTGAAAAAGATGGCCAGTATCAGCGAAAAGACAAAGCCCATAAAAGTGATGGAGAATACCTGGGCGAATGACATAATGCCGGGAGTCATGTAGGTTTTCTGCGCACCCAGTATTTTTTCGACAAAATCATCTTTGTAGCCCTGAGCAAGCAATTTTTCCTCCATGACAGAGAGCATTTTTTCAACCATTCCGGGTTCAATGAATTTGTAAAGGATGTAGGTAAAGAAGGCAAAGAGGACCCCTCCAAAAACAGAGATAAGGGTGCCAAGTCCCAGCGCCCTGGAGTAGGGCAATCCCTCCTCTGTGTTCAACTTCGCAAATGTCCACATGGCATAACCTAACCCCACAATAAGTATGACGTAGATCAGATAACCTGCAACATCAGAAAATGGAATGCCGGCAATGTAAAATGTTAATTGATTCAGAATGAGTGCCAGTCCCAGATAGAGACCATACATCATGGAAAAATGGTTGACAGAATGATGTTCTTGTTCCATAAGGCAATGTGTTTTGTATCGAAATGAAGAACAAATATATTCTAAATTTAGCAAAACCTTTCCATGGCCGGAAATTGGCTCAAATTATTTTGGTTTGGTAACTGACTGTAAATTAAAATAGTGTGTATATAGCAACAAAAATTGCCAGGTGAAGTTTTTTTTTATTTGGTACAAAACGATTTTTTCCTACTTTTGCGGCGGGTAAGTCCTGCACGATCAGTTCCTGTCGAACTCCCCCAGGGTCGGAAGACAGCAAGGGTAGATGGTCGT
>Ga0172379_10011362_pt1 | contig 10609 bp, 11 predicted proteins | sample GrowelOW334metaG_FD_119756 | JGI IMG/M metagenome (GOLD analysis project Ga0172379, IMG submission 119756) | Groundwater microbial communities from an aquifer near a municipal landfill in Southern Ontario, Canada - Groundwater well OW334 metaG | ecosystem: Environmental > Aquatic > Deep... | reverse complement strand
TTTCTTCCGTTCGAAAAGATGCATTGATCAGCTCCATGATAATAAGTGGCCTGACAAAAGAATCATCATGGTGGTGTTCGATTTTATAAAATTTTTGTTATAGAGATAACTTAAAAAAGTATTCTGGTGGTTTTTCGTAAACGAATAAAGTTTTACAAAAACCACCTTTTTTATGTGAATTTCTTTCTAAAATATTGCGTGAAATATAACTGAATTTATACTCAGGATTATCGGTAAAATTGGAAGAAATAAAAAAATACGCAAAAATACATAGAGTTTATGCAAAGGATTTTTAATGTCCGAATTAATTCATTTGAGTGGACGCACATGGTATATCAAATCGCCTACTAACATTGGGTTATTTGTAACAGATAATAACGAGGTTATTTTAATAGATAGTGGTAATGACAAAGATGCCGCCAGAAAAGTTTTATCTATTCTTCAGTCAAACAACTGGACACTTAAAATGATTATCAATACGCATTCAAATGCGGATCATGTCGGAGGAAATTCATATCTTCAGGAAAAAACTAATTGTCGCATTGCTGCAACACGCTTCGAAGCCGCTTTTATATCGGATCCGGTTTTAGAGTCATCATTTTTATTTGGTGCATATCCTAATTCAAAAATGAGAAATAAATTTCTGTTGTCACAGCCTTCCAACGTGACTGATATTATATCTTATGATTGCGAAAATGCTTTGATTGTGGATACAACGCTCCGGGCTGTGCCATTACCAGGACACTTTATGGATATGATAGGAGTAATGACACCGGATAAAGTTTTTTTTGCCGGAGACAGTCTTTTTAGCTCAAACGTGTTGAATAAATATCACATAACTTTTCTTTATGATGTTAAAAGTTTTATTCAGACATTGGATAAACTTGAGCAGATGCATGCATGTCTTTTTATTCCATCTCATGCGGATTCGACCGATGATATTAAACAACTTGTAAAAATAAACAAAAACAAAATAAATGAAGTTACCGACACTATTTTGGAATACTGTGTGGATCCAATTAATTTTGAAAATCTTTTGAAAAAATTATTTGATCACTATGGTTTAATCTTGGATTTCAATCAGTATATTCTTGTGGGAAGTACAGTTAAATCATATCTTTCATATCTTTATGATTTAAAACAAATTGAAGCAATTTTTGAAAATAACGTTTTGTTATGGAAGAAGATCTGATCCGGTTTACAATTTTATTAGTACATTTATCTCAGACAAGAGCTTTCTTGCGACAACTGTAACGCCAGCGGCTACAAAACTATCATCAATCTCGGGCTTCATTCGTTGTAGTAGAGGTTCCCTTGGATCATCAGAAGGTTTCACGCTTTGCAATTTTATTTGAATTAAGTGATTAACCAATAAATATATCTCTTTATTCAATCTTCCCAATTCATCAAATAACGAAGCGTCCGTTAAATCATCCAGTATGAATCTTCCTTTATTTGATATGAAAATTGACGCCAACAAAAATATTGAGCCATAGGCAGGGTGTCTGACATTTAAACAGTCCAATATTTTTTTTATAAACTCATTTAATTTGGTTTTATCACGAAATTGACAGACAAGTTTTTCTGCTGACTTTTTAAAGTCAACTCCAGATAAAATATTATTACACTCATAAAAATTAGCAGCTAATTTTGATGTCATTAATTTATATGCATCAGTGTCGACTAAAATTTCTTGAACAAGTCCTTGTTGTTGTAATAATTCGAATGAAGTGCTTCTCAGGATGTCTTCATTGATTCCGTGTACTCTGGAAGAATAAACAAAAATGCGATTATCCTTGCACTCGATTCGATTGCCTCCAATCTGCAGCGTACCTCCTGTGTATAATTTTGTTAGAATATGTGTTTGCATTTTTATATCTGTTGCATATGTTTGTCGTTCCATGGCAGATAATAAAAAATTTGAAGTTAAAATTGTCGTTAAACTTACAATTTTGACTAATTTATTCATATTAAAATTCCTGTTTATTTAGGTAATGCTTTTAATTTATACCAAAAATCCTCCGTCATAACATTGTTGCATGTGGTGCATATTATCTCCGCTGCGTGTTTTTTGTAACATTTTTTATGCACTGTACTACCGCATTTTAAAAGCATAATAGACTTTTGATAATTTATTTTTTTTAGGCAAAGTACACAATTTGGGGAACTAATAACATGCTCTCGAAAGTATATGCTCAAAGCTATTTCAATAAGATGTTTAATCATTTTAGGGCGATTAAATTCTTGTGCCATGAATGCGTCAATCCCTAATATTCCACTATTTAGAAGAATTTGAGAGAGAGAAGTGGTTGCTTTTTCTCCCGAAATCGAAATATTTTTCAAAAGACATGTGGCGTCTATGCTGTTATTAAATAGAGAAAAGGTTAGTGTTACGAATGTTATATCAAATGAGTTGGCCGGGCTAAGTGGAGAAAGCTTTTTATTTGGATTATCAATTTGGTACTCCAATTGAACCACATTGGCTTGTTGAGCTTTAAAATTTAAGGAGCATTGAAAATTTGGTGCAATAAAAAGTGTTTTTGGCGGTTCTATTTGGCCCATTGGTTTGACGAATTGTATTGTAAATACCGTTGTTGTAAAAATAAGAAAATTCAAAAATAATTTTTTCATTTTTCTCCTGTTATTTGTTATATTTCCGACCAAAGTTGTAAAATTTTAACATGTGAGTGAGAAAAAAGGAAAGTAATATATAAGTTTTAATTTTAAAAAAGTAATTACCTTCTTGTTGAATGCCAATTTAAGCAAATTCTTTTTTATGACAATTCTTTCGTGATAGGTTAGTGACAGCAAGGGGTAGGTCCAAGTTTTAATGGAAGCATTTAATGAAAGGAGAGAGCAATGCTTAAGGTGCTTAAAAGAGGTGACACTTTTTACATTGGAGAGATTTGCCCGGAGTCTGGGATTTATCGTTTGAAAGATAGAGACTGCAAAGGTAAAGAGAGTTGCAAAACAGAGGACCAAAGAGAAATTCCTCTTACCAAAGGGGCAACATTTCCTCCATGTCGAAATTGCAAAGGTCGTGTGATTTGGGAGTTTGTCAGAAAAGCTTAAGCTGAGTAGGTTTTATAATTATAAATCCTAACAATTCTTCAATAAAAAAATGGCCCCTGCCAACAGCAGGGGCCATTTTGATTTGCGCTATTTTTAAATCGCCCTCAACAGCCCTTGTTTTACGCTTAACGCGATAAATATATGACTTATTTTCTCTTCATTCGCAAGACATTTTGCACATTTGGCTTCTTTGGGTTTGCCGGTGCAACATGCATCAGAGTGACGAACAAAGGAGCTTAGTCGATCAATTGATTCAGTTATATCTTTTAATGTAAAAGTACATTTTGCTAGTAATATTTCAACTGCACCAACTTGTCCGTTGCTACAAGCTGCAGCAAGAGCAGAGTGAACTATTCCCCTAACATCGTTTAAATAGAGAGATACTCCTGATTCAAGCAGTAATTGAATTATATGTGCATGTCCATTAAATGCAGCATCAAAAATGGGTGTATAACCCAAACTATTTATGGCATTTGGATTTGCGCCTTTTTCAAGTAATAACCTTGTGTTTGACTCACTGCCTTGTCTGGCAGTATAGTGAAGTGGCGTATTGCCATGATGATCCCTTAAATTTATGACAGCAATTTCTGTTGCGGATTTTCCATTCATAATAAGAGCTCTGAAAATATTTTCGTACCCAAGCATTGCTGCATAATGCACAGGCGTTAGGCATAAAGGATCTTCTTGTGAGGGTGAGTTACTTGATGATACATCAATGAAGGCTCCCTTCATAACCAAAAATTTAACGGCCTTTAAATTGTTTCTTGAAATAGCAATAAAAAGTGGGGTTTTTAATTGGCCATCAATGATAGTTGCACTGTTTACATCAGCTCCCATCTCGATAAGACTAGCCATTTCTAGTAGGTTGCCGTCGCTTGTTGCAAGCCCAAGCGCGTTGGTTGAGTCATCCTCTACCATGGCATGCAATGTTGAACAAATTAGTAAAGTGGCCATTGTGATTGCCAAAAATATATTAGACTTTTTCTTAAAATTTATAACAAACTTATCTTTTATCACGTGTGTATTCCCTATTGTTAAGCTGACTAAAAAACATGCATCTATTTTTAACGTTTAAATTGTCTTGCGTCAAGTATTTACACATATGATATAAGAAATTGGCTTGGCCAAAATTTATGCAAACAAATGCATTTTCTACGGTTGAGCTTCAGGGATTAATAAGCATCGTCTGTAGATTTGCTGCTCTGAGTCAGTAACATATTCCATGGTAATATAATAAAGAGTTTCATCATAGATCAAAGGTCCTGGATTTATGTAAAAAATTCCATCTTCAATATCACTTATATTAAAATATAATAAGTTTCTTTCAGCGCTAATTTGGAACTTAATAACATTACCAAACATTGCGGTAGGCAGGTATATATCAAGCTCTAAAATATTGCTTGGAATTTGTACCATGGTATCGAATAAATATTCGTCCGAAAAAAATGTGGATTTATAAGTTGCATTCCCATATTTGTATTCGATGTAAGGAAAAACAGTTACACCAGAAGTTTGATGCCAAGATGTGTAATCGTTTTGTAGTTGTGGAGATAATTTTAAAAAAGAAACGGCTGCTACAGAATGTGCAAATATTGCAACCATGGCAATTGTAGCAAGTAATGTAGATTTAATTTTTTGCATAAAAAACTCCCTTTATTTTTAAAGCCGTCTAAATTAAGGCATGTCACTTATGGAAACAAGTATATTGCTTCTTGCTTGATTTTCTCGAATTAATATACACTGTGCACAAACCGGTTTTGCTGAATTTAAAATGTATCTTATATCAATAGAATAGTGGCCTTTAGAGATAAACGATTGTGGTTGTGGGTGGAAAATTTCACTTAATATTTCTTGGTCAAGATGAGAAAGATCTGGTGCTGGAAAATGACATCTTGCTGGACTAAATGTAAATTTAATATAGTTTCCAAACATTGTAGTTGGCAGATATATATCAAACTCTAAAATATCGCTTGGAATTTCTACAGAAGCATCGAACCATTCTTTGTCCGAAAAAAAAGCAATTTTATTAGTGACTTCCCCAACTTTATATTCGATGCAGGGAAAAACAATTGATCCCGAAGCATTATTCCAAGAACGATAAATTTCTTGAAGTTCAGGGGATAGTCTAAAGATAGAACCAGTGTTTATTGAATCAGGTTCTACTGAAGTTTTTGACATGGTAAATGCAGATGTTGAAATAGTAAATAAGGCAACAGCAAAAAGCCAAATGGATTGAACTTTCTTCATAAACGAATCCTTTTTTTCTGTTTGATTAAAACATAACAAACGATTTCACTTGTTTCTAAGTATAATTATGTGTTAAGTATAATCATGCGAAAATATTTTTCGATAAATAATTGAAAGAAAATTAACCAACTGCTTTACGCAGTTCCAGGATCTTATCGCGTAGTGCGATTGCCTTTTCGAAATCCAAATCCTCTGCAGCCAAGCGCATTTCTTCTTCAAACTGTTCAATAAGCGCTTTGGCTTCTTCGATGGTTTTTGGTTTAGCCGAAATTTTTGTTTTAGGTTTATATTTTGAAGCTTGCATGATTCGTTCTTGAAGCTTCGAGATGCTTTTGCCTACCTCTCGCGTAACTGATTCAGGAGTTATACCGTGTTCCGTGTTATATTCGCTTTGAATTTTACGACGGCGGTTGGTTTCATCAATTGCTTGCTGCATTGAACCTGTTACGCGGTCGGCGTAAAATATGACTCTGCCTTCTATGTTACGCGCGGCGCGTCCGATTGTTTGAATAAGTGATTTTGTATTTCGCAAGAAGCCTTCAATATCAGCATCCATAATTGCAACTAGTGCAACTTCTGGGATATCCAATCCCTCACGAAGCAGGTTGATACCAACCAGACAGTCAAAAACACCGGCGCGGAGTTTGTGAATAAGCTCCGTACGTTGTGGGGTTTTGATGTCACTGTGCATGTAGCATACTTTAATTTTTTGATTTTCAAGATATTGTGCCAAATCTTCGGCTGCTTTTTTGGTTAAAACGGTGACAAGCGTTCTAAAGCCGTTGTCTGATGTTTTTTTAATTTGTTCGATTAAGTGTGTCAATTGGCCCTCGCCCTTAACGCCTTCACGTTTAACGACCTCAATTTGAGGGTCAATAATTCCTGTTGGGCGAACAATTTGTTCAGCTATAATATTAGCGCTTTTTATCTCATATTCACTTGGTGTTGCTGAGACGAAGATAACGTCATTGAAATATTTTTCTATCTCTTCAAATTTCAGCGGTCGGTTATCATACGAGGCAGGAAGCCTGAATCCAAAATCGATAAGAGCCTTTTTACGCGCTTTGTCGCCTTTATACATTCCGTGTAACTGTGGAATTGCAACGTGCGACTCGTCTATTATTAGTAAAAATTCGTTGTCAAAGAAATCAAAGAGAGGATATGGAGCAGTGCCCGGTTTGCGGCCGTCAAAGTAGCGTGAATAGTTTTCAATTCCGGTGCAGTATCCGGTCTCTTCTAACATTTCGATATCGTGATTGGTTCGAGTAATTAATCTTTCGCGATATAGCGGATTTTCTATTTTGGCAGCTTCAATTTCAAGATCGGCTTTAATTTGCTTAATTGCCTCGTCACGTTTGTCTTGTGTTGTCAAAAAGTGTTTAGCTGGAAAGATTAAAACGTTATCAAGCTCACGTAGAACTTTTTGATTATTTTTATCGATTAGCTCAATAGACTCGATCTTGTCGCCAAAGAGTTCAAGACGTAAATTGTCGTGCATGTATGGCAGGTTAACCGTTATCGTGTTTCCCATAACTCTGAAGTTGCCGGATGCATTTTCTGTGTCGTTGCGTCTATACTGAATGAAAATAAGTTCATCGATTAATTTTTTGCGTGAGAATTTGTCGCCAACTTTGAGTTGGAGTGTCAATTTACGGTAATCCCATGGGTTACCAAGTGAGTAAATGGCAGAGACCGATGCAATAATAATTACATCATTGCGGTTTATGATAGATGCAGTGGCTTCAACGCGAAGGCGTTCAATTTCGGTGTTTATTTTGGTCTCTTTTGGAATGTATATATCCTGTGAAGGCAGGTATGATTCCGGTTGGTAATAATCGTAATAACTTACAAAGTAACAGACTTTGTTTTCGGGAAAAAATAGACTAAATTCTTCGTATAACTGTGCTGCCAGTGTTTTATTTGGTGATAAAATCAGAACCGGTTTATTCTGTTTTGCGATGACGTTGGCCAGTGTAAAGGTTTTACCTGATCCGGTGGCACCCAATAAAACAGATTTACCCGGGCGATTTTTGCAAAGTTGCTCTATCGCTTCGGGCTGGTCGCCACTTGGCTTGTACGGTGAATTTAATTTGAATTTTTGCGAAAGGTCGAGACCTTTTTTAATAAACTTCATATTTTGAGTATACCAAAGTTTTGACTGGATCAAAGTTTTGGCGAAAATATGAGGAAATAAAGCCCAAAATTAGGAGTTTTTGTCCATAAATCCTGCGCATAGGCCGGAAACTTCTTTGGTAATTTCTGCCTGACGCATTTTATTATACTGCAGCGTTACTGTTTCAATGAATTTATCAGCGTTGGTTGTGGAGCTGTCCATAGCCACAAAGCGTGCTGAATATTCTGAAATAAGTGCTTGAAATAGCATGAAAAGAATCTGTCCTTTGACGTATCTTATTGAAAGATAATCAAGTGTATCATTTGTATTTTGTTCCCAAATTAATTCTTTGTGTGTCTTGCGATTTTTTACCTCTGAATCAACTTGGAGTGGAACAAGTTGGAATTTATTTGGTTTTTGTGCGAAAAATGATTTTGATTCATTGTAGAAAAAAGTAATTGATGTGAAGGGTGTTGAGGCATCTATAAATTTGGTTATGAGGTCACTTGCAATTGAGATATAGTTACTCGAACTGAAATCATGATAATTTGATATTATCTCACCCAATTCATTTTCTCTGATGTAACTAGTGGCTTTGTTTCCTATTGTTATAAATTTGGAATTCTGATATTTTTTTGTTGCAAATTCTTTTTCAAGGAATTTAAAAAGGTTCGAATTCAGGCCGCCACAAAGTCCCTTTGAGGTTGAGACGATAATAATTAAATGATTTGGAGTTGAGCTTTTTGGAAATAGTAACGGATTTTGCCAAGTTTGGTCATAACAAACCAGCTCGGTGAAAAGAGATTTCAAATTTTCTGTATAATTGCGAACAGCGGTGGAGTTATGTTCGAGCTTAGAATACATGGACATTGAGACTTGTCGAAGAGCATTGGTTATTTTTTTTGTTGTTTGAATGGATTTTATTTTTTGTTTTAATTGGATTTGTTTTGCCACTTTATTCTCCACTACACAAATTGTATTCTAAACATTGTTACTTAAATAAGAATCAATAAAACAATGCTAACACTTGGAATTAAAAAAAGGAATGTTTAGACTAAAAATTAATTAAATTAATTAAATTGAGGAAATTTGATGATTGTTGTGATAGACGGATATAACCTTTTGAAACAAATTTTTCCGCATGTAAAAGGGCGTATAGACAAAGAGCGTAACGCCTTTATAAGGCAGCTTGGATATTACAAAAGTAGGAAACCAAAAGAGATTAAAGAGCTGATTGTTGTTTTTGATGCCGGTCCTTTTAGCCATGCAACCCGTGAGATCCACGAGGGGGTTACTGTTATGTTTTCCGGACAAAAAAGTACCGCTGACGACTGGATAATCGAATATGCCGATTCACATAAAGGCATGGATGTGCTTGTTGTGACAATGGATCGTAAAATTATTCAAGCATGCGAAAAAGCAGGGGCTACCACCTTGGGCAGTCTTGATTTTTACGGGATTATGCAGAGCTTTTTGCTCGAAGAGGCCGCTCAAGAGTTGTCAACTCAGGCGGTTGTGCCAGGCGCCACAACCGTGCTTGAGGTTGAAAAGTATGATCAAGATGATGAGGAGCTTAATGGCAAAAAGGTTGACCGCAAGGCCCTTGATATGATGATGGAGCAGGCAGGCTTTTTTGTGAACAAAGAGGACGATGTTGATTTGGACCGAGGGAAGAGTCGAAAGAGTGCTTCATCAAAATTATCCAAAAAAGATCGTCAATTGTTATCAAAAGTTAAAAAATTGCATTAAGTATATTTATAAAAGCATACGGAACCATATGATTGTAAAGCTTAAGTTTAATTCGGAGCAAGTTGATCAGGTTGCAAAAGAAGAAGTTATGCCATTATTAAAAAAATATTCGATATTTACATTTACAGGACCACTTGGTGCCGGTAAAACTACATTAATTAGAAGCGTTCTGCGACAGTGTGGTGTGCCAGGCGGTGTTACAAGCCCAACTTTTGGGTATGTGAATTCTTACCAGTCTAATGGCACAACTTATAATCATTTTGATCTTTATCGAATAGCCTCAGTTGATGAATTTATGGTACTTGGCTTTGATGAATATTTTGCAAAAAAAGACAGTGTTAGTTTTGTTGAATGGCCTGATGTAATCAGTTCATTGCTTGCCAGTGATGAGCTTAGGCCAAAAGTTTGCGATATAAAAATTGATTATATTTCGGAAGATATTTCAAGTCGAATTATCCAAATATCGACGCAAAATTAACCTAACAACAATCTGATAATTTTAATTTAGTAGCTTGGAGTTTATTTTATAGGGGAGAAGGTAATGGCCGTGGTTGTTGATAAATTAAAAAGTGATTTGCGCAAGTTTTTACTTGTGGTTGTTGGTTTAACATTGATTGGACTGATTTTTATTTATTCATCCAGTTCGGTCTTTGCTCTAGAAAAATTTGGCAATGCAGCATATTTTTTGAAAAAACAGTTAACATATCTGTTCTTGGGTATTGCAGGATTTTTCGTATTCGCCTTAGTTCCAAAGGAGTTCTGGAAAAAGTATGCGTCCCTGTTTTTTCTGGGTTCCGTATTCTTAACTTTACTGACGTTTGTTCCTCAGTTGGGGTTGAGATGTCATGGTTCGAACCGTTGGCTGAGCGTTGCAGGGTTTAGCTTCCAGCCAAGTGAGGTTCTGAAGCTGTTTTTATTAATTTACTTGGGGTATTTCTTGGAAAAGAAACAGCAAGTTTCCGGATCTTTTATTAACAGTTATTTACCGTATCTTTTTGTTTTGGGTATAACGTCATTGGTCTTGCTTAAACAGCCTGATTTTGGATCAATGGTCACCATTTTTACTACGTCAGTTATTTTGTTGTTTGTTGCAGAGTTTAATCTAATTTATCTGTTTATGACGGTTTTACTTATGATTCCGGCAGGCGTTTATTTAATTTTGACTAAATCATACAGATTAAATCGAATTCTGATTTTTTTAAACCCTTGGGCTGATCCGCAGGGAAAAGGGTTCCAGATTATTCAGTCTTTGATTGCGATTGGTTCAGGAAGTGTTTGGGGGCTTGGGATATCAAACTCAAAACAGAAGTTTTTTTATTTACCAATGCAGCATACGGATTTTATTTTTTCAATCATTGCTGAAGAGACTGGATTTGTGGGCTCTTGCATTGTTGTTCTATTTTATTTTTTACTCTGTTTTTATGGTTT
>Ga0172379_10011361_pt1 | contig 10610 bp, 12 predicted proteins | sample GrowelOW334metaG_FD_119756 | JGI IMG/M metagenome (GOLD analysis project Ga0172379, IMG submission 119756) | Groundwater microbial communities from an aquifer near a municipal landfill in Southern Ontario, Canada - Groundwater well OW334 metaG | ecosystem: Environmental > Aquatic > Deep... | reverse complement strand
GTCCAGAGGTATTTTGAAGGCAAAAAAGACATAAATTTGATATAATAATTATATGATAAAAAAAGTAATCAATCTAATCAGCGACAAGATCGGAGAGATATTTTCCATAATTATTTTAATAGCAATAATTATCTCTTCTTTCTCTCTTTCTGCTTCGTCATCTCTGCAAGAGTCAGCTGTTATGGATGAATTGGCTCACATTCCGGCCGGTTACAGTTATATTAATAATTTTGATTACCGATTAAACCCGGAACATCCTCCTCTAATAAAAGCTCTTTCGGCTTTGCCTCTAAAGTTAATGGGCCTTAATTTTCCGATTGATGAAATATTCTGGACCGATTATATCAACGGTCAGTGGGATATGGGCAACAATTTTTTATATAAAGCCAATCAAGATAGAGCCGATAGTATAATTTTTACATCCAGAATATTCCCATTACTTATTTTCTTACTGCTTGTATTTTTTGTTTACTGGTGGTCAAGAAAATTAATGGGTAATTGGTGGGCCCTAATACCTGCTTTTTTCACGGCTCTTTCTCCTAACTTTTTAGCCCATAGCCACTATGTTACGACTGATGTGGGAGCGGCTTTTGGATTTTTTGTAGGACTATACTTTTTTGTCAGATATCTTAGCGATTCTTCAAAAAAGAATTTAATCTGGGCCGGAGTATTTTTTGGTATTGCTCAACTTACCAAATTCTCCGTAATTCTTTTGATTCCTATATTTATTATATTGGTTATCTGCTGGTGGTGGTTTAAAACTAAAGACAAGGGACTTTCTATATTGTCTTCTCAATCATTTTTGATTTTATGGAAATATATAAAAGGATTGATCAGTATTTTTGCTATTGGATTTGTCTTAGTATGGATTGTTTATTTTATATTCACTTTAAATTATCCCATAGAAAAACAAACGGCTGACACAAAATTTATTTTAGGTTCTTTTGCCGGCGGTTCTGACCAAATGTGGTCAAAATGTAATTTATCAAATTTATCCATAAGATGTCTTGCCGATATTGATATCTGGATGTCTTCAGTTCCGGTTTTAAGAGGATTTGGAGAGTATCTGCTTGGCCTTCTGATGGTAATGCAAAGATCATCTGGCGGTAACACCGCTTACTTTTTAGGAAATGTTAGTGGCGGTGGCTGGTGGTACTATTTCCCCGTTATTTATCTTCTCAAAGAATCCCTGGCCGCTCTTTTGCTTGTTATCGGAGGGTTTTTCCTGTTTTTGACAAGATTTGTTAAAAACAAATTTAAAACATCATTTTCCAACCTCTTTTCTTTCAGTTTTCCAGAATTTGCAATGATTCTTTTTGTTGTTTTTTATTGGGTTTACAGCATTAAAAGCCCTCTTAATATAGGTTTTAGGCATATAATACCCACGCTACCTTTCATCTATATACTAGCCACAGGTTCTTTGAAAAAATGGATTCAGACAACAGAATTGGAAACAAAAAAAGTTGCCAAAGTGTTTCTAATTATTATTCTGATGGGCTGGCTGATAATTGAATCACTGATAGCTTATCCTCATTTTATCTCATACTTCAATCAATTTGGCGGAGGAACATTTGGAGGTTATAAATATGTTACCGATTCAAATTATGACTGGGGACAAGATATGTTAAAACTAAAAAGCTGGGTCAATGAAAACAAAGTAGACAAAATTGCCATTGATTATTTTGGAGGAGGAGATATCAAATATTATTTTGGAGACAAAGGAGAAACATGGAATTCTTCAAAAGGAAATCCGGTAGAACAAGGAATTGATTGGTTGGCGATTTCTGTAAACTCTTTGCAATCAGCTAAAGCTAATCCTATTAATTTTGAGAGAAAACCAGAAGACAGCTATCAGTGGCTCTCAAATTATAAAGAACCTTACGCCAGAGCAGGAACATCAATCTTTATTTACCGATTACGATAAAAAATAAGAAAAGAAACTGGTTTCGATAGCCTCAGGAATCGTTTTAGCATGGCCCGATTCTTATCGGTAAAACGATGATGGCAAGCAAACGAATCGCTGGAATAAGCGAGCGGGCTTGAGAAATTAGTTTTTTTCTTATTTATAATAAACTCTATTATTCACCGTTAAATCTATATATTCTATTTTAGAAAATTTGTCTTTCAGTTCGTCTATGGTTTTGGAGGCAAAGCTCGGGCTATGTCTTAAGCTAAAATAAAATACCGGATAACTTTCCTGTGTGTACGTATCTATTTGAGCCAGTTCCGGAGATTTAAAAACAAGCGTTTGTATGGCAATATTTTTGTTTTCCAAAAAATTAAATATCTCCACAACCCTCTGTGAATAATCCTTATCTAAAGGATATTTTCCCGGTAATACCTCAACATCAGAATAATCAACTATTTTTTTTATTAGTCCTCCCTCCGTATGAGGACCTTCTACAAAAAGAAATCCATCATTATCCATCCACCAGCATTGAGTGTTTTCTTTTTCTTTGCACCATAAAGCAAACCGGTCTCTTTCTGTAATTTTTATATCAACTGTTTTTTTAGATAAAGATGTTTTTATTTCAATATTTCTTATGGGATAGTTATTCTCTTTTAAAACTGACGATATTTTACTACCTTCCAAATAAGGAATAATTGTGCTGTTTTGGGGAATTATTAATCTTGAAATCCAGCTCCTTTCTTTATCAAACTTTGCCAATCCTTCTTTTAACAACGCCTGATCTAAAGTTTTAGTTCCTTCAATTCTTACTTCTCTTATCTGAAAAAAACTGCTGTTCATAAAAAACGCTATGCCAACAATAACTACAACAAACACAAAACTAAACAAAAAAATCCGCCATTTTCTTCTTTTTCTTTTTCTTTGCTCTTCTTTTTGGTTTTGGTAGTAGTCAATCACGATATTTTCTATACGCTATCCTCTCTTTTTCATCGGAGGGAAGAACACCATCTCTCTTACAGGTTTATCGGCTAATACAGCAAAAAGACGCTCTGACATGCCAAATCCGGTCGTAGGAGGCATTCCATACTCAAGGGCTTCTAAGAACTCCTCATCCAACATTTGGGCTTCTTTATCTCCGGCAGCTCTTAATTTCATCTGTTCCTCAAATCTTTCTCTTTGGTCCTGGGGATCATTAAGCTCGGAAAATCCTTTGCCAAGTTCTGTTCCACAAGCCATAATCTGTAAACGCTCAACAACTCTTGGGTCTTTTTCATATCTCTTGGCTAGTGGCTCTATTTCAACAGGAGGATTTATAAGAAAACACGGCTGGATAAGTTTTGGTCTGACTGTTTTTTTATAAATCAAATCTATTAATCTTCCTTTTCCAGAACCGGAAGGAATATCAATTTTCAAATCTTTGGCTCTTTTTATTAAATCGTCTTTTGATACCGTTTTCGGGTCCAGTTTATTTTCTTTTATAAATTCTTTGCAGTAATCAACCGTTCCCCATTTCTTCCCCCAATTTATTTTCTTACCCTGATAATTTAAAATTAGTGTTCCAAATGTTTTTTTAATCACGAATTTGTACATCTTTTCCAGAAACTTCTTTAAATCATTATAATCAGCATAGGCCCAATAAAATTCAAGCTGAGTGTAGTCCTGTAAATGTTCAGCGTCTATTCCTTCGTTTCTAAAAATTCTTCCTATTTCATACACCTTTTCAAATCCTCCAACAATCAATTTTTTTAAGGCAATTTCCAAAGAAATTCTCAGATAAAAATCTTCATCCAGAGCGTTGTGATGAGTAACAAATGGCTCGGCTTCGGCTCCTCCGGGAACGGACTCCAAAACCGGGGTCTCCACTTCCATAAAGTTGTCACTATCCATAAACTCTCTTACCGATTTCCAAAATTTGGTCTTCTTGATAAAAAGCTCTCTTAGGTCTTTATTCAAAATTAAATCAAGATAGCGTTTTCTTAAACGAATTTCCGTATCCTCCAGTCCATAAAAATCGGAAGGTAAGGGCCTTAGGGATTTGGTTATAATTCTTGCCGATTTCACATCTATGCTTTTTTCCCCTCTTTGGGTTTTAAATGGAAAACCAAAAACTTCAACAAAGTCCCCAATATCCAAATGATTTTTTATCTGCCTAAAGTCCTTAAATTCATCTCTTTTTAAGACCACCTGAATTTTCCCCGACTCGTCTTCCAGGTCAAAAAATATAATTTTACCCTGATCCCTTAAGCTCCTGACCCTCCCTGTCAACCAAACCTTCTTTTTTAAGGAAGATAATTTTAAAAAACCAACTAAAACTTCACCAATCTTGGCATTTCTTCTTACTGTAGCCGGATAAGGGTTTAATTTATTTTCTCTAAGCTCCTTAACTTTTCTTTTTCTCTCTTTTATAATTTCTTCAAGCATAGTTATATTTTAATATAAAAACACCCAGTTTTCAATTTACCAGGTGTTTTCTAAAAATTACAAATTACTCAATTTCAACTATCTCAAAATCTATCTCAATTCCTTTGGGAGTTTTCACTCTAACTTTATCTCCAACTTTTTTTCCCATAATGGCTTTGCCAATAGGAGAAACATTTGAAATTTTATTATTAACAGGGTCTGATTCTTGCGAACCAACAATGGCATACTTAACCGGATGTTTTCCTGATTGTCTTAGGGTAACTGCCAGACCCACGCTGACAACATTTTTATTTTTTGATTTAGTTATAATTTTGGCGTCTTTTATCAAGTTTTCCAAATCAAATATTTCTTTTTCCAGTTTTTCCTGGTCTTCTTTGGCCTGAGAATACTCAAAATTTTCCGACAAATCTCCATGCTCTTTAGCCCTTTTTAATCTTTCGGCAATTTCAAATCGGCGAGTTGTTTTCAACTCCTTTAATTCCCCTTTTAGTTGTTCTATTTTTTCTTTGCTTAAATAACTTTCTGCCATGCCATTTTTGTTCAAGAGCGAAGCGATTGACTACAAAATCGAGCACCCCCTCACTTATTGTAGCAATATCTGTGTATCAACCTAAGATAGAGACGGATGTCGCCTTATCGGCTCTTGTCTTGGTGTTACCCCTTAGTAATTATCAACAATAAGTGAGGGGGTAAACTTTTTATAGTAAATAATTTATTCGTTCTGCTCCAAATTATTTAATAAAAACTTTAAAATTAATCCCACCAAAAGTGGCGGGTTTTTATTAATTATTACAAGTAAAATACTAATCTTTTCTTAAGATAAAGTCAATTCGTTTCTTAACTTATTTTATAGAAATTCCTTATAAATTTTATCTTTATTTTCACCACCTCCAAAAGAACAAACAAATAGGCCGTTGGTTTTACATGAGAAAAGGCGCTGTTTACCCAGGTAACTGGAATTTCCTTTATTTTATATCCTAATTTCTTTCCAAGAGCTAACACCTCAACGTCAAATCCCCAACCGACTATGCTGGCTAATTGAAATATTTTCTGTGTCGCTTCCTGGGAAAACGCTTTAAATCCACATTGAGTATCTTTAATTCCTCTAAGAAGCATAATTTGTATAAAAACATTTCCCATATTACCAAGCAACCTTCTATACCATGGCTGAGCCGGTTCCATCTTAGAACCTTCCACATCCCTTGACCCTATGACTATGTCATATCCTTCATTAAAATAATGTTTCATTTTAAAGAAATGATCTATAGAAGTTGAATTATCGGCATCGGTAAAAATTCTTATTTTACCTTCGGCTTGCAACATTCCCTTTTTTACCGCAGCTCCTTTTCCTTGTGTTTTACATTCAATAACTTTTAGATTTTTTATCAAGGGAATAAATCTCTGAGCAACTTCTTTGGTGGCATCGGAAGAGTTATTATCAACCACTATAATTTCATATGAAAAGTCCGCCTTAGAAAGATGTTTATCAATATCAATCAAAGTTAAAGGAAGACGCTTAGATTCATTGTAAGCCGGTATAACAACTGATAAATAAGGTTGTTTTTCCATAATTATAAGGTTAGCACAATATTTCCCTTTTGTGTAATAGCGATAGTATGTTCAAAATGAGCCGTTAAACTTCCGTCTGAAGATGAATAACTTTCATCATCATTTTGAATAATATTCTCAGAAGACAAAGAAAACATCGGTTCAATGGCTAAAACCATTCCCGGGACCAGTTTTCCACCTTCTTTTTTCTTTCCATAATTTAATATTATCGGATCTTCATGAAGTTCATAACCGACTCCATGTCCAGTCAGACCCTTAATAACCTTAAATCCTCCCTTTTTGGCTTCATTTTCTATCGTCCATCCAATATCTCCCAAAGTTTTTCCGGGTTTGGCTATTTCTATGGCTTTATTCAAAGCAATTTTAGTTGACAAAATAAGTTTCTGGGCCTGATTTGAAATTTTTCCTATACCCAAGGTCAGGGCCGAATCAGTGTAAAGACCTTTATGAATAACCCCCATATCAATCTTCAAAACATCTCCATTTTTTAAAATATATTTTTTGGGAATTCCATGGACGACGACTTCGTTTACAGAAAGACACATTGAAGCAGGATACGGATGTTGGGCGCCTTCCGGTTGATACCCCAAAAATGCTGGCGTCATTCCTTGTTCCTTAAAAAGATTTATGGACATCTTTTCCAGGTCCAGTAAATTAACTCCGATACCAGCTTTTTTGGAAAGGGTTTTAAGTATATAAAAAAGAACAGCCCCACCTTCTTTTAGGACTTCTATTTCATTTTCTTTTTTGAGAAAAGTCATGTTTTTCTCTACGAACTACGAATTTGTACGAATATACGAACAAGATAATTTAATTTTCGTAGTTTCGTATATCTTTCGTATTTAGTAGCTAAGATATCCTCTTGGATATATTTTCAAAAACTTTATAAGGAAGAATGGTGCCGTCTATCTGGTTTATCTTATAACCTCTTTTTTTCATTTCAGAAAATATCGGAAATGTTCTAGATTTGAATTGGTCCAATCTAGTTTGCATTAATTCAGGGTTATCATCTATCCTCTTTATCAACTTTCCACCACAAAATGGACATATTTCTGGTTTGTTTTTAATTACACCCAACAGTTGGACTTCACAAATAGAACAAACAGTTCTTTTGCTATTTCTTTCTATGGATTCTTTTTCGGGAATAGATAAGAAAAAGAATATAATATTTTTCCTTTCATACATTTTAAGTAAATATGAAAGTAGCCCTTCATTTTCAGTATCACCAAAAGCCTCAAAAAGAGTTCTTGGTGAACCACTGAAGACCAGACCAATGTTTTCTCTGGCTATTTCGACAACTTTATTTCGGACCATCTTCAAAACAAAAGATGGAGTATTAAGTTTGCCATCATCATTGAGCACCCTTTCCTTTTGGATTTCTCTGTTTTTTTTGAATTTAGGATCGTGCAACAATCTTCTTAGTAATAATCCAGTATCAAAATTGTAAAGACCATACTTATCGGCAACTAACTTAGCCTGCGTCCCTTTGCCAGACCCCGGAGCTCCAAATATAACTACAACTTTCTGATTTGATATCGGTTTCATATTTTACTCAAATCCCTCATATTCTCTCATTATTAATTGCGAGTTAACCTGTCTTAGAACTTCCAAAGCGACAGAGACAACGATAAGTAAACTGGTTCCTCCAATAGTAACAATGCTTACCCCGGTGGCAATTCTGGTGATATTAGGAAGTATGGCTATAAACCCTAGGAAAATAGCTCCCCAAAGAGTAATTCTGGATATGATTCTTGCAAGATACATGGAAGTTGATTCTCCCGGCCTTATTCCCAAAATAAATCCTCCTGCCCTTTGCATGTTTTTGGATATTTCCTTAGGATCAAAAGTTATTGAGGTGTAGAAATAGGTAAATACGACAACCAAAACAAAGTAAATAAGGGCATAAATATAATCGTTGGCAAACAATCTATTTATGGTTTCAGAGAGTTTAACCGATAAATCTTTAGAAAAAATGGCCGACGCTTGAGATATGAATTGAGGAAAAAGTAAAACCGAGATAGCAAATATAATCGGGATAACTCCTGCTTGATTAACTTTTAGAGGCAGGTAACTTGAAACACCCCCAAACATTTTTACCCCCCTGACTCTCTTGGCATAAGTAATGGGAACCTTCCTTTCACCTTCGTTTATAAAAACGACTCCCGCGGTAACTACAACGGCTAGAATAGCAAAAGTTATGTAGCTGATTAAATCAGCTGTGTTAAATGAAGTTATAAGTTTTTGAACAGCAGTGGGAATACTACTGACTATACCGGCAAATATGATTAAGGAAATTCCATTGCCTATCTTCTGCTCGCTGATTAAATCTCCAATCCAAACTAATATCATTGAACCTCCGGTTATAATTAAAGCGTTTTTCAGAAGTGCTAAAGTCCCCAATCCGGGCAAAACTTGCTGAGATATAAGAATATTTAAAAATCCGTAGGCCTGAAGAAAGCCAAGAGGAACAGTTATGTACTTTGAAATTCTGTTAAATTTAGCTCTACCCATAGCACCTTCCTCGTAATACATTTCCTTAAGTTTTGGAAATATCATCGTTAGAAGTTGCATGATGATGGTAGCGGTAATATAAGGCGCCACTCCAAGCATGGCTATAGATAGATTGGACAGTCCTCCTCCTGAAAATATATTAAGAAAACCGAGTAATTGATTGTTTGAAAAAAAGTTTTCTAAACGCGACAAATCAACATCCGGAATCGGAATAGCGGCTAAAATTCTAAAAATAATAAGCCATATAAGAACTATAAAAATCTTTTTTCTAAGATCTTTGATTTTAAACAGCTGTATTATTTTTGACATATTTTTTGGAGAATTTTATATCCGGAGCAAATTCAATTTTGAAATCTGGTTTTGTATCCCCTATTATTTTAACAAAATCATTCTTTTTTGCTATAAAACCATACTTTAAAAGGATCTCTTTGTTTATGATTTTTTCTTTAAGCTTAATTATTCTTTTAATATTTATGGCTGTTGTCCTTTTGCCTTTGGGTTTGTTTTTATATCCTCTCTTTTTTGGAAATCTTAACAAAATTTCCCTCTGAGCAGGTTTTATTCTTCTCCCAGCTCTGGCTTTCTGACCCTTTTGACCTCTTCCAGAATAAGTCCCTCTTTTTCCTCCTCGTCCAACTCTTCTTTTGGATTTATTCCTTGTTTTTGATTTTATTTCGTGTAATTGCATATTAGGTTCTTATCATCTTCAACGCCTCTATGGTCGCTAAAGCATTAGTTAATTTATTCTTAGTCCTTCCTAAGCATTTAGCCGAAGCGTCTTTAACACCAGCCATCAAAAGAACGGTTCTTACCGATCCACCGGCTTTTAATCCAGAACCCTCTTTGGCCGGCTTGATAATTACTCTGGCAGCGCTGAATTTAGCTTTGACTTCATGGGCCAGAGTAGTTCCCTTTATCTTCACCCTGAATAAATTTTTCTTGGCATCATTTCTGGCTTTATCAATAGCTTGAGCAACGTCCAAGCCCTTAGCAATTCCGACTCCCACCATTCCTTTTTCATCACCAATAACCAAAGTACACCTAAAGGTGAATCTTTTTCCTCCAGCCATAACTCTGGCCACTCTTCTTATGTCCACAGTTTTTTCTTTGTATTCACTTTTGGGTTTTGATAAAGGATTTTTTCCTCTATTTCCACCACCTCTTCCTTTGTTCATCATATATCAACTAATATCTTATTTTTACTAATATACTAATTATTCGTTTATTCGGATAAATTAGTTATTGGATGATTTATATTTTTAGCCCGTTCTTTCTGGCCGACTCAACTATAATTTTGACATCACCGTGATATTTATACAACCCTCTGTCAAAAACTGCCTCTTTAATATCTTTGGAAATAAGTTCTTGAGCTACCTTTTTCCCTAACTCTTCCAATTTTTCCTTTGATTTTTTTCCATCCAAAGAAGCGCTGACAATCGTCTTTTGAGCTTGGTCGTCAATAACTTGAATATAAACATTTTTATTGCTCTTAAAAACAGAAATTCTGGGCTTTTTTAAATCTTCCCTTATCTTGGCTCTAACTCTTTCTTTCCTTCTTCCTAAAATTTTATTTATTTTCTTTATTTTGTTCATGATGTTTTTATTTAGCTCCGGCAGCTCCAGCTTTCTTTCCGGCTTTTCTTCTTATAACCTCATCGCTATATCTTATTCCTTTACCCAGATACGGTTCCGGTTTTTTTATTTTTCTTATATTAGCAGCCATCTGTCCAACCAAATCTTTTTCTATTCCGGAAATATTTATAGTATTTTTTTCAACACCTAGAGAAATTCCCTCGGGTATAGGAACACTAACTGGGTGAGAGAAACCCACTTTCAACACTAAATTTTCTCCCTCCAAAGATGCTTTAAATCCAACTCCTTCTATTATTAATGTTTTGGAAAACCCCTTTTCCACTCCTTCTATCCCATTTTTTACAAGAGAACACATGGTTCCCCAATTCATTAATGTTTGAGATAATTGATTCTTTGGTGAAATAACTGCTCCATTTTCGGTAATTTCTACATTTATTCCATCAAGCTTTTTTGTCTTAGTGTTTCCTTTTGGACCAGTAAACAAAATAAAATCATCCTGTACGTCTACGGATACTCCTTGTGGCACTATAATAGGTTTTTTTCCTAATCTACTCATATTTTTTTACCAAATATTAAACAATATCTGACCGCCTAATTTATTTTTTCT
>Ga0172379_10011360_pt1 | contig 10610 bp, 8 predicted proteins | sample GrowelOW334metaG_FD_119756 | JGI IMG/M metagenome (GOLD analysis project Ga0172379, IMG submission 119756) | Groundwater microbial communities from an aquifer near a municipal landfill in Southern Ontario, Canada - Groundwater well OW334 metaG | ecosystem: Environmental > Aquatic > Deep... | reverse complement strand
AAGACAGATTCGGCTCGGAAGAGTTGGATCCGGAAGACATTATGAAAGGTCAGATGGAAGGCAAAAGAAAAGGATATGAATCAATGGGTACTCGCGCAATTATATTGGCTGTTAAAAATGAAAAAGGTGAAGTAATCGCAACCCTGGACGGAGGTTTGCTTCCTCTTTTGGACGAGGCCGGTAAAGAAACCGGCGAAAGTACATTCATGGTCTTTTACGTTGCAACAAGCGAGGAATATGAATCTACGGGTTTGGCCGGAGAAGCCATGCTTGCCGCTTATCATGAAGCTGCAAAAGAGGCTCAGGCCAGAGGATTAAAATTAATTGGTGGTTCCGGCGAGTGTACTTTTGACACACTTCGTTATTGGCAAACTTATGGTTGGAAAAGAGCTTATACACAAGATAAAGCAGGAAATTTCAGAGAAGTCCCATATACTCAGCCACCATTGGATTTTGATTTAAAGACAGGTGAAGTGGCAGAGGGTTGTGGCGATGCTCCAGAACATTTCATGGTTGATTTGTTTGATAAAAATGCTGAGAAAGATCCAAATATTGCGACTAAGTTGGCTCAAATGGTCAAAGCTTTCTACCGCGCAAATAACTATGTAGATAGAAGAGCTTTTGAAACCGAGGCCGCATACCAGAAACACAGAGAAGCTATCGTTCCTCACGAACAGCAATTCTTGGGTGACCTAAAGAAAGGTCAAGTTAAACTTATGTCCAGCAACGAGTGGGCAGGCAAAAATATTGAGCACTGGGTTACTCCGGAAGAATATAAGGTAGCCATAGTGGAGGCATTGGTTAGTATCGCTGCAAAAATGGGATATAAAGTGTCCAGTGAAGAGGCCGAAGAATTTATAGAAGAAGAAACAGGAGGCGAAGATTTGTTGAAAGATGATCCTGAATCTGAAAAACTTGTAGAAGATATGGTAATGGGAATGGCCAAAGCCTCAGAGAACCCGTTGTGGACTAGCACGACACGTGCACAGGCCTCGCAATTAATAGCCATAGAACTCGCAAAAAAACCGTGGGGAAAACCGCTGGTTGAGATTGATTCAACCGGCAGAAGATTGGATGGTAAAGATGACAAAAAACAGCAAAAGAAACTCTCAGAACTATCTCCTACAGAAAGAAAAGCCCTGGAGGATGAATTGATGGAGAGAGCCAGATTGTCTGGAACTAAAATGACTCGTGAGCAGGCCGCGGCATACATAGCCGAAGCCATTTTAATGGAAGGAGGTAATCCTAAAAAATCTACCGAAACTGGCGAAAGAAGGCCAAATGAACAGCCAGCCGACGCTAAAAAAGGCCCAGAGGCAAAAGAAACAATCGAGAAAAGGCAAGCCCACGACGTTGATTTTATCGCACACTTAATTAGCGTAAATCGCTACATTAGCGGAGTTAAAGGCACAACTCGCGGTATGCCGGACGGTGAAATCTTGATTGGCAATCAGCAAGTTAGAGTTTTTGCTTTTATTAATAGCAAAGTCGGAGGCGGACAAACTCTTCGCGAACAATACGAAGAAGCACTTCGCATTATCGACGAGCCGGTTAGAGCCAAAAAACTTTCCGAATTAGACAGACTTCTTTCTGAACGTTTGATCTTAACTGTCGGTACGCCGGAATATAAAACAAAGCCGGACGCAGACAAAGGTCTTTCAGGAATGAACGCCGATGGCGGCGCCAGAGGACTAAAAGTGGTTGAACGCGGAGGGAGGGCATATATTGAGTAAATCTAATTATGGGTTGTTGCATTTCAAAGTAGAATTTTCGTTTTTATTCTTTTTTAAGATTTATGTCTGAGGTTGTAAATGAAAGTGACGCACGAGCACAGTCTGATCTACATGAAATCGAAGCTCATTTGGCATCTATGGGCATACCTAGTCGCTGGGTTAATGGACACCTAGTTGTTCAGGAAGGGGCAACGGAAGGAGTTGATGCTGTATGTCTTACAGTAGATCCTGCCATGCCAGATACTATTATAGAAAAACGAGCTTCTGGGATTACAAGTAGTTGTTTTGCTTTGGGACAGAGTGAGCAAATTGCAAAGTGGGTACAGGGCTTGTGCGGCGGAGAAGTGAATGTAGATAGGTTATGCCCTAAGGAAGCTAAAGTTAAACGTAATAGAGGACAAAGAGACGCTGAACCACTTCCTCGTATTCCGGTGTTAAAAGAGTTTTTTCCTGATGATTCAGTAAAATCATTGCTACTTCGCTTGCGTCAGCTTTTCAAGAAATTCTTTCACCGTTAGTACCTCCTGTTTTTTCGTCGCATAATCGCGCACGGCTACTGTTTGGGCCTCTACCTCCTTTTCGCCCACAACGACCATATAAGGCACTTTGCTAAGCTCTGCGTTGCGAATTTTCTTGCCAAGTCCCTCTGCACTGTCGTCCAATTCCACGCGGTAGCCATCCGCCTCCAAAATTTCGCGAATTGTGTGCGCATATTCCAAAAACTTATCCGAAACCGGAAGAATTTTTATTTGCACGGGAGCGAGCCAAAGAGGGAATGCGCCGGCATAATGTTCAATCAAAAATCCTATAAATCTTTCGTGAGTGCCAAGCGGCGCGCGATGAATGCAAAGCGGAGTCTTTTCTTGGCCGTCTTTATCCATATACACAAGCCCAAAACGCCTTGGTACCGCAAAGTCCACCTGGTTTGTTGCGATTGTAAATTCGCGACCAATGGAACTCCAAACTTGCACATCAATTTTAGGTCCATAAAAAGCAGCCTCATTTGGAATTTCTACGAAATTAATCTTGCTGTTTACAAGAACTTTTCGCACCATGTCCTCTGTTTTTAGCCACAACTTGGAATCATCCACATATTTTTTGCCAAGTTCTTTTGGATCGTGAGTGGAAAATCGCATCACATATTTTGTGAGCCCAAAAAGCTTAAAATATTCAATATACATGTCGTTTACAGCCTTAAATTCAGACTCAAATTGCTCTTCTGTGCAGTAAATGTGAGCGTCATTCATAGAAAGCATTCTCACTCTCATGAGCCCAAAAAGTTCTCCGGATTTTTCATAGCGGTAGCAAGTTCCATATTCCGCCAAACGAAGCGGAAGATCGCGATAACTGCGTGGTTCCGACGCAAAAATCTGATGATGATGAGGGCAGTTCATGGCCTTTAAATAATATTTTTCCTCGCGGCCATCCTCTTCTACCATTGTCAGCGGCGGAAACATTGTGCCGGCATAATAAGGCAAATGCCCCGAAGTCTTATACATTATTTCTTTGGCCAAATGAGGAGTTCTAACCTGTTTGTAGCCACCTTTTAGCTCAGTTCTTTTTGCGAGCTGTTCAAGTTGTTCCACAATCACAGTTCCATTTGGCAGCCAAAGTGGAAGTCCTTGCCCAACCATGTCGCTAAAAGTGAATAGTTTTAATTCTTTACCTAGCTTTCTGTGATCGCGTTTTTTGGCTTCTTCAACCATTTTTAAATGTTCATCCATTTGCTCTTTTGTCTCAAAACAAGTTCCATAAATGCGCTGTAGCATTTTATTTTTTTCATCTCCGCGCCAATATGCGCCGGCAATGCTAAGCAATTTAAATGCTTTAATTTCGCCAGTGCTTTCCACGTGTCCGCCTTCACATAAATCAATAAATCTGCCTTTGCCTTCTTTATCTACGTTTTCATAAAAGCTCACAGTTTTTACGCCCTCTTTTTTTAAATCTTCAATCAAATTAACCTTGTATGGCTGATCAACTTGTTTAAAAAACTCAATTGCTTCATCTGCCGGTTCCTCTTTGCGCACAAAAGTTTGTTTTTCTTTCATTATCGCGCGCATTTTTTCTTCCAGAATTTTTAAATCCTCCGGAATTAGAGTTCGCGGCAAATCAAAATCATAATAAAAACCGTCTTCAATTGGCGGACCAAAGCCAAACTTGGCCTCCGGAAACATTTGCAAAACGGCCTGCGCAAGAACGTGTGAACACGAATGACGCAGATGGTAGAGCTTGGACGATTTGTCTAGTTGTGACATAAAATTTGGGGGTTACAGGTTATAGATTAGTAGAAAAGTGGGGGATTAACAATAAAAAACCGCCTTTTTTTGGGGCGGAGTTGGGTTCCAAGTGTTTACACGCCAACTACGCTCCCAGCGGAGTGCTGGTAGTCGTGGTAGTTGTAGTGCTCAATTGGAATTTGAAACTCATATTGTGGCCTTAATCTAGATGCTTGTAGGGTTTTAGTCAAGTTGCTGCGACCTTTCCATCTGATATGAGCTGTGTTTATTTTTAACCTCCAGGTTGGACTTTTGTCTGTTTTGTGCTATAATATATAGATGTCTACATCTGCAATCTTACAGATCATAGGCGCTTGTGCCTTGCTCGCAATTATGCCGGCAATAGCCTGGGGGTATGTTTTTTACAGAAAACAACAGGAGGACCGTTTTCATACGATTATTACTTTTGCGATTGGTGGCTTGGCGGTTTTTCCAATTCTTCTCTACAAATGGCTTTGGAAATATTTCCCGAATATAAACGTGATGGAATATGCCAAGAATTTTGAAAATGATCTAATTGGCATTTCTGGCTTTGTGATGATTCCTCTGAGCGTGATTATTACTTTTGCATTCGTTGGCGTAATAGAGGAAATTATGAAAATGTCCGTTGTGCATGCGGCGGACGACGATCGCATTCGTCACATTGATGACGCGATTATGTTCTCGATTTTAGCCGCCCTTGGCTTTGCTTTTACAGAAAATATCCTTTATTTCTACAATATTTGGGCCAAGCAGGGGCCGGATCATTTGTTTGTTCCATTTTTATTTCGATCGGTGTTTTCTACTTTTGCGCACGTTTTATTTTCTTCGATGTTTGGTTATTTTTATGGCATCGCGCATTTTGCAAAACCACTGCTTCAAGAGGAGTTGCGCAACAATCGCCACACTTTTTGGGATTGGTATCACAGAGTTTTTAAATTCAAAACTGCAACGCTTTTTCACGAGCAAAAGATGCTGGAAGGCCTAACTATAGCGGTAGGCCTGCACGCGTTCTATAATATTTTTCTCGAAATGAATTGGACTTTTATAATGGTTCCATATTTGGTTATTGGATATTTATATGTGTCACATTTGTTTAGATTAAAAGAAAACAGCAAGCGTCTGGATTTGCTTTTTGTTGAGGAGAGAAATCACAATTTTGGACCAAAAAAGATTGCTGCAGGTTTCTCCAGAATGTTAAAAAAGATCACAAGAAAACAAGACAAATAACACAAACTAATCATATTATATGAAGAAAAATATCAGAAAAAATATTCTAGTTGCGGCAATGTTCACAGGCCTGCTTGCAATGGTTTTGATTATAGGTAATAAAATTGGACTCGCAAGCATTGTAATAAATACAAATACGTCTTCACTCGAGGCGCAGAAAAATTTGTCAAAAGCGCAGGAAAATCTACAGGCAAGTTTTGACAGGCTTTCTTCGGGATACCGAATTAACTCTGCAAGTGATGATGCCGCAGGGCTTGCATTAAGCGAAAACATGAAAGCTCAGATGGATAAGTTAAAGACATCAATGAGAGATACTTCGGAAGGCGTAAGTATTCTTCAAACTTCAGAAGAATATCTCATAAAAGTCTCCGATATTTTAGTTAAAACCAATAATTTGGTTAACAAAGGACTGGATGATAAATCAAAACAAGTTACCGATTTGGTTAAGGGGCTGGACGGAATTAGTTTGAAAATAAATTCGGCAAGCGTTTCGTTGCCTAGAATAAAATTAATAAATAAACCGGTTAGCGAAATAATAAAAGATGCGAGAGAAGTTCTAACCAATAAAAAGCTTACAAAAAAACAACGTCTGGCTAAAATTAATGCTGATTTGCCAAAGATAGAGAAATGCAGAAAAGACATTGTTTTATATGCCACAAGTATAGAAAAGGCATCGCAAAGCACAGTTTCCTCTGCGGAAGAAGCGTGGAATCTTTATTCCAGGTGGAAAAGATAATCGTTTTTTAGAGCGATATTTTTAATGTTACCGGTAAATGATCCGATAGCTGATTTTTAAGCACCTCGGTTTTTGCCTTAATATTTTTGGTAATTAGAAATAAATCCAATGGCTTTTTTGGCTTAAAGGCGGGGAATGTAGCTTGTTGTTGTGCAATCCCTAGGCCGGATTTTTGCAGCAGGTAAGCCAATTCCTTTACTCCGCCAAATATATTAAAGTCGCCACAGATTATTTTTTTATCGGTTCCGGGAATTAATTCGTGTATTTCTTTAAATTGCTTTGCCCTAACCTTTTTATTTAAGGAAAAATGAGCCGTTAATAAGCTGATATTCCCGGGCAATGAAATCTCATGTACTAATTTTTTTGTGCCATTTTTAAGAAAGTGATATTTAAATGTGAGCTTGTGCTTGGAGACAAAAGCGCTACTTTTGCGCCTAAAAAATGGAAGTTTTCTTAAAATGCTTTTTTCGCCGTACTTAGTTTTAATGTCATGGAAAAAATACTCTTCATTAATTAATGCTTTAATCTGTTTTCCTTTATTAATTTCGAGCAGATATATTAAATCCGGCTTCTCGGTCGCAATGATGTTTTTAAGATTATATAAAACGCGATTTTCAACTTTTTTTGGTAAATAGAAAAATCTGTTCAATTTAATGAGATAGCGAAGAAGGGAGCCATTTTGCTCTGTGCAATATGCCAAATTTAACAAAAGTATTTTAAAGGTTTTTCCGGCCGATTCTTCATTCATAATGGTATACGGAGAGATAATACCACCACTACTTGTTGATGGCACTCGCCCTGAGGCTTGGCCGCATTTGCTTAATGACGGCACTCGGCCTGAGCCTTGGCCAGCCCCGCTTGGGCATGGCACTCGGCCTTAGCCTTGAAACTTTTAAATAAGTGTGTTAGCATTTCTAGTACGCGAATTTCGCGTGCAATAAGCCAAAAATCAACCTTCACGTAAATTATGAAAGATAAGATAACAGTAAAGGGTGCCAGGCATCATAATCTCAAAAATATTACAGTTGAGATTCCGCGAAATAAATTGACCGTTATTACGGGGCTTTCGGGCAGCGGAAAATCTACGCTCGCGTTTGATACTATTTATGCCGAAGGGCAGCGCAGATATGTGGAAAGTTTGTCCACTTATGCGCGACAATTTTTACAGATGATGGAAAAACCGGATGTGGACGCCATAGAAGGACTTTCTCCGGCGATTTCGATTGATCAAAAAACCGCACCTCGCAATCCGCGTTCTACTGTTGGAACAGTTACGGAAATTTATGATTATTTGCGTCTGCTTTTTGCAAAAATAGGGCATCCTCATTGCCACAAGTGCGGAAAGCCAATTGAGAGGCAAACAGCCAGTCAAATTGTGGAAATTATTGCAGGCATGGAAGAAGGTAAGAAGATTATTTTGCTTTCGCCCATGATTCGCGACAGAAAGGGCAGCCACCAAAAGATTTTTGAAAAGATAAAGAAAGCCGGATTTGTACGCGTGAGAGTTGATGGAGAAATATATTCCATTATTGACGTTCCGCCGCTTGATGAAGCCAAAAAACATTCAATTGAAATTGTTGTGGATCGTTTGGTCGCAAAAGATTTTAAGAAACAGGTTAAAAAACTTTCGTCGGGGCAGGAGATTGAATTGCCAAATCCGGGAAGAACTCGCTTGGCCGATTCGGTTGAGACTTCACTTCGCTATGGTGAAGGCATGATGATGGTACTGGACCACGATGCGCCGGCAAAGGATCCGAATAGAATTAGGCTTTTCTCGGAAAAATTTTCATGTTCGGATTGTGGCATTAGCTTGCCGGAAGTTTCTCCTAGAAGTTTTTCTTTTAACAGCCCACACGGAGCATGCCCGACTTGTCACGGCCTCGGTACAAAATTGGAAATTGATCCAAATCTTGTAATCCCAAATAAATCTCTTACTTTGGCGGAAGGTGCAATTATGCCTTGGTCCGCAACGACTTCTCACCTTTCTTGGTATAATAAAATTCTAGAAAAAGTGGCTAAGGCAAAGGGTTTTTCTATGCATGTGCCAATTTCTAAACTTCCGGAGGATGCGATTAATATTATTTTGCACGGCGACAGTAAAGAGAAATATGAAATTCCTTTTGGCGACGATGAATCTTCTTTCCAAGGGACTTATTCTGCAGCTTTTGAAGGCGTAATAAATAATTTGGAACGCAGATACATGGAAACGGAATCGGATTATATCCGCAAAAAAATCGAGCAATACATGAGGATTTTGGAATGTCCTTCTTGCCATGGCGATCGTTTAAAGCCGGAGGTTTTGGCAGTTAAAATTCAGGATTTTTCTATTATTCATGTGACAAGATTTTCCATCGATAAAGCTAAGCATTTCTTCTCTACGCTTAAGTTGGCCCCAATGGAACAGGAAATCGCGCGAATGATAGTCCATGAAATTCAAAATAGAGTTCAGTTTTTGGAAGATGTTGGATTGAGTTACCTTACTCTGGATCGTGCTGCAAATACGCTTTCTGGAGGTGAGGCGCAGAGAATTAGGCTTGCAACTCAAATAGGTTCCAAGCTTTCCGGTGTTATTTATGTGTTGGATGAGCCATCAATTGGCCTTCATCAAAATGATAATGAAAAACTTATAAAAACACTTTTTGGCCTTCGCGATTTGGGCAATACGGTGATAGTTGTTGAGCATGATATAGATACCATGCTTGCTTCCGATTATATTTTGGATATTGGCCCGGGCGCAGGAAAATATGGCGGAGAAGTTGTGGCTGCCGGAACTGCGCAAGAAATAATGAAGAATAAAAATTCCGTAACTGGACAATATCTTGCCGGGATTAAAGAAATTTCAATTCCAAAAAAACGCAGAAAGGGGAATGGTAAGTTTTTGTCCATTGTAGGCGCAGAAGAGCATAATCTTAAAAATGTAACCGTAAAAATTCCGCTCGGAACTTTTATTGGAATAACAGGTGTTTCCGGTAGCGGAAAATCCACATTAATAAATGATATTTTGGTAAAAAAAGTTTCGCATGAAATTTATGGTTCCACCGCTCATCCGGGCAAACATAAAGAAGTTACCGGCATCGAACATTTGGATAAAATTATAAATATTGATCAGTCACCAATTGGTCGCACGCCAAGGTCCAATGCGGCAACATATACAGGCGTTTTTACTGATATTAGAGACCTTTTTGCGGGTACGCCGGAGGCTAAATTGCGCGGATACAAAGCCGGACGTTTTAGCTTTAATGTTAAGGGTGGGCGATGTGAAGAATGTGCCGGTGATGGGCTAAAGAAAATTGAAATGCACTTTTTGCCGGATATTTATGTTTCGTGTGAGGCGTGTAAAGGGCGCAGATATAACACGGAAGCGCTGGAAGTTACATATCGCGGAAAGAGTATTGCGGATGTTTTGGATATGACAGTTGCCGAGGCTCTGGAATTTTTTGCAAACATTCCGTCGGTTAAGCAAAAAATGGCAACGCTTTCACAAGTTGGTTTGGATTATTTGCATCTTGGCCAGTCGGCAACGACGCTTTCTGGAGGTGAGGCGCAAAGAATTAAGCTTGCGACAGAACTTTCCAAGCGTTCAACGGGGCGCACGCTTTATGTGTTGGATGAGCCAACAACGGGCTTGCACTTTGATGATGTTAAAAAACTTTTAAATGTTTTGCATGAATTGGCGGATCGCGGAAATACAGTTTTAACCATCGAGCATAATTTGGATGTAATAAAATCCGTGGATCACATTGTGGATCTTGGGCCGGAAGGTGGCGACAAAGGCGGAGAAATTATTTCGCAAGGAACGCCGGAACAAGTTGCAAATGACAAAAACTCCGTTACTGGGCAATGGCTAAAAAAGGTGCTGAAATAGCTTGTAGTCCGTTTTCTAAGTATGTCCTAAATTAATCCCGGCGGGGTTGGAAATGGGTTTTTATTTGGCGTAGGAGTAGGTGTTTGTGGTTGAACTGCTGCTGGCGGAAGCGGAGCTGCTGGCTTTGGTGCTGCCGGTGGTGCAGAGAATAGTGGAGGGAATGGCGCAGGTGCAGGTTTTGGAGTCTGAGGCACAGAAGGTGCTGGATTTGTAAAGAAATCGGGAATATTTGCAGGAACGGCCGGTGGTCGTGGGCTTGGTGAAGAAGGGAAAGGCGAAACCGGTGGAGTGAAGGTCGGAGCAGTAGGCGCAGCAGGAGCTGGAGTGATCGGTTTAGCAACGGGCGCTGGTGGCACAACAAATGGAGCCGCTGGACGAACAGGTGCAGTAGCGGCCGGAGTAGGGGCTGACGGCAACACAGTAGGCTTTGGTGCCAGAGTTGGCGATTGCATAGGCACAGAAGGCGTTGGTTTTGGCATTTGTGGGCCTGCAATAGGCATAGGTGGAGCTGGTCGCGGTGGAACTGGCATAGCTGGCGTGGAAGTAGGCGCTACAGCTGGCTTTGGAGCCACAGGCGCAGCCACAACCGGAGCCGGAGTTGCTACTGGTTTTGGAGCAATTACTGCTGGAACCGGAGCATTTTCTTCCTTCCCAGGCAATCTCAATCTTTTTTCTTGAAATTCTCTAAGCCCCGCAGTGACTTCTTTCTCGGCTTCAATAATAGTTTTTCCCTGCATCTTAAATCCGGCGGCTTGCATGTGCCCACCACCTCCAAAAAGAGCGGCGAGTTT
>Ga0172379_10011359_pt1 | contig 10611 bp, 9 predicted proteins | sample GrowelOW334metaG_FD_119756 | JGI IMG/M metagenome (GOLD analysis project Ga0172379, IMG submission 119756) | Groundwater microbial communities from an aquifer near a municipal landfill in Southern Ontario, Canada - Groundwater well OW334 metaG | ecosystem: Environmental > Aquatic > Deep... | reverse complement strand
TTCGGCGCGGCGCTCAAGCTGCTGATGGACTGCATTGACCGCGAGGTCCAGAAGACCACCCCCGAGAAGAAGGGCGACTGGAAGCCCCTCATCTTCATCTTCACCGACGGCGAGCCGACCGACGACTGGGAAGCCCACGCTGCCACCGTCAAGCAGCGCCGCCCCGGCAACCTCATCGCCGTGGCCTGCGGCGAAAAGGCCGATCCCGACGTGCTCAAGCACTGCACGGAGACCGTCCTGGTGATGAAGGAAATGACGCCCGACGCCTTCAAGCAGTTCTTCAAGTGGGTGAGCGCCTCCATCAAGCAGACCAGCCAGAAAATCGGCGCACCCGCAGCCGCACCCGGCGTGCTGCCGCCCGTGCCCGGAGCCGCCGCCCCGACCGTCCCGGCGGAAGGCATCGCCCTCCCGCCGCCCCCGCCGCAGATTGTGATTCATCCGTGAGCCGTAGCAGCCGACGTGAGGAGGCTCAAACTGACTGCCCGCGAAACACGCGATACAAATACCATGCTACTCGACCGCCACTTAACTCTCTTGGTTCGTGGCATTCGCAGGCGGTTTAGCTCTCGGTTAAGCATTCTTTAATTCATATGGAACTTCGCGAATTCGTTGCTGAATCTCTAAAGCAAATTGTTTTAGGCGTTACCGACGCGCAGGGTGCCTGTGCCGTCACTGATGCAGTCATCAATCCCAAAGGTCTGCTCTATCGCAATACAGAGGCCGTTCTGTTGCAGTGGAGCTCAGACGGCAGAAGGGCGGAAAGAGTGGATTTTGACATCGCTGTTTCGACAGTTGACGCAACGAAGACAAAAGGAGGTATCGGTGTTTTCGTTGGTCCAGTAGGCTTAGGCAGCCAAGGGCATTCGGACAACTCCAACAGTTCGGAGAGTCGCATCAAGTTCAGCCTGATGATTCTGTTTCCTTCGTCGCAGAAGGAAGAGAAGCACGAGGCCTAACATTGTGAGAAAGCCACTGGCTACGCCCCACCAGTTGCCTCTTCGGAGTTCGTTTTCACTCCACGCCTTCTCCCTCACCCCTTCCCTCTCCCGCTGGGCGAGGGAGGGCGTCCGTCCGCCTCGGGTCGGAGGGAGCACCGCCGGCCTCCGCTGCCGCGCGGTCAGAGCGGCGCTGAAGCCGCCGCAGTCCAGACGCTTCGCGCAACCCGAGGCCGCTGCTCCCTCGCGCCAGCGTTTGGACTGCGGTGACTTCAGCACCGCTTTCAAGCGCGTCCAAACAATCCACACTCAACGAAAACTCCGCGCCGCCGGCCTCCGCTGCCGCGCTGAGGACAGACGCGCCCTACCGCCCAAGGCTCCATCAGCCGCTTTCCTTTCGCGTTCATTCGCGTGTTTCGCGGGCAACTTCCTTCCCCGCCTGAGCCATGCTTGACTGGTTCCGCAAATCCCGGGGCGACGACAAAGGCGCGGTCCCTCCCGCGTCCGGCTCAACTCCTGCGCCCGTCGGGGCCAATCTTCCTCCTCAACGTGAGCCGGACACAGCCCGGCAGTCCACGGTCACGCCTGCCAACCCGCCGGCCAAGCCCACGGAACCTCCCGCCGCATCTGCCAAGCCGTCGGACGTCCCCGCGAAGTCACCGGAGCCGGACAAGAAAACTCCGGCCGCAGCTGCCAACACTTCCGCCTCGGCCTCCTCAGCCCCCGACCGCCCGGCGAAACTTCCCGCCGCCTTCGCTGACACGGCCGGCACCACGCTCATCCCACGCGACGACCTCAAGCTGCAGGCCCCGACCATTTCCGTGACCGTCCCGGCGAACGCCGTCGTCTCCGCCCCTGCGGACAAGGTGAAGGCCGCTTCCGCCCAACCGGCGTCGAGTGCGCGCCCTCTCCCAGCGGAAGCGGGACGGGGTGAGGGAGAAAAGCCGCCTGCTTCCAACGCGGCCGCTTCCCCTAAAACTCCCACGTCTTCACCCTCTCCCCAGCCCTCTCCCTCGGATGGAGAGGGGGGACGCTCGACCGCCAACGTGTCGCATGGAGTCCCGCCTTCAGGCGGCGCAGCGTCCCAACCGCCTAAAGGCGGGACTCCCAGCCCGGCTCCTGCCGCCCCCACACCCCCGAAGCCCGCCACTTGGAAGAACCTCCCGGCCACGGAGCCGTGGTGCCCGCCCGTCATCGCGGCTCAGGCTCCCGAACTCAAAAGGGTCGCCGCTGCGGATGCCGTCGCGTTCGAGCGCGTGCTCCCGGGCTGGCGCGCGGCAGGCGCATCGCGTCGAGGACGCATGCACGCCAACGGCGGGACGCACCGCGAGGATTCCGTTGCCTGCGATGCCCATGACCGCGCGACCGTGCTGTGCGTCTCCGACGGCGCGGGCAGCTGCCAGCACAGCCGGATCGGCAGTTACATTGCCACGCGGCGCGTGGTGGAGTTTTTGCTGGCCGCGACGGAAAAAGTGGACGCAGCCATCGCCGCCGACGCGGTGAAGTTGAAGGAGCATTTGTCCGCCAAGGTCACGGAAGCCGCCATCGCCGCGACCGACGCGCTCCTCGACCTCGCCAGGAAATCCGGATGCTCGCCCAAGGACTTCCGCTGCACGCTTCTGACGATGCTGCACTATCGCGGCGAGCAGCATGAACTGCTGCTCACGAACCAAATCGGCGACGGTGCGATCTGCCTGCTGCGCAAGGACAAGTCCACCGCCCGCCTCGGCTCCAGCGACAGCGGCACGCACAGCGGCGAGGTTTCGTGCTTCGTCCCCGACGACTGCGCGCGGGCAAAGGCGAAGGCCGTGGACTGCATCACGCCGGTCGAGCCGATTGAGTGCGTGCTCCTGTGCAGCGACGGCATCGAGGACCCGTTTTATCCGCTGGAAAAGAAGGCGGCGGCCATCTTCCGCCAGTTCTACACGGGCGTGGACCAGCCGCTGCCGGACTTCAAGGCGCAGTTGCTGCAACTCGCGCCGCTCCAGCAGGAATCCGCCGCGTGGGCGCTGGCGCAATGGCTGGAGTTCGAGAAGCGCGGGGAGAATGATGACCGGACGGTGGCCGTGCTGCACCGGCTGCCGGGGAATGTGAACTGGTGAACCACTAACCTGCACTAACTGGCACTAATGAAGACGGAACGAAGACAAAGAGTTTGCCTGGAGATGACGCGCCTGCACGCGGATGAAACTTGCACACAGCGCACCCCAACGGGGTGCAGGAATACAGCCCAGGGTTGGCGCAGCGCAGCGGAGCCTACCCTGGGTAACGCGCGGAATACGGCCGTGCCCTGTAGGGGCACCGGAACCGGTCGCCCACATTTCCGCCGCCCCTTCAGGGCGGAGATTCATTTGGTGGCCGCTTTCCCAGGGTATCGCTTCGCTCAACCCTGGGCTTTATTCCGGTGCCCCGTTGGGGCACTGAAGACGGCGTTCGTTTCGCAACGCGCCCACACGCATCCCATTTCTCGCGCTGTCATTTTTGTTACTATCACCGTCGCTTCCTCATCCGCGCCATCCGTGGTTGAACCGCCTTCATTAGTGCCGGTCAGTGCCGGTTAGTGTTTTCATTTCCGTGGCCTTGCTCTCCAAACCCAAGTCTCCGCCGCCCGCGCCGCCGCCGTTGCCCGGCACGCCGAAACAGGCGTTCCTCCGCGCCAGGCTCACGGACGGGAGCACTATTGAGTTCGACAGCGAACCGCTCGCGTCCGGCGGCGAGAAAATCGTCTTCTTCACCAAGGACCGGCAGCACGTCGTCGCGTTCTTCTTCGGGCACGTCAACGACCCCGGCGAGCGGCGGCGGCGGCTTGAAAAAATTCTCGGCCCCTACAACCCGACCGTCGGCGGCGCGCAGTCGGATTACTGGAAGAAACACTTCTGCTGGCCCGTCGGCATCGTGGACAGCGACCCCACGCTGCCCGCCGACTTCATCAGGCGGCACAACCTCTTCAAGCCCGTGCTCGGCGTCGTGGTGCCCGCGTATCGCGCGAACTTCTTCTTCAAGGACCGCACCGGCAACACGCGCGAGAAGAAGGGCCGGTGGTTCACCGGCGCGAAGTCGCGCAAGCTCGTGCCCGAGGAGGAGCGCGGCAACCTGCTCACGTATCTCCAGTGCTGCTCCGTGATGGCCAGCTCCGTGCGCCGGCTGCACTTCGCCGGGCTCGCGCACTCGGACCTCTCGCACAACAACGTGCTGATCGACCCGAAGCACGGCGACGCGAGCGTGATTGACTGCGATTCGCTGGTGGTGCCCGGCCTTGCGCCGCCGACGGTGATGGGCACGCCGGGCTACATCGCGCCGGAGGTCGTGGCCGGCAAGAAGCAGCCGAGCATCGAGACGGACCTGCACGCGCTGGCGGTGCTGATTTACGAGACGCTGCTGCTGCGGCATCCGCTGCAGGGGCCGAAGGTCCATTCCACGCGCTCGCCGGAGGAGGACGATTTGTTGAGCATGGGCGCCAAGGCGCTTTACGTGGAGCACCCGACGGACCCGAGCAATCATCTGCGTCCCGCGCCGGAGATTCCCGTCTCACGGCTGGGGCCCTACCTGCAAAAGCTCTTCATCAAGACGTTCGTCGTCGGCCTGCACGCGCCGCATCTCCGCGCGAGCGCGAGCGAATGGGAGAAGGGTTTGCAGAAGACGCTCGACCTGATCCATCCCAGTCCGGACGGGAAGAACTGGTTCATCGCCACGCACGGCCTGCCGCTGGAATGCCCCTTCAGCAAGCGCAGGCATACCGCACCCGTGCCGGTCGCGACGTTTCTGCGCCACATCAAGCGGCCCGGCAGCGACACGCTGGACTTCAAGGACGACGAGCACGCGCTCACCGTCTGGAACGGGCAGTATCTCTACCCCTGGCACGCGCGCTCCAATGTCTCGCCGCTGGACGCCAGGCGCGAGCCGGTCGGCTACTTCACGTTCCACCAGGGCAAATGGTATCTCGTGAACCAGAGCAACGCCGACATGCTGCTCGTAGATTCTCCGGACTACCTGCGCCACGGCCATGCCGTCGAACTCACCCCCGGACTTCGCGTGCTGCTCTCGCTGGAGGAAGGCGGAAGGCTGGCGGTGTTTGACTTCCTTGGGATGTGATCCTCCGGGAACCGGCCGGTTTCACGCGGCCGGAGGGGATGTGAGCGAACCAGCGGAAAACCGGCGCATCCTCAGGTGGAGCACTTCGTCGTGCCGCAGCCTGTCCGCGCCTTGTTCCACGGGGCCTTTGCCAGCAGGAACGCCAGTCCACACCAGTCGGTGATCGCGGCGAAGACCAGCCCGCACCCGACAAACCAGGTCAGCGCGCGGGCGGGCGGCCAGACCAGCGACACGGAGAGGCCCAGCAGCACCAGCAGTCCGGTAACCAGTCGCACCTGCCGGTCGAGTGCCCACGGAGCCTTTGGGTCGCGTTTCAGCGGCAGGCCCGACTGTTCCCAGGCCATCAAACCGCCTTCGAGAAGGCAGACGGTCGGGAAACCCAGCGCCACCAGTTTTTCCACCGCCTGTCCGGAGCGATGACCCGACCGGCAGATGCACACAACGGGCCTGGCCCGGTCCAGTTCGCCAGCCCGCCGCTCCAGCTCCGCCAGCGGCAGCAAGACCGCCGGATCGATGCGCATCCCGGCGAACTCCGCCGGCTCGCGCACATCCACAAGCTGGAGACCCTCCCCCGAGAGCAGCCGACGGTGAAGGTCGGCGGGTTTGAGTGCAGCGGGAATTTGTGTGTTGTCAACCGGAGGGAATTTTGTCATAAGAAGCGCGTCCACTGCGGGAGCGTATTTCACAATCAAGTCTATGACAACTTCACGACTGAAAGTTGCTGGCAAAAGGAAGTTCCCGTCCGATGCGCTGGAACTCGTCGCCGCACGTTTCCACATGCTGTCCGAGCCGATGCGCCTGCGCCTGCTCAACGAGCTGCACTCCGGCGAGCGGACCGTCACCCAGCTCACCCTGGCGACCGGGGCCGGACAGGCAAACGTCTCGAAGCATCTGGGGATGATGGCGGACGTGGGCCTGGTATCACGGCGGAAAGAGGGGCTGAACGTCTTTTACTTCATCGTGGACGAGTCAATCTTCGAGTTGTGCGACCTGGTCTGCTCACAATTGCACGCCGAGCTTTCCGCCAAGGCGGCCGCATTTACCAAACCTCATCCGTCGGAGCTGGATTTGCCCTCCCACACCCCGGCCACGGCGCGTTCCACCCGCGCTCTGAGTCTCGAAGTCTGATCGTGTCGGGCGGCGAACTCCCAGGCCGCAATCAAAGTGTCGAAATCCTGAATCAACGGAGAAGACCGCCCTTCTCTCCGCGACCACCACGTCCTCTACGTTCATGAACCTCACAGGACAGGGGAGCATGGCAGGTGGAATTGCAGCGGGCTCAACAGAACCACTGTCTGATCCCGTGCCTCAGCCCCTCGCTCCAGCCTTCGGATGACCACGACGACCGAATGATTCGCCGCTCGCGTTCGTCATAGACGCGCTGCAAATTCGTCGTATGCCCGGCATTGAGCGGACAATTCAGGTCAGTTGGCGGCACCAGGTGCATTTCACCCAGGGCGTCTTCAATCCCGCCAACCCTGTTCTCCGCGATGTGCTCGTGGGCGGCGGCGGCGCGACGCGGCGCAAGGCGCTCGTGGTGCTCGACGAGGCGCTGGCCAAGTCCCAGCTCGGCCTCGAAAAGGCCATCACCGACTACTTCGCCACGCACGGCGATGCGCTGGAGCTGGTCCGCTCGCCCATCGTCGTCGAAGGCGGCGAGCGCGTGAAGTACTCCTACTTCCACGTCTCGGAAATCCACTCGCAGATCGACCGCTACCACATTGACCGGCACGCCTATCTGATCTGCGTCGGCGGCGGCGCACTGCTGGACATGGTCGGCCTCGCGGCGTCCACCGCGCACCGCGGCATCCGGCATGTGCGCATCCCGACGACGACCTTGAGCCAGGACGACTCCGGCGTGGGCGTGAAGAACGGCGTCAACGCTTTCGGCAAAAAGAACTTCATCGGCACGTTCTGCCCGCCCTTCGCCGTCATCAACGATTTCCAATTTCTCGCCACGCTCTCCGCCCGCGACAAGCGCGCGGGCTATGTCGAGGCCGTGAAGGTCGCGTGCATCCGCGACGCGGAGTTCTTCAGCAGCATCGAGCGCGACGCCGACGCGCTGGCCGAGTTCGAGCCGGCGGCGATGCAGCGGCTCATCTACCGCTGCGCCGAGCTGCATATGAACCACATCGCCACCAGCGGCGATCCCTTCGAGTTCGGCAGCGCGCGTCCGCTGGACTTCGGCCACTGGGCGGCGCACAAACTGGAGCAGCTCTCGGAATACAAGATCCGGCACGGCGAGGCCGTCGCCATCGGCATCGCGCTCGACGTGCTCTACGCGAAGAAGACCGGCCTGCTGGACGCCGCGAGCACCGAGCGCGTGATCACACTGCTGGAGCGCCTGGGTTTCGACCTGTTTGCGTCCGAGCTGCTGCATACGGATTCGTTTGGCAACCTGCTGGTGCTCTCCGGCCTCACCGAATTCCGCGAACACCTCGGCGGCGAGCTGACCATCACCCTGATGCGCTCCGTGGGCGAAGGCGTCGAGGTCCACGAGATGTCCCTGCCGAAGGTGATCGAGTCCATCCACCGCCTTCAGGACCGCCACGCGGCGAGATCTCGGAAAATCGTCGCCGTTGCGGGCTGACGCTGGCACGCTGCGGCACGATGAACCGCACCGCCGTCCTCAACGTCGTCGGCCTGACGGAATCGCTCCTCGGCGAGCGGACCCCGCGCATCACCGCGTTCCGCAAACGCGGGGTGGTCGCCAACATCGCCCCCGCCTTCCCCGCCGTCACCACCACGGCGCAATCCAACTACCTCACCGGCACCAAACCCGCCCAGCACGGCATCGTCGCCAACGGCTGGTATCACCGCGAACTGGCCGAAGTGCAGTTCTGGAAGCAGTCCAACCACCTCGTCCGCGGACGCAAGCTCTGGGACGACCTGCGCTCGCAGGACCACCGCTTCACCTGCGCGAAGCTTTTCTGGTGGTATAACATGTATTCCTCCGCCGACTGGTCCATCACCCCGCGCCCCATCTATCCGGCGGACGGGCGCAAGGTCTTCGACATCTACTCCTGGCCCTACTCCATCCGCGACGACATCAAGCGCGATCTCGGCGAGTTTCCGTTCCCCGGCTTCTGGGGGCCCAGCGCCGGCATGCAATCCCCCGCCGGGGTGCCCGACTGCGCGACACGCTGGATCGCCGAATCCGCAAAATGGATCGAGAAAAAGTTCCAGCCCACGCTGAACCTCGTTTACCTCCCGCATCTCGACTACAACTTCCAGCGCCTCGGCCCGGGGCACCCCGCCTGTGCGCGCGATTTGCTGCTCATCGATGAAATCGTCGGGGAGCTCATCGTCTTCTTCCAAAAGCGCGGCATACAGGTCGTCCTCCTCTCCGAATACGGGATCACGCCCGTGGACACCGCCGTCCACCTCAACCGCCTCTTCCGCGAGAAGGGCTGGCTTGCGGTGAAGGAGGAGCTCGGCCTCGAAATCCTGGACGCCGGAGCGAGCCGCGCCTTCGCCGTCGCCGACCACCAGATCGCGCACATCTACGTCAACGACTCCGCGCTGCTCAACCAGGTCCGCTCCGCCGTCGAGTTCACCCCCGGCGTCGAGGAAGTGCTGGCCGAAAAGGAGAAGACCGCCGCCGGCATCAACCACCCGCGCGCGGGCGACCTCATCGCCGTGGCCAGGGAAAACGCATGGTTCACCTATTATTACTGGCTCGACGACGCGCGCGCGCCCGACTTCGCCCGCTGCGTGGACATCCACCGCAAGCCCGGCTACGACCCGGTGGAACTGTTCCTTGATCCGAAGCTCCGGGCCCCGAAGCTCCGCGTCGCCGGCAAGCTGCTCAAAAAGAAGCTCGGCCTCCGCATGTTGATGGATGTCGTCCCGCTCGACGCCTCGCTCGTCAAAGGCTCGCACGGCCGCCGTCCGGAGAACGCGGCCGACTGGCCGGTGCTCATCACCGAACGTCACGACCTCATGCCCGGGCACCAGCTCAACTCGACCGAAGTTTACAACGTCCTCAAACGCCACATCCTCCCCGCGTAGCCGCAGCCTTCAGGTTGGGGAACGAGAACAGAACCAAACCAAGCCACATGAATCCGCCGCCCGACCCGCCAGCAGCCGGAGTCGCTTCGTTCTCAGAACGCCACCTTTTGCCTTTCGCCCTTTGCCTTCTCCTCACCGCCTGCTCCACCGGCACCAAGGTGGTGACCACCACTGGCAAGGTTGTCGGCAAAACGGCGACCACGGCCATCACCACGGGCGGGAAAGTTGCGGGCGCCACCGTTTCCGGAGGTGCGACCGTTGCGAAGACCGTCGTCACGACCACCGGCTCCGTCGCGGGCTCCATCGCCAGGACCGCCTTCGTCACCGTTGTGGACGGCGCGACCGGCACGACGCGCCAGATTCCCTGGGTCGAAGGCATGAAGCTCTACGCTGCGACGAAAACTGGCGAGGCCAGCGCCGCGCTCAGGGCCGTTCAGGTCCTGCGCGGCACCCGGGTCATCGCCGCCACGGACACCGCCAGACTCGCCGCGAACATGCCAGGACCGCAGTTGCAGCCCGGCGATGTCATCCACCTGCAAACCGTCTTGAACCGCTGAACGGCACGCGGACTTCGCCCGCCGACGGTCACAGCTTGAGAATCTCCTGTCGCAGCGTCGCGAGATCGGGATCGTTCAGCGCGAGGCGCTTGATCTCGTCCTTCTCGCCGCGTGCGATGGCCTTGACCAGCCATTGCTGCGCCTCGGCCGGGTTGCCGAGCCGGCAGGCATAGCAGGCGAGGTTGTAGGGAATCAGGCTCGCCTGCGGAAATTTCCCCACCGCGGGCAGCAGCGCCTCGCGCGCCTCCTGCGTGCGCTGGAGTTCGTGCAGGCTGTAGCTGCGATCCACCCAGCCGGACATGCGGTCGGGGGCCATCTGCAACTCCAGCTCCGCGATGCGGAGCGCCTCGTCCCAGTGCAACTCCGCCGCGTGGATGCGCCACCAGACCTCCAGCACCTCCGGGTGGCGCGAGTTCGCGGCCGAGACCTGCTGCAGTTCCGCGCGCGCCTCCGCAGGCACGCGCAGGTCCAGCCAGCCGAGCGCCGCGTTCACATTGTGTGCATCTGGATAACCCAGCATCGCCATGTCAGAGGAATTAAGCACGACTGCCATCCTTGGCAAAAATCTTTTCTCCCTGGGTTCCGGCGACTAGAACCTCGCCATGCGTTTCCAACCGCGGCGAAGGTCCAACGCTCAACGTCCGACGCTCAACGTTCAAAGGCCGAAGGCCGAAGGCCGGCGCGCGCGCCGCAGGTGTCGGACGCTGGATGTTGGACGTTGGACGTTGCCTCTCTTCCTCCTCAGCGCCTTCGTGGCGGCCAGCGCCGCCGCCCCGTTTCCGACCAACGCCATCCCCACGCTCGCCGCGCTGCGCTCCAACCTCACCGTGCGCGTGGAGCATCCGCGTCTGGCCGCCGCACAGCTCGGGGTGAAGATCGTCTCGCTCGACACCGGCAAAACCCTCTTCGAGCACAACGCCGGCAAGCTCCTCAAACCCGCCTCCAACGCCAAGCTCTACACCGCCGCGCTCGCGCTGGACCGGCTCGGTCCCCAGTTCCGCATCCGCACCTCGTGC
>Ga0172379_10011358_pt1 | contig 10612 bp, 6 predicted proteins | sample GrowelOW334metaG_FD_119756 | JGI IMG/M metagenome (GOLD analysis project Ga0172379, IMG submission 119756) | Groundwater microbial communities from an aquifer near a municipal landfill in Southern Ontario, Canada - Groundwater well OW334 metaG | ecosystem: Environmental > Aquatic > Deep... | reverse complement strand
TGTAATTGCAAAAAGTTTTGGTTGGCTTTCAGTTCCGGATAATTTTCTGCGACTGCGAACAGGCTCTTTAAAGTTCCCATGAGCTGATTTTCGGCAGCAATCTTGTCATCAATGCTATTTGCTTGCATGGCCTGAGATCTGGCTTCCGTAACTTTGGTAAAAACAGAACTTTCGTGAGATGCGTAACCTTGTACGGTTGCGAGCAAATTCGGAATAAGATCGTGACGGCGTTTTAACTGCACGTCGATATCAGACCAAGCCTCGTCAGTCTGATTTCTTGATTTGATCAGACCGTTGTATGTCGCCCAGAGCCAAACGGCGACTAAGACGACAACTATCAATAAAATCCATCCGAACATATTGTTGTTTAGCTATGAATTATTTACCCTAATCATAGACGAAAAGCCGCGCATGGTCAATAATATTGCTGATATGAACAAAGATATTTTTTCGGTCTTTAAAGCTTACGATATACGAGGCGAGTCTCCGCAGCCGATAGATGCTGTTTTTGCCTCAAAACTGGGCATCGCGCTCGTCAAGTCTTACTCGCTTAAACGGGTGATGGTCGGTCGCGACATGAGAGTTACGTCGCTGGAGCTCGAAGATGCGCTCATAAAATCTTTGACCTCTCAGGGAGTTGACGTGGTGAGAATAGGTCTTTGTTCAACTCCTATGTTCAATGTCTTGATGGGGTTGGACGGCAAATATGATCTGGGAATCATGATTACAGCCTCGCACAGTCCGAGTAAATACAACGGTTTTAAGATTGTCGATCAAAATCTTTTGCAGCTTGGACTTGAAAGCGGATTGGATAAAATCAGAGATGCTTGGCCGGACGACGGACAATCGGCTAATCCTTTTATCGCACAAGAGGGAAATGTCACTCACGATGACGGCGCGTTGGATCGTTACGTCGATTACGTAATTAAACTCGCAGATTTGCCGAGCGACATGCCTGAGATGAAAGTCGCGATCGATGCGGGCAACGGCATGGCGGGTTTTGTGATGCCAAAGCTTTTGGAAAAATGTCCGTGGATAAAAGCCGAGAAAATGTTTTTTGAATTGGACGGCAGTTTTCCGAATCACGAAGCAAATCCAATGAAGCCGGAAACATTGGAGAAACTGCGTCAAACCGTCAAACAAGAGCCATTTGTCTGCGGAGTTGCTCTTGACGGCGATGCGGACAGAGTCGGTTTTGTGGACGAGACGGGTGTGCAAATCAAAGGAGATATTTTGACGGCGTTGTTTGCAGGATTGGTGTTAAAAGAAAAACGAGGAGGAAAAGTTTTGTTTGACATCCGATCGTCGTGGTCGGTTGCCGAGGCGATTGAAGGTGAAGGCGGAGAGCCGATAATTTTTTCCGTGGGCAGTGCAAAAATCAAAAAAGCCATGCGCGAAATGAAGGCGGTTTATGGCGGGGAATGTTCCATGCATTTTTATTTCAGCGATTTGTGGTGCGTCGAAAGCGGGGATTATGCCATGCTGCTTATGCTCAAACATTTGGCAAAAGGCAGGGAGTTATTAAGTGCAATGCGTCAAAGGATTGACTGTTATCATCATTCGGACGAAACTAATTTTGAGGTAAAGGATACAAAAAGTGTTCTTAACAAAGTAACTGCCGCTTACATCAAAACCGCAACCAAGGTTTTGGACTTCGACGGCATTCGTTGTGAGTTTGGAGACCCCAAAATTGATTCACAGGCTTGGTGGTTTAACCTGCGCGCTTCAAACACAGAGCCACTCGTCAGATTGACGGTTGAGGCAACCTCGGAAGAACTGATGAAGGAAAAGCTGGATGAGATAACTAAGCTTATCAATTAACTGTACAAACACGCGATATTTAAGTAGTATTGTTAGCATGTTTACTGTTGTAATTTTTTTGTTGGTCTTGTCCACATTGGTATTGATCCATGAGTTGGGTCATTTTTTGGCGGCGCGCATCTTTGGCGTTAAGGCGGATGAATTTGGTTACGGTTTTCCGCCCAGGCTGATCGGCGTTGTAAAAGAAAATGGAAAATGGAAAATGGTTGGAAGAAAAGATGAAAAAGAATATAAAAATACCATTTGGTCCATCAACTGGCTGCCGCTTGGAGGTTTTGTCCGCATCAAAGGCGAAAACGGCGAAGAAGAAACGTTAAAGGATAAAGATGCTTTTGCTTCCAAAGCGATTTGGAAACGCATTGTTATTCTTGCTGCCGGCGTTACTATGAACTGGCTTTTGGCATTTGCAATTTTTGCCGGCATCTTCACTTTTGGCGCAACGACAATACTCGACGGAGTCCCGGCAGATGCGAATGTACTGAATCGCGAAGTCAGAATCACAAGTCTGTTAGCGGATGCGCCTGCTGCAAAAGCTGGATTGCTACCCGGCGACAAAGTCGTTTCTATCGGCGGTGAAACTCCAAATACATACGAAGACGCGCAGGCGCTGATTGCAAAACAAAACGATCAGCCATTTGAAGTTAAATATGATCGTGACGGTGCAGAAGGTTCTGCGACGGTCAGCCCGATTTTTCTCAATGAAATAAACAAGTTTGGCATCGGAGTCGGCTTGGCGGATGTGGGCGTAGTGCGCTTTAGGTTTGACCGCGCGCTTTGGTACGCCGGCGAAACTGTTGCAAATTACACTAAAGAGGTCGTTTTTAGTTTTGGGACATTGATCAGAGATATCGTCTTATTGCACCATGTGGAACAAGATGTTGCCGGCCCGATAGGTATTGCAGTTATCACCGGCCAAGTCGCCAAGCAGGGGATCGTCCCACTTTTGCAATTTACAGCCATTCTTTCCATTAACCTGGCGGTCGTCAACTTCTTGCCCATCCCTGCATTGGATGGTGGACGCGTTCTGTTCTTGGTCATAGAAAAAGTCCGCCGCCGCGCAATGGCGCGCAGGTTGGAGGCTCGCATCCATCAAATCGCATTCATTTCGCTTATTATCCTGATACTGCTTGTAACTTTGCGTGATATCGGCAAATATAGCGGAGTGATTTGGGGAGGAATAAGGGGAATCGTTGGAATGTAAACAAATTAAGAATTAAGAATTATGAATTAAGAATGGATGTGGCCTACGGCATCAAAAAAATCGTTCAGCGACACCTGAATTCATAATTCTTAATTCAAAGTTCATAATTCTTATTTTATGAAAGACCAATTAGATGCTTTGCGGCTCGAAATAGAGCGCGACGTAAAAGCGGCTAAGTCGCTTGATGATTTGGAGGTGATCGAGGTCAAATACCTGGGACGCAAAGGGGAGTTGACGTCCATGCTCAAAGGTTTGGCTAATGTGACCGCCGAGGAGCGTCCTGTTTTGGGAGCTCTTGCCAATCAAATCAAGCAAGCCGGTTTGGATTTGATTGCCGCTCGCCGCGAAGATCTCGCGAGCAGCAAATACTCCGCGCTTGCGGAGACTGAACGAGTCGATGTTACAGAGCCGGGCGCGCGTCCGCCGGAAGGTCATTTGCATATAATGACGCACACCATCCGCGAAATAACATCCATTTTTGAAAAAATCGGTTTTTATCGCACACGTTATCCGGAGATCGATTGGGATTGGTACGCGTTTGAGGCCTTGAATATGCCGCCGGAACATCCGGCTCGCGATGATTGGGAAACTTTTTTTCTGGATGCGCCTGTTTCCAAAAAAGGCAAGATGGTCATGACGCCGCACACATCCAATGGTCAGATTCACGAGCTGCAGCGCCATAAGTTTCCCATCCGCATGATCGACATCGGCAAATGTTATCGCCGTCAGGTCGATGCGACTCATACGCCGATGTTCCATCAGTTCGAAGGTTTGTTTGTCGACAAAGGCGTCAATATCACGCACTTGCGCGGCATTTTGGATTATTTTGCCGAACAATTTTTCGGCCCCGGCCGCGTCTCTCGCATTCGTCCGCATCATTTTAGATTCACTGAACCATCATTTGAAGTTGACATTTCTTGCGGCATTTGCGGCGGCACTGGAATCGGCGCAGATAAAAAGAAATGCAAAGTCTGCAAACGCGGTTGGCTCGAAATAGGCGGTGCGGGCATGGTCCATCCAAACGTCCTTAAAGCCTGCGGAGTTGATCCCAAAAAGTACACAGGTTTTGCATTTGGTTGGGGAGTGGAGCGCGTTGCTATGATGAAAGAAGGCGCTAAGGTCGACGATATTCGCATTCTGTATCAGAATGATGTGCGATTTTTAAAACAATTTTAAATATGAACCTCCTAGTATCCTACGATTGGCTGAAAGAATACGTCGGCCTGAATGTTAAGCCCGAAGATTTCGCGGCGCGGATTTCGCTTTCCGGTCCTTCCGTGGAAAAGATGTTTCCGCAAGGCGAAGAACTCGATAAAATTATTGTCGGCGAGGTTTTAAAGATTGAACAACATCCAAAAGCCGACAAACTCAAGCTCGTTAACGTCGATGTCGGTCGAATCCCGAAGCTCGAATCCCGAAGCTCGAATTTACAATTAGTTTGCGGAGGAACGAATTTGTATGAAGGACAAAAAGTTGCGGTGGCTCTTGTTGGTGCAAAAGTGCGCTGGCATGGACAGGGAGATCTAATCGAACTTCAACCGGCGGAAATTCGTGGAATAAAAAGCGAAGGAATGATTTGCGCTGCCAGCGAAATCGGTCTTGGCGAGGCATTACCTCACGAGGAGGCCGAGATTTTGGATTTGAACAAAGAACTAAACGCCCCCTTGATAAAGGGGGAAACGAAGGGGGATTTCCGTCTGGTCCCCGGCACGCCACTTGTAGACGTCCTGGGATTGTCCGGCGATGTTGTGATGGATATTGAAGTCACCTCGAACCGTCCTGATGCAATGGGCATGGTTGGTCTTGCGCGCGAAGCTTCTGCGATTTTGAAAAAACCAATGAAGTGGAAAGAGCTGGCGCTCAAAAAGTCGTACAACGTACCACATACAACGTCCCACGTCGGCGGAGGGTTGAGTGTTAAGATTGATGCGAAGAAGGCTTGTTCGCGTTACATTGGCGTTAGGATGCAGGGCGTCAAAGTCGGACAATCTCCTTGGTGGTTAAAGCGTCGACTTTTGAGTGCGGGTATTCGTCCTATCAACAATCTTGTCGATACCACCAACTACGTCATGCTAGAAACCGGCCAGCCGATGCACGTCTTCGACACTAAAAAACTTATAACTCCCCCTTCAAAAGGGGGGCAGGGGGGATCTCCGTCAATTCACGTTCGCTTTGCGCGCGCAAACGAAAAGATTCAAGCTTTGGATGGAAAGACTTATCAGCTCGACGACAAAATTCTTGTCATCGCAGATGCGGAACACCCGATCGCAGTGGCTGGAGTTATGGGAGGGGAGGAAACAGGGGCGGACGAACAGACGACCGACATTGTTCTCGAGGCTGCAACTTTTGATTCGGTGATCGTGCGCAAAGGTTCGCGTAAACTTAATTTGCAATCAGACTCGCAGTTGCGGTTTGAAAAAGGACTGTCGCAAATGGCGCCTCCTTCCGCCATGGCGCGTGCGATTGAACTTGTTACAAAACTCGCCGGAGGCAGCGTCGTCGGTGTACCGGCAGACGTCCAAACCGAAAAATACAAGCCGATGACATATTCGGTCACGACGGACGAAGTCACTGGTTTGATCGGCGTGGAAGTCAAAAAGACGGAAATGATCGACGTACTCAAGCGTCTTGGTTTTGGCGTCAAAGTAACGGGCGAGACGATTAAAGCGACTGTGCCGTGGTGGCGAGATCATGATATCGAGATGGGACGTGATTTGGTTGAGGAAATCGCTCGCGTCATCGGTTACGCTCAAATACCGTCCGTCGTACCGGTTGGAGTGGCGCCGCGCCCGACTGATGCGATTCTGCAATGGGAGGACAGGCTCAAAGATGCAACGAGCGCGGTTGGATATACCGAGGTTTTTAGTTGGTCTTTTATTTCGGAAGATTTGTTGCGCAAAGCCGGTTATGATCCAAAAAATCTTTTGCATGTTCAAAATCCGCTTTCAAGCGATTGGGCCGTAATGCGCCCGTCGCTCATCCCCGGCATGTTGCAAGCCGTCGCGGACAATCAGGAACGTGAAAAAGATTTGCGCTTATTCGAATGCTCAAATGTCTATTTACGTACCACGTACAACGTACCACGTGCAACGTCTGCGCAGGACGTGGGAAGTGGGACGTGGGACGGATTACCCGACGAAGTTCCGGAAATGCTGGCTGTGATTCGCGATGCTGATGACAGCAATCCGTGGCGTAAGGCAAAAGGTCTTGTCGAATATTTGTTCGAAACTTACGGCATTACGGACGTTCATTGGCAGCGCGTATCTCAAGATTCGTCGTGGCACCCTGGCCGTTCGGCTCAAGCTTTTAAAAATGATAAGCCATTGGCGACCATCGGCGAGATCGCGCCTCAGCTTACCGAGAAGATTAAGATAAAAGGCAAAGTCGGCGCAGCGCTGATCAATCTTCGCGAATTCGTAGAATTTGCAAAAACTTCCAAAACTTACACGCCGTCCCTCCCTTTTCCGGAAGCAAAACGCGATTTGGCATTGGTCGTGGATCGTGACGTTGATTATCGAGAATTGGAACTTGCCATCATGCGCGCAGATGAACGCATCATCAAAGTCGAATGGTTCGACACTTATGCTGGCATGGGCATAGCCGACAATAAAAAATCAGTGGCCATGCACCTGACCATTGGTTCACGCGAAAAAACCCTCGAAAGCTCAGAGGTTGACGGTGTGCTTGAGAATGCGCTGTTAGCTTGCAAAGAAAAGTTTGGAGCAACAGTTAGAGGTTAGAGCTCGCTAACCACTTTCTTGCCATGCGCAAGCTCTTCGACCTGCTCTTTATCGAGTTCGAGAAGAAGTGCTTGGAATTCACCGATGTGGGTTTTTTCTTCTTTGGCGATGTCGGCCAGGGTTGCTTTGATTCGGTCTGACTTAGCCATTGATGCAAACTGGTCGTAAAGATTTACGGCGTCAAGTTCTGCAATTAAAGCCGCGCGCAAAATTTCGCGGTCAATGTTTTCTGCCGGGACTTTAGAGAGGTCGATGGGGAGGGAAGACATCATAAACAATTAACAATTAAGAATTAACAATTAATAATTACTGACAATAACTTAACATGTAGAACGATAGTCAACAACTTTTGAGTCAAGATGACTTATTCACTCTTTCCAGTTTCTAGTTTTCAGTTTTGAGTGTATACTAGCTTTATATGGACCTCGCCTCATCACAAGCATTTTTTTGGCTCGCATTCGGCGTTTCGATTTTTGGAGTTGCGGCATTCATTTGCTGGACGCTGTTTGAAGTTGCGAAACTGTTGAGGCAGAGCAACGAAATTGTCGAACACACTCGAGAGATTGCGAGTGAAGTCGAAGAGGGAATAGTCAACGCCAAAGAAAGGTTCGGGCAGACATTCGGCACAATGGTTGGTCTTGCCAAGGGCGTCAGCTCTGTCGCGGGTTTTGCCGCAAAACACACGGCCGCAAGAGCGGAAAAAAAGTCCAAAAAGTCAAAAAAGCGTTTTAATAAGTTGTTGAATGAGGAAGAGGAAGAATAGAAAACGCCGTCTTGGCAGTTTGTTGCTCACCCGTTAAGATACGGGTGATTTTATTTACCTGCAGGCCTTGCGCCGTCAGCAGGACTCCGACACTTATGTCAGAAACAACCAATAACGAGGTACGTGGTACGGAGTACGTTGTACGACCTCAATTCGTCCACCTTCACGTCCACTCCATGTATTCGCTTTCGGACGCTATGGGCGATGCGGGGGATTTGGTAAAAAATGCAAAAGATAAAGGTTACGATGCAATTGCTCTAACCGACCATAGCGCTTTATATGGCGTTATTGAGTTTTACGAAGCCGCGCAAAAAGCAGGTATAAAACCCATAATCGGCGTCGAAGCCAATATTGCGCCTAACCTTTTGACTGACAAACGTCCTCGCATTGATGATTGGACTTATCACTTGACTATCCTTGCTGAAACAGACGAGGGTTATCAAAACCTGCTAAAACTGGTGTCCATCTCTTATTTGGACGGTTTTTATTACAAGGCGCGCATGGATAAGAACATATTGCGCCAGTATCACAAAGGGTTGATAGCTCTATCGGGTTGTGCCAAAGGTCAGATACCAAAAGCGTGTCAGGAGCATGATTTAAGTAAGGCCGAAGCGATCTTGAAGGAGTATCAGGATATTTTTGGTGTGGATAACTTTTTTCTTGAGTTGGTCCATCACCCTGAGTCTCCGACTCAAATAGAGATTAACCGGAACATCATTGAACTCGCAAAAAAAACCGGTGCACCGCTAGTGGGTACAAAAGATGTTCATTATTTTGATGAAGATGACGTTGAGGCTCAAGATGCTTTGCAGTGTATTCACGCAGGTAAACTCTTGTCTGACAATAATCGTTTTACCATTCGCACAACTGATCACTCGCTTGTTAAACCGGAGGTGATGATCAACGCATTTAAAGAAGTACCGGAAGCGATTGAGAACACGCGCAAAATTGCTGATAGATGTAACGTGACGATTGAACTCGGTAAAAATCTTCTTCCTAAATTCGAAGTTCCAGAAGGCGAAACGGAGATGACGTACCTGCGTAAAATTACAGACATCGGAATGTTGGAACGCTATGGCGCCGAGCCTTCGGCCGAAGCTAAAGAGCGTCTTGAGTTTGAATTGTCGGTAATTGAACGCATGGGATTCCCGGGTTACTTTTTGATTGTTCACGACTACGTCAATTGGGCAAAAAACAACGATGTTATCGTCGGCCCCGGGCGCGGTTCTGCCGCCGGCTCGATCGTGGCTTACGCGCTTAAAATCACAAATCTTGATCCGCTCAAATACGGTTTGCTTTTTGAGCGTTTTCTCAATCCTGACCGCATCAGCATGCCTGATGTTGATATGGATTTTGACGATGTCAAACGTAAAGACGTTATCGAATATGTGACAAAAAAATACGGCGCGGACCGCGTTGCCGGAATTATAACTTTTGGAACCATGGCCGCGCGCGCTGCGGTCCGCGATGTCGGCCGCGCGCTTGGCTGGACGTTCCAAGAAGTCGATCGCGTTGCCAAGGTTATTCCGCCGCCCGTGCAAGGCAAGAACATTCCGATTCATATTTCGCGCAAAGAAAATCCGGAGTTAAAAGCGCTGGATGAAAATGATCCAAAGGTCACGCAGCTGCTGGATTTGGCGTCCAGGTTGGAGGGGACTGCGCGGCATGCGAGTCAACATGCCTGCGGAATCGTGATCGCGCCGGCATCTCTGGTCGGTTATGCGCCTTTGCAAAAAGCGCAAGGTGGAGATGTCGAGCAAGTTATTCAATATTCACTTCATCCGTGCGAAGCTGTCGGACTTTTAAAGATGGACTTTTTGGGTTTGTCCAACTTAACCATCATACGTGAATGTTTGGAAATCATAGAAGCCGTGCATGGCGACACGATTGATTTGGATAATATTCCGTTGGACAATGAACAAACTTTTGAACTATTAGGCAGAGCGGAAACAACTGGAGTCTTTCAGCTTGAGTCGGACGGCATGAAGCGGTACATCCGCGATCTTAAGCCATCCTCGATCGATGACATTATCGCCATGGTTGCTCTTTATCGCCCGGGCCCAATGCAATTTATCGAATCGTTCATTAACCGCAAACATGGCAAGGAAAAGATAGTTTATGCACACCCTTTGACTGAAAACGCACTTAAAAGCACCTACGGCATTCCCGTCTACCAGGAACAAGTCATGCAAGTCTCCAAAGACATGGCCGGCTTTACGGGCGGCCAGGCTGATACTTTGCGCAAAGCCATGGGCAAAAAGATCGCCAAGTTGATGGCCGAAATGCGCGAAAAATTTATTTCCGGTTCAATAAAAAACGGCGTTGAACAATCCGTCGCGGAAGCTGTTTTTACGCAGTTCGAAGAGTTTGCGGCATACGGCTTTAACAAGTCTCACGCGGCTTGTTATGCCATGATCGCTTATCAAACGGCTTATCTCAAAGCACATTACCCAGAGTGTTTTATGGCTGCGCTGCTAAACTCGGACTGCATGAATCTGGATCGCATAACGATCGAGGTCGAAGAATGCCGACGCATGGGCATCAATGTTTTGCCCCCGGACGTCAACGAGTCATTCGCAGGTTTTTCCGTCATTAAAAGCAGTATTACTTATAAACCGGACGGCAACCGCGAAGAAACTCGCGGGACGATCAGATTCGGCCTCCTCGCCATCAAGGGGCTTGGCAACGATGTCGTCGAATACATCATTAAAGATCGCAAGGACAATGGTCAGTTTAAAGATCTGGCGGACTTCATCTCACGCATCAAAGGCAAGTACATAAATAAAAAATCATTGGAATCTTTAATCAGATCCGGTGCCACGGATTGTTACGGCGACCGCGGTCAGCTCTACTACAATGTTGAAAACATGCTGGATTATCACAGGCAAATGGAACGCGAAGCCAATTCGGGTCAAGTCAATCTTTTTGCCACTGAGCCGCAAAGCCAGGCGATCGGTTTGAATTTAAAACCCGCGCCGCCGGTTACGCCTCAGGAAAAACTCAAATGGGAAAAAGAGCTTTTAGGTCTGTATGTTTCCGAACATCCTTTTAAATATATGGCCGGAAAGTTAAGCTCCGTAATTTCGC
>Ga0172379_10011356_pt1 | contig 10615 bp, 10 predicted proteins | sample GrowelOW334metaG_FD_119756 | JGI IMG/M metagenome (GOLD analysis project Ga0172379, IMG submission 119756) | Groundwater microbial communities from an aquifer near a municipal landfill in Southern Ontario, Canada - Groundwater well OW334 metaG | ecosystem: Environmental > Aquatic > Deep... | reverse complement strand
TTCCTGCCCTTGTAGCGCGCCGATGTTTCCATTCCTGCGCGGGGGTCGTTGCCCTTGGGCTGGTAGTGCCTCGTCTGGTCGGAAATTGCCGCGCGGGCAATCAGGTCGTATCGCACGTCGGCTGAGAACTGCAGGGGCAGCTCCACTTCCTTCGTGGCTTTTCCTTCAATCGAGTATACTTGTGCTTTCATGAAAATCACTGCTTGGACTCAAGCGAGACATATTTTATTTCAGGCACGCGTGGCGCGTCCGTTATGCGGACCGCGCGGCGGAGGCGGATAAGCCTCTTCTGCGGCCCTGCGATTGAGCCTTTTATCATGAGGTATTCGTTCTTGAGGACGCCGAAGTGCGTGAATCCGCCGGACGGGTTGATTTCCTCAGGAGCGCCGATTTTCATTATCCTCTTGTTCACTTCGGTCCTCTTGTGGTAGCCCATCTGCCCGGGTTTCGGGACGGTGTAGTGGACGTAGCCGGGGTGCCAGGCGCCCTGCGAGCCGATGTGCCTGCGCTTGCCGGTTGCCTTTCGCCTCTGCTGGGCGGTGCCGAACTTCTTCACGGTGCCCTGCCAGCCCTTTCCTTTCGTGATTGCGATTGTGTCGATGAACTCCCCCTGCTTGAAGACCTCGGACGCCTTCACTTCCTTGCCCAGGAGCGAAAGCGCGAACTCGAGCTTCTCTGAGACGTCCTTGCCGCCCACCGGGATTTCCATCCTCTCGGGCGTTTTCTTCCCGATGCCAGTCATGTCGGGGTGGGAGTAAATGAGCACGAATATTTCAGAAGCGTCAGAAGCAGAGAATTTCCCGTCTTTCTTTTTCGAGGTCCCAAGGAACTTCAGGATTTTTTCGTCGGGCGTTATGATGTCGGCGACGACAGCGCCCGCCTTGTAGCCCCTCACGCCGTAGACGGTCATGGGCGGGCACTCGAGCACGGTTGCGGATGCGAACACCTCGCTTCCCTTTGACGGGGACTCGGTGTCATCTATATATGTGATATGTGTCATGCCCGCCTTGTAGCCCGCAAAGCCGCACAGCTTCTTTTCGGTCGTGGTCGGCCAGTGGCGGACGTTGGGCACCTGCGACAGCGCGCGCTTGCGCGGGCGGAATGCCATCGAGCCTCTCTTGTGTCCGGATCTTTTTCCCATGCTATTTCTCCTTCTGAGAAATTATCGCTCCCTTGCGGGCGGTGATGAAAATCCCTGTCCATGTTGCTGCGCCAAGCCTGCCAATGCATGGCTTGACCTGTTTGCTTGCACACGATGCCAGCAATGATTCACTACGCGCCGCACACGGCGGGGCAGTGAGTGTCATCTTGCCTTTCATTGAAAGGAAGAAGTGGGCTTATTACTGAAACAAGAGTTTATAAACATTCCTTCGGCACGGCGTGGAATGGAATATCCATCGAAGGGGCAACGTCAGAGTTTTCTCCACTTGGACCATTGGTCCAGCAGGCTGTCAGCATCTGCTCTGCGCCCTTTTTCATGCAGGCTGCCGAGCACAAACATGATATCGTATATTGTGTCGGATGCATGCTCGGATAAACGGTTCTTCAGCTTCATCGAGAAGGCCTCTTTCAGGAGCGAAATGCCTTTGTCCAGGTTGCCGCTGCGCGCGTGGCTGCCGCCCAGATAAACCATGACTATGCTTTTGTCAAGCTTGCATTCGGGCATTGAAAGCAGCTTTTCATAATCGGCAATTGCATGTTGGCAATCATCCATGCCGTGATAAGTTTGAGCGCGCGCGAAAAGCAGTCTCGCACGGTATTCTGCGCTTGCGGAAAGGGAGATTGCCATGCTAAGAGGCGCAATCGCTTCCCTGTGCTTTTTCAAGGCTACAAGCGAGGTTGCCATGATGGTGCATGCACGGACAGACGATGGATTGAAGAGGCGGGCTTTTCTTGCCGCATCCAGCGATAATTCCGCGGATGCCCTTGCGACTTTTCCTGCGGTTGCCTTGGCGGACGCACTATAGCTGGATTCTGATTTTTTGAACGCGGCGTTTGATTCCCCGATGCGGGTTTCTGCGAGAGAAAGGATGCTGTGATAAAGCGAAAAGCTTGTTGGAAGGAACATGCGCACGTTTTTGGTTTGGCCGCCGTTTGCCAGCGTGAGGGCAGTCAGCATCTTGCTGCCAGCGCCTTCGTTCATGAGAAAATTATTCTTGGCGTGGACGCGGAGATTCTGTATCATGGGATATTCACCTTCGGCAAAATCTAGTGCGAAGGTTATAAAAAGAAGATGGAAGTGTGAAGCTGGAACTAGAACTCGTCGGGCATCCTCTTCTTGTACACCTTTGCCGTCTCGTCAAGCTCCGAGCCTTTCACGAGAGTTGCGCGCCTGTTTCGCGCGGCGAGGTAGTCGGACTGCAGCTTGTCGAGGAAAACTATCTCCTCTTCGGAAAACGCGCGCGCCTGCTTCTCGGCGTTCTTGGACTGCATCTTCGCGAGCACCGTCGCCACTTCCTTTTCGTTCGCGTCGAATTCAAAAACTTTTCCGGCCTCCACCCACACCACGCGGCCGTTGGGCAGCGTGCGCGCGACCTCGTCGGAAGGCTTCAGTTCCGAAGTGTCAATTTTTTTTTTATCGAGCGAGAAGCTGCCTGCGAACACGCAGCACTGCCTGCCAAGCCGGGATGTGAGGTTCAATAGCTCCTGCTGCTTTTCCTTGGGGAGGAATGAGACGTCCGCATCCTCGCCTGCGCCCTCCTCGAGGAGCCCGCGCATCGCCTCGGAGTCCTTGCGCGGCATGTTGTTGAGCATGATGGTGAGGCGCGCGATGTCCTCGCGCTTCTCGTAGTTGTTCTTCACGAGCGCCGCGCGCTTGCGCATGAGCTCGTACGCCGTGCCGCTTTTCGCCTTCACCGCGATGTCAAGCTCGGGGCGGGAAAACTTGTTTATTTCGGAAGTGAATTCGCCGATTTCCTTCCTGTGGGGAATCACCGTCACCATGTCAAGCTCGGAGAGCTTTTTCTCCAGGGGCAGGAGCTTTTCCTCCACAAGCACAAGCTCGGATTCGATGGTGTGGAGGTGCAAATCGCCCGCCTTTGCGCCGGTCTTGAGGAGGAAGTCGCGCTTGAATGCAAGCTCGTTTTTTTTCCGCGAAAGGACCGTGTGGTCCACCAGCTCCTGGCTTGAGATTATCACTGTGCGGTCGTCCATGTGCGAACTTCTCGGGCAAGGTTTATATTTGCATATTTTTTCCCGTGCTGGCATTTTGCCAAGCCAGGCTGAGGGGCGTGGATTTTGGAGAACGGGGGCGCAAAAAAGTAGGGTGTGGGAGGTGAATAACGCGCCCCCATGAGTTCTCCAAAAATATGAAAGCGGCGCGCGCGCATGCGCCTGAAACGCCGCCCCTATTCTTGTCCGGATTTGCAAGAATCCGGAACAACTGCCGGTGTCAGCCGGCATATTGGTCGCCTTGCTTCGATTTTAGCAAGCGTGATTGGTGATTTTTGAATTCCTATGGCTTTGCGCAGTACAGCACTGCGCGCCCGACCTGCTTTTTCTCAAGCAGGCCCAGGTCGTACATGCGGGAGAGGCGCGCGGATGCCGCGTTTTTGCCCTTGTACCCGAACCTCTTCCTGACTTCCTCGGCGGAAGCGTGCCTTTTTTCTCGGACGAACCTCAGGATTTCCTCATCCACGGACGGGAGGAGCACTTCGTCCCCGCGGGGCGCAGCGGTCGTTTGCTGCGCCGCCATTTGCGCTCCCTCGAGGGCGTTTAGCCTGAATTCCATTTCGCTGAATTTCGAATCCAGCTTCTCTATGAGCGTTTTCAGCAGCCGATTCGTGCTTTCCCGCTCGGTTGCCGCCGTGTGCATGATTGCCGCGAGGACCACGGGGTCGCGCAGCTTCTGTATGTCGTTCTCCAGGGGCGAGAGGACCTCGTTCCGCAGCTCCTCGATCGCCACTTCTCCGGAGTGGCGAGAAGTCGCGCCCGAGCGCGACTCGATTGCCTGCTTTCCCGAGCCTTCTCCAATAGCTTTATAATTTTCATCGCGCTTCATGTTCCCATCCGCCTGGAACGCTAGTTCCTTCCGTTGCTTGTCTTTCCATGACAGGCACATGACATTGCTTTGCTGTTGTCATGACGTTGTCATGATAATATATATAAAGGAGTAGGTTTCTCCGTCGTGGGGAATTGGCGCAAAAATGACACACACTCCCTTTTTCTAAAACTGAAAAACGTGATAAAATGGCATTGACCCTCGCAGAAACCAGTGTGCTGATAGGCTCGGCGCTGCGCAACCACGACGTGCGCGCAATGAGGAAAATAAACAACAGGTGCGTGGAGGAGACCGCGATGCGCTTCCAGCAGCCGACGTACAATTACGCGCTCATCACATACGTGCTTGCGAAAATACTTTCCAAGCCGCGCTATTTCAAGCAGGGAAGGGGAAAGGAGCTGGTATCGTCGGTGGACAGGCTGCTGCGCACGTGCGAGGGGCTTGCAAAAACAGCGGAATACGGCGCGCTTATCGTGGCGCAGGGAAAAATACTCGCCTCGATGGAAAAGCTGGACGAGGAGGACAGGCGGTTTGTGAAGGGCATTTTGCAGAAGGCGAAATTGAAAATCGCATCCACGCTTTACGCGCAGGGGATTTCGCTGGGAAACGCGTCGGAAATCGCCGGCGCGGACAAGCGCGAGCTATTGCTTTACGCAGGCCAGACCATGATGTTCGACAGATTGTCCGAGAAGAAGGGCATGGAACAGAGGATGAAGGAGCTTCGCGAGATATTCTCGTGACGACGGCACGATGAGAATGCGATATTGACATGGCGACATCAAGATATTTCCATAGCACGGCGTGCACCGCAGGCCTTTTAAATATATATAGCCACTTTTTACAACATGTTAGTGAAGGCTACCAGCAGAGAAAAGATTTGCAAGGGCGAGGAAGCAGTGGCTTCAAGGATTACTACAAACGCCTATCCGTTCAACCAGGCAAAGGGGCTGGTGGAAAGGAAGGTAAGCCACCTTGGCACGGGAGCGATGAGGCAACTCTTATATATAAATTGCCCGACCGTCCGTTCGGAAAGCCGTCTAATAGCGACCACGCGGCAGAGCCGGAGAGGCGAGATTCTTTCCTATCATTCTCTTAAAATTGCAAATGCAATGTTTCCTGAGAACTTCCAAAAAGTGCTCGGCCTTCGATTCAACAAGGATGGGACCGAATCCTGCATCTATTCAGAATATGTGCCGGACACCACAAACACGATTGCACGGAAAACCGCAGGCGTCCAGGAATACCAAGACGAGAACGAGGAAAGGCGCACTGCCCAGCGCAACAGATATGATTCCATCGAGCATGAGATGTGCCCACGCCTTCGCACTACGCATGAGAAGATAGAGCAAGCCGGGATAATCGTGCCCCGCCCTGAGATGAATTACCATTATGATGGAAAAAACGTTGTATTTTTCGAGGTATGTCAGGTTGAACTCGACAAGCTTGCCGGTGCCATACTTTCCATGCCTGAAGGCAGCAAAAAAACAAAGGCATCCGTCCATTTCGGGATATTGGTTGCCGAGATGCTGCGCATACGGGCGGAAAACGGGCAGGAACTCCCTTACTCTGAAGAGCTGCAGATAGCCCAAACATTCCTGAAAAGCGATTTTGCTCGCCTTGCAATCGACGCTGCCACCAGGACAACCTTTGTGGTTTTTGGGCGGGAGACTAGATATGAAGCCCCGCCGCTGCCCCTCTATTTCAAGGATGCGCCAAACAGCAATACTAGCTTATATGATGGAATCTATAAGATGAGAGAAGGGTTCGAGACTATCTTTATCAGAACAGTGCAATACATTGATCGGGATGCGCGCGCATGAGCCACCTCTCTTTTTTAATTTCCCTTCGCTATTTGTGCACATGGCAAAGCTTTCAGGGCAGTCAATCGTGTGCGATTCCTCCTCGCTCATCTCGCTCACCGACTCGTGCTTCGTGCACGTGATATACTTTTTGAGGAAGAAATTCAACGGCAAGTTCATCATCCCGCCCTCGGTGGAGAGGGAGTGCGTGGAGCAGCCCATGAGCATCAAGAGCTACGCGCTCCACGCCATACGCCTCAAGCGCGCGATTGCCGAGAGCATGATTGACGTCGTGGAATCAAAGCCTGAAAAAGGGGCGGAGGAAATCAGGTTCATTGCAAACAGCATTTTCTCAGTGGAGGGCACTCCCCTCAAGCTTCTGCATGCCGGCGAGGCGGACGTGCTTGCGCTGGCGCTCGGGCTTGGCGTGGACAACGTGCTGATGGACGAGAGGACGACGCGCATGCTGGTGGAGGACCCCGAGGCGCTCCGGCAGCATCTCGAGCACGAGCTTGGCAGGCAGGTCGGCATTAACGACGCGAACCTGTCCGCCTTTTCGCGCGCGACCAGGCGGCTGCGCTTTTTCCGCTCCACCGAGCTTCTCCTGCTCGCCTATGAAAAAGGGTATTTTGCCGACTACGGCGAGCTTGAGCGCGAGGCGGTGGAGGCGTCGCTTTACAAGCTGAAGTACTCGGGCTGCGCAATAGGCATGGGGGAGATAGGGGAATACACGAGGAAGCATATCCGCGAGCAGTAGGGAAGGCGCGAAAGCAGGGGGAAATCGCAGGAAAGCGTTTGCGCGAACGGGTGCATATTTTGCCGGAATTGAAAAAGCCCAAAATCATGGCGGACCACCGCGAGCCCGACTCCGTGTGCGACTCGCTCGAGGCAATGGGCGCGGAAGTGGAGATGCGCCAGCTGGAGATGGGCGACTATCTCCTGTCAGATAGATTGGTGGTGGAGAGGAAGACGCGCGCTGATTTCGAGGCGTCGATTTTCGACGGCAGGCTGTTTTCGCAGGTGTCGGATTTGTGCGAAGCGCTTCCGCGCGTGGTGGTGATTGTGGAGGGCGACGCGCCGGAGGAGAGCCGCTTGTCGCGCGCTGCGCTCCTTGGCGCCTACTCCTCGCTCATATCGGATTTCGGTTGCGTGCTTTTCTTCACCCGCTCGCCTTCGGCGACTGCGGAGATGCTCTATGCGCTGGCGCACCACGAGCAGCTGGCAAAGTCGCGCGCCGCGCCGGTCTATGCCAAAAGGAAGGCAAGGGGCTTTGCCGACCAGCAGCGCGCGGTGGTGGAGGCGCTGCCCAACGTGGGGCCCACCCTTGCAGAGGCGCTTCTCCAGTACTTCGACACGGTGGAAAACGTGATGAGCGCGCCCGAGAGCGAGTTGCAGGAGGTCGGCAAGGTTGGGAAGAAAAAGGCCTCGGAGCTCCGGAAGCTCCTTTCCACGCGCTACATGCCCAAAAAGCGCGCAGCCGGGGGAAAGGATGGGGAAAACAGTGCATAATATAAACTTTTGACGCGTGAAAAGGGGGCTTTTCTAATTCATGATTCCTGAAAAGGTGGTACAATGGACGAAAAAGTAATCAAAATAGTGGCAGCGAAGCTGCGCCGCATCGGCGACCAGCCCATAAACGCCGAAAAGCTCACCGAAATACGCGAGGAAGTCTTCAAGGCGACAAGGAGCAACAAGTTCGCATCGTTTTCCAACGTGAAGAAGTGGGTGAAGGCCGCGCGGAGCCACATGAAGGCGCAGGAAAAGGCGTCAGCCCAAAAGGCGAAGCCCGCGGCATCAAAGGCAAAGCCTGCAGGCAAGCCCGCCAGGTTCACCAAGCGCGAGGAGGAATTCGTGGCGCCGGTGGTGCCCAGGAGGATAGAGGACAGCGTGAACTTCATAAAGGAGGAGAACACGCCGGCAATGCCGTCGCAGGAAGTGGTGCTCCCGAAGCCCACCATCGTGTTTGACAAGGTGTACCTGCAGTCCATCAAGTTCGAGATTGCGGGCATACGCCAGACAATGGAGCGCGTGTCCCGCCAGCTTGACAAGCTCGAGAAGGAGCTCACCAACCACGGCGAATGACTGCGGGCTTAAGGCAGCCGGGTTTGGCGCATCCGCAGTCATTTGGAGAGCAGGCGCCTGCCTCTTTTTATTTTTGTTTTTTTCCCATAGCGGCAGCCATCATCCGCCATGATGCGCGCGTTTTTAAAATTGGCGCGGGAAATGGGCTTCATGAAGGCAACCATCCCCCTCGCCGCGCTTTGCGCGCTTATGCTGATTGCGCTTTCCGGATGCGCGCTTCCAGGCGGGGCGCAGGGCGCGCCCAATCCCGCGCCGGCCGCCCCGCCCCTGCCAAGCGACATGCCCTCGGCCCCATCCCCGCCGGCCCTGCCGGTGGTGCCGGACGTGCCGGTTGCATGGGGCAACCAGACAAACTACACGCCTGACGGGCATGGGAACGCAAGCGGCGGGGCGAACGGGAGCGTTGCCCCTGTTGGGAACGGGACGGAGGACGAGGAGATTGGCGCCGTGCCAAGGAACGTTTCCGACAGGATAGGGGACGGGGTGTTTTCCATAAGGAAAACGCCGTTTGAGCCGCTGCATATTTACGTGATAAACGATTCCAACGCGGACGCCGTGCTCGTGAGGAAGGGCTCGTTCACCATGCTCATCGACGCCGGGAATTTCCTGCCCGTCAGGAAATTCCTGGACGATCTTGCGATTGAAAGGATAAACGTGCTGGTCGCCACGCGCGACGACCCTGGCGCCATCAACGGCATCGAGGACATGGCATACGGCTATGCCATCGACGAGTTTTGGGACAACAACGTGACGCCGGCCTCGGACGAGTACAAGGCTGCGCTCGAGGCGGTTTCTGCAAAGGGGATAACCGTGAAGCACCCGCAGGAAGGGGACAACCTGACCGTGAACGGGCTTGACATAAGGATACTCAACCCCCAGAAGCAGAGGATGAAGGGCAATCCGGACTCGGACGCGATTGTGATGCGGCTCGGCTCGGGCAAGTTCTGCGCAATGCTCCTCAACCCGACGGTGCAGGAGCGGGAAGCCGCGCTTATGGGGAGGGGCGTGAAGACAACGTGCCCGGTCGCCACGTTTTTCAAGCACGGGGAGGGGAGGCCCGTGTCCTCGCTCCTCATAGAGGGGAATGCCGCGCTTGAAGACGTGATAATCTCGGTCGGCGAGAACGAGGACGGGTTGCCTTCGGACACCACTCTTTCCAGGCTTGCGCTGAAGGGCTACGCTGTTTGGAGGACGGACAAAAACGGCACCATCGACATTTACGCAGACTGGGCCGGCAACCACCAGGTGACGAAGTACGGCGCGAACACGTCCATAGGCTGATGATGGGGGTTTGCCGGCAGTTTCCGCGCCGCGGCCCGCGCCCATGCATTCTTCGCGCAAAAAAAGATGCGGCGCCGCGCGCGATTCACTTGCGCCTTATTTTTTTCGCCTTTGCAACACGCCATGGCTGCGCCGCAGCTCGCGCCTACGCCTTTTTCGCATTCGTGCAAGCAAGGCGCCTTCCGCCCCTACGCCTTTTTCGCTTTCGCAACGGACGCCATCGCCGTGAGCTGCACGCCCACTATCTTGCTGCCGTCCTCGGTGCGCGTGACGCCGAGCGCGACGTCGGAGTTGGAGAGCACGGTGTCGTTGTGCGTCACCACTATGAACTGCGTGTTCCCAGACAGCTGCTTTATCAGGTCCGCGAGCTTCTTTGAGTTCTCCTTGTCAAGCGCGGCGTCCGCCTCGTCAAGGATGTAGAACGGCGCGGCCTTGTGCATCTGGATGGCGAAGATGAACATGAGCGCAACGAGCGACTTTTCCCCGCCCGACATGGAGTCGAGGTACTTGTCGCGGTTCTCCTCGCGCACCTTCACGTGCAGGCCCCCTTCGAACGGGGATGACGGCTTCTCGAGTATGAGCGCGGCTTCCCCTCCCTTGAAGGCAAAGCCGAAGAGCTTGCGGAAGTTGTCGTTGACAGAGGTGAATGTCGAGAGGAATATTGCGCGCTTGCGGGCGTCTATCTCGTCCATCATGCGGAGCACCGCGTTCTTCTCGCCGGACAGCGACTCCACGCGGCCCTTCACCTCGTCGATGTCCTTTTTCTTCTGCTCGTAAAGCTCTGGCGCGCGCAAATTCACGCTGCCAAGCGCCTCCATCTTCACCTGGCTGTTGCGCGCAAGCTCCTCAAGCTCCGCCCTGCTTGCGTCGATGGTGGGGACGCCGGCATACTGGTCAAGCTCCGCCTTGATGTCGGCCAGCCGCTGCTCGATTATCTGGCGGGTGGCGTCGAGGGAGACCATTTCGCGGTTCTTCTTTTCCTCCTCGCCCCTAATCTTGCCGAGCTGCGCCGCAACGTCCTTTATCTGCGCCTCAAGCTCGGACAATTTCGCCATGAGCTTCTGCGAAGCCGCGCTGATTTCGGACAGGTGCGCCTCCTTTTCCTTGAGCGTTTTTTCCGACGATGAGATTTTTTCCGCAAATTCCAGGATGTCCTTCTTGCATAAGGAGAGGGATTTTGCCGCCTCTTCCGCCTCGGCCTTTTTCGCGGAAAGCTCGGAGGACAGCCGCCCGGCTTCCTCGCGCCTGGCGGAAAGCTGCGCCTCCAAAGACGAGCGCTGGGACAGGATGGACTGGAGCTTTTTCTGCGCCTCGGAATCCGCCTTCTTCGCGCTTTCCTCCGCGGCAGACTGCTTTTCCTTTTCCTGCGCGTGGCCGGAGAGCGCTTCCTCGAGCTTGGAGGATATCTCGGTTGCGCGCCTTTTCATGCCGGCGATTTCCTTTTCCGACGCCT